>ERZ1032107.250-NODE-250-length-12773-cov-11.911936_pt1 | contig 12773 bp, 11 predicted proteins | sample MGYA00516713_ERZ1032107 | MGnify/ENA primary metagenome ERZ1032107 (study PRJEB33718, sample SAMN03160116) | human skin metagenome | collected 2014-04-10 | study: EMG produced TPA metagenomics assembly of the PRJNA266117 data set (Human skin bacterial metagenome...
AGATTTCTGCCTGTCTCGTGGGCTCGGAGATGTGTATAAGAGACAGGTATTGTATGGCGATGCTTCAATAGCTGAAAGCGATACTTTTTCGATGTCCGTCAACCCCCTGGCCACGGCTGCGCTCAGCTATCATGAGCAGCGCCGCGGGCATGGCCGCGCGCCCGCACTGAACGATGGCGAGACCAGGAGGACGGCATGGTTGACGGCTTTGCAGGCAGGGCAATGAGACGGCTGCGGGCCGCGGCCTGTGTCCTGGGTTTCGGCATTTCCGCCGCGTTGGCGGGCCCCATCGTTTCAGTCCAGCAGGGCAAGCTGGAAGGAACCGGGCAGGGGACTGTCGAACAGTTCCTGGGCATTCCCTTTGCCGCGCCACCGGTGGGACCATTGCGTTGGGCCGCGCCCGCGCCGGTCACGCCTTGGACAGGCATCCGGCCCGCGACGCAGTACGCCAGCAAGTGCGTACAGAACGGCTGGGTCGCGCCCATTCGCCAATACCGAAACGAAGACTGCCTCTATCTGAATGTCTATCGCCCGGCCGCGCAGGCCACACAGCCGCGCCCGGTGCTGGTCTGGTTCCATGGCGGTGCCGCCGTCGCGGGCTCTTCGCAGGATGTTGACGGCTCGGCCTTCGCCGCGAAGACAGGGCAGATGGTGATCAGCGTCAACTACCGCCTGGGCGCGTTCGGGATGGCGTCGTTTGCAGGATCGGGCAGCAATTTCTGGCTGCGCGATCAGCAGGCGGCGCTGCGTTGGGTCCAAGCGAACGCCAAGGCGTTTGGCGGCGATCCGGGCCAAGTGACGATCATGGGCCAGTCCGCCGGCGCCTATTCGGTCACCGCGCACCTGGTGTCGCCGGCCAGCGCCGGGCTTTTCGTGCGCGCCATCGCCATGAGCCTGCCCGTCGGCCCCATCCATGATTCCGTCACGGCCGAACAGGAACGCAGCAGCGGACCCACGGCAACGATGGTCGACAAAGCGGGCTGCGCCCAGGCGCCGGACGTGCTGGCCTGCATGCGTGCCAAATCCACCGAGGCGGTTTTCGAGGCCGGCGGCGGCGCGGCGACGCGCGCAGCGGGCTGGCGCATGGTCATTGACGGCGAGATCATTCCGGACAACCAGATGGCGCGGTTTGCGCGCGGCGAATTCCACAGGGTGCCCATCCTGGTGGGCTTCACGAGCCAGGAGAACGGATTTTTCCTGCAAGCACGCCGTGCCGCGGGCCAGCCGCCGCTGAATGCGGCCGCCTTGGCCAAGCAGGTTGCCGCGCTGCCGGACAGCGCGCGGGTCCAGGCGCGCTACACCGTCCAGGCCTACGGCTCGCCGACCCAGGCGGCCATCATGATGGCCAGCGACCGCTGGGGTTGCCAGGTGCAGCAGTGGGCCAGGGTGGTGGCGAAGTCGACACCGGTATTCATGTATGAGTTCGCCGATCCGAACGCGCCTGCGACGATCTTCCATGTCGACGAGCCCAAGGACGGGCCGTTCCATAATTCGGACATCCCATACGTTTTCCAGAGTGGCTATCCGCACGAGCAGCAGGCGGCGCCGCCCGCATGGACGGCGCCCCAGAAGGCCTTGTCCGATCGCATGCTCGGGTATTACGCGCGGTTCTCGGCGTCTGGCGTGCCGGCGACGGATTGGCCGGCCTCGGGCATCCGAATCCTGGATCCCAATGGCGACAGGAACGAAGCCGATGGCGCATTCGATGAGCGGCATGCCTGTGGGCTTTGGGCTCGTTGAACCGGGCGGCAGGGAGAAAGTGGGGATGGCGTAGTTGGGCTAGAGGGGGCAATGACTCGGTTTGGGTGATTGCCGTCTATCTAGTACTTTACATAATATACATTATGCGTATTACGGGTAGCCCACGGTCGACCTTGCCCCGGCGTGTCCGCCATTCAGCGATCCGCCCGCCGTTCTTGACCCAATACACAACTAAATCAGCCCCTGGATCCAGGCGTTCATGGTGAAAAAACCCTGCAAGGCCTGATATCCCTGCGTCTGCGCGATACGCCTGGCGCGGCCAGAACGCGACGTCCAACACGAATTGTCGCCCCATCCGAACTTCCGTAAATTTTGCCCCCACGGACCGAGGCTGTTCTCGGATGCGCGAATCTTCCTGACCCTGCTGAATCATGCTGATTGACGAAATCCCCTGTGCGGTGGGTAGTCCCACAGCCGCGAACAGGCTTGCACGCCCCGGTGCGCAAGCCGATTTTGCCGCTATCGGCCAGGAGATTTCAGATGGCGTTTCGCCAGGTTTCAACGCAGTTTCTCGCAATGCTTGTGTGCATGACGCCGCCGCTCGTCGGCCAGGCCCAGGCCTCGGATACGCCCGCCGTGCTGTCGCCCGTCGTCGTCACGGCAAGCGGGATCGAGCAAGACATCGCCGACGCGCCCGCGTCGATCAGCGTCGTCACCCGCGAGGAGTTGGAAAAGCGTGCGTTCCGCGACCTGACTGACGCGCTCGGCAGCATCGAGGGCGTGGTCGTCACCGGGATCAGCAACGAGAAAGACATCTACATCCGGGGCATGCCTGGCGCCTATACGCTGCTGCTCGTGGACGGCAAGCGCCAGAGCACACGGGACGCGCGGGTCAACGGCAATTCGGGCTTCGAGCAGGGATTCATTCCGCCGCTGGAGGCGATCGAGCGGATCGAGGTCGTCCGTGGGCCGATGTCGTCGCTCTATGGGTCGGACGCCATGGGCGGCGTGATCAACATCATCACCCGACGTGTCCCCTCCTCCGGCTGGCATGGTTCGATCGGCATGGACTACACGGCCCAGCAGCATGGGGATTCCGGGAATTCGCATCAGGAACAGTTCTACCTGGCCGGGCCCATCAAAAGCGACCTGCTGGGGCTGCAGATCTGGGGCCGCCTCTACGATCGGGACGAAGACAGCATCCTCAATGGTTTTTCGGGCGCGCGCGATCGTGACGTGACGGCTCGGCTCACGCTGACGCCCAACGCCTTCAATGACATCCTGCTTGAGGCCGGTACGACGAAGCTCCGGCGCAAAAGCACGCCGGGCGACACGTTGGGGCCCAAAAGCACCGCGGCCTACAACGACAACAGCCGCGACCATGCCTCGGTTTCCTATACGGGCCGTTGGGGCTGGGGGACGTCCGAACTGTCGCTTGCGCGCGAATCCGCCCGCCAAACCAAGTATGGACAGAATGGCGCGACCGGCGACTGGGAAAGGAATCCGCGGGCGCCGAAGATCGACAACACGGTGCTGGACGCCAAGCTGAACCTGCCGCTGGGCAACCACCAGCTGGTCGCCGGAGGCCAATGGAACCAGGGCGAGCTGACGGACCGCAACCCCGGGCTGCGCGACAACGTCGACCATCGCTTCCGTATTTCCCAGAAAGGCGTGTTCGTCGAAGACGAATGGCGGTTGACCAATGCGTGGGCGCTGACCGGCGGCTTGCGCCTTGATGACCACGAAATCTATGGCAATCACTGGAGCCCCAGGTTGTACTCGGTGTGGCATGCCGCGCAGCAATGGACGATCAAGGGCGGCGTTTCCCGCGGTTTTCGCGCGCCGGACATCCGCACGATCGCCCCGGGCTATGCGTACACCACCGGCGGGCCGTCGTGCACGTACGGCCCCAACGGGACTTGCGGTGTGAAGATCGGCGATCCTGGCCTGCGGCCGGAAACCAGCACCAGCTACGAGTTCGCCGCCCTGTGGGACAACGACCAGGATCTGTCCGCCAGCGCGACCTTTTTCTACACCCAGTTCAACGACAAGATTTCCGATGCGCTTGTCCTTGACGCCGATGGCAAGCCGGCGCGCTGGGCGCAAGACCGCAACTACCGGCTTTTCTACAGCTACAACATCGACAATGCGACGATCCGCGGCATTGAGTTGGCCACGCGCTGGAAACCTTCACAGACGCTCAGCCTGAAGGCCGGATACACCTACACGGACTCCCGGCAGAAAGGCGGCGACTACGATGGCTACGCCCTCTCGCGTACACCCAAAAACATGTTCAACATGCGAGCGGACTGGGATGCGACGCCGGCGCTCACGCTGTGGTCCGCCTATGTCTATCACGGCAGCGAGATCGACGCCGGCCTGCGCGTCGGGACCAATGGCGCGAAAGTGGCCGATGGCGTGCGCAAATACGGGGGCTATGGCACGGTCGACCTGGGCGCATCCTACGTACTGAACAAGCACACCACGTTCAATCTTGCGCTCTATAACGTCGGCGACAAGCGCCTGGACTCGCTGGACTACAACACCGTGGGCGATGGCCGCCGCCTGTGGGCCGGCGTGAACCTCTCGTTCTGATCCGCCGATGAGACCCGATGGCAAGACCGAGGGCCTGCGCCAATCGATGGCCTGGCTGCACACCTGGACCGGCCTCGTGCTGGGATGGCTGCTGTACGCCATCTTCTTTACCGGCACGCTGAGCTTCTTTCGTGACGAGATCAACGACTGGATGCAGCCCGAACTGCATCGCTCCGTTTCGTCGCCGGATGCCTGGCAACGCGTGCTGGAAATCATGTCGCAGATCGCGCCTGGCGCGGCCCACTGGACGCTGGACCTGGCGGACAGCCGCCATCTTGCCGTGCGGGCCAGTTGGAGCCTGCCGGGCGCGGGCGCCGACCGCAAGGCGGTCCAGCGGGCCGACCTCGATGCCGGCACGGGAGCGGTCCTGCATCCCCGTGCCACGTCCGGCGGCGATTTCTTCTACAACTTCCATTTCCGGCTCTATGGCATTCCGCGCAGCCTGGGCCGTTGGATCGTCGGCGTGGCGGCGATGGTCATGCTGGTTGCACTGGTGAGCGGCGTGATCACCCACAGGCGGATATTCGCCGACTTGTTCACCTTCCGCCCGCGCAAAGGCCCGCGGTCCTGGCTGGACGCCCACAACGCCCTGGCGGTGCTGGCGCTGCCCTTTCATATCGTCATCACCTTCAGCGGCCTGTTGCTGCTGATGTTCACGCTGATTCCCTGGGGTCCCCAGGCGGCCTATCAGGGGGATGAACGGCGCTTTCGCGCAGCGTTGAACCGCAGCAATGTCGTCGAACAGGACATCGCCAGCACGCGGGGCGACGTCGCCCCGGGACAAACGTCGGCGTATGCCGCGCTCGCGCCCTTGCTGTCGCAGGCAAACCAGGCCTGGCCCCGCGGCGTCGGCAGCATCCGCATCGACCACCCCGGCACTGCCGATGCCCGGATCGTGCTGCGAGAACGCTGGGCCAACCGCCTGACGGCGCCCGAGACAGCCAGCCGTGGCCTGGTCTTCGACGCCATCACGGCTGAACCCATTGGCCGGCTCGATGTGACGCCGCGCGGGCCTGCCGAGACGGTCTATCAAGTCCTGCTCGCGATTCACCTGGGCCGCTTTGCCGACCCGGTCTTGCGTTGGCTGCTGTTCCTTTGCGGCGTGTCGGGAACCCTGATGGCCGGGACGGGCCTGGCGCTGTTCGTGGTCAAGCGCCACCCTGCCCGGCTGAAGCTGGGCTACACGCCCGGCGGTCACCGGCTGGTGGAAGTGCTGAACGTGGCGGCGATCGCGGGCCTGTCTGTCGCGACGGCGGCCTATTTCTGGGCCAATCGACTCATCGGCGCCAACGCCCCTGAGCGCGCCGAATCTGAAATCGCCGCCTTCTTCGCCGTGTGGGCCTTTTGCTTGCTGCATGCGGTCTTGCGCCGGCATTGGCGGGCCTGGCTGGAGCAACTGGCGGTGGCCGCCGCTGCCCTCCTCCTGCTGCCCTTGTTGAATGGGGTCACAGGAGGCGCGCCGCTGCCGCTAGCGCTGGCGCGAGGCCAATGGAGCCTCGTGGGCTTTGACCTGGCTGCCATGATGATGGGCGCCCTGCACGCCTATGCCGCCTGGGCGGTGTATCGCCACCATCGTTCGGCGCCAGGCGCCCGCGCCCTCACCTGACATTCATGGCGTGCAGATAGGCGCTGAACATCTCGGACAGGGAATCGGCATGCTCTCGAATCTGGGCTGGCGTACGCGGACGCATCGAGAACTGCTTGCCGGCCGCATTCAGGGTTGATCGCAGCAGGTCGCCGATACGCCTGCGCGTATCGGCAGCCGCATGCGGCAACGCGCCAGCCATGAACGTTTCCAGGGCGTGGCCAATGGACTCGCGCGACTGCCCGGACCCGGGCGTCTCCCGATAGCGAGGCGCCGCCTCGCTCAGTGCGGTCCGAACCGCCGCTTCCTCGCATTCCGATGCGATGAAGGCATGGACCCACGCCCGCAGGCGCGCGTCGGACGATTGCGCCGAATCGGTCAGGATGGCGCACAGCGTTTCCGCCGTCCGCGTCCATTCATCGCTTTGCAGCCGAAACAGGATCGCAGCCTTGTTCGGGAAGTACTGATAGACGGACCCGACGCTGACGCCGGCCCGCTCGGCCACGCGCGCGGTCGTGAACCGTTGCGCCCCGGCGCTGGCCAGCACCTGGCTGGCGGCCTGCAGGATGACCGCCACCAGATCCGCCGAGCGGACCTGTTGTGGCTGCCGGCGACTGGTCAGTTGGGGCAGGCGTCGGGTTGCCATGGCGCCTACCTGCCGCTGACCGAGCTGCCGGCGTCACGCTTCAAGCCGAGCAGATCCAGCATGCCGACCAGGGAAACCAGCGCCACCACCAGGAATGCCAGGCGATAGGCCGCGCCAGGCGCCTGATCCACCCCCAGCACGGGCGCCGTCCACTCGCCAATGCGAATGGCGATCGCGCCCAGCGCAATGCCCATCCCCAAGGCCAGCTGCGACATCGTGGAAAACAGCGAACTGGCTGCACTGAGTTCCTCTTGCGGCATGTCGGCGAACGCCAAGGTGTTCAAGGCGGTGAACTGCATGGACCGCGACAACCCGCCGATGAACAGGATCGCCGCGGTCGTCGGGAAGCTCATGGCCGGGCCGATTAGCGCGCACGCTGCCAGGGCCAGCGTGTTGATCACGCCGTTGCACAAGAGGATGCGCTGAAAGCCGAACCGCTTCATCACGGGCGTCGTGAACATCTTCATCGCAAGGTTGCCGGCGAAGACGACCAGCACCAGCTGGCCGGCATGAAAGGCATCCATGCCGTAGCCGACCTGGAACATCAGCGGCAGCAGGAACGGCACGGCGCCCACCGACATGCGAAACAGCGACCCGCCCCGGATGTTCACCGCATAGGTCGGGTGCTTGATCGGTGTCAGCAAGAGCATGGGGTGAGGATGGCGGTTCAAGTGGCGGATGCCGATGGCGAGCATGGCCGCGCCCACGCCCAGGAAAAGCGTCATCTCCTGCCAGGGCAGCACGGCACGTCCACACAGTTCCACGCCCCACAACACGCTGGCCAGTCCGCCGCCGATCCAGAAAAAGCCTTGCCAATCGAACGGACGCCGGGTGTCGTCGATCTCGTTGGGAATCAACAGCCAGGCCGCAGCCAGCGCGGCGAAACCGACCGGGATGTTGAGATAGAAGATCCAGCGCCAAGACGTGTACTCGGTAATGAAGCCGCCCAACGGTGGCCCCAGGACCGGTGCGAACAGCCCCGGCCAGATCAGGATGGACATGACCCGCATCAGGTCGTGCTTGGGCGTGCTGCGCAGCAGGACCAGTCGTCCGACGGGCACCATCATCGCGCCGCCGATGCCTTGCAACACGCGCAACGCGATGAACGCCCAGAGGTTGTCGGCCAGCCCGCAAGCCAGGGACGCCAAGGTGAAGAGGATCAGGGCCGAGCAGAACACCCGCCGGCTGCCGAAGCGTTCGGCCATCCAGCCGCTGATGGGAATGAACACCCCCAACGTCAAGAGATAGGCGCTGACGCCCAGGCCGAGGTCGGTGGGGATGACGCCGAAGTCGCGGGCCATGGCAGGGACGGCCGTCGTGATCACGGTGCCGTCCAGGTTCTCCATGAAGAACGCGGTGGCCACCAGCAAGGCGGTCAGGGTATTGCGGCGTCTGCCCGCATAGCCGCTGGCTGCGGGCGGAGGAATGGTTTGGGTGGAATCTTGAGCCATGAATAGCGTTTCCGATGAGAAACGCCTGCGCCGATCCGACCTGGCCCCTGCGTACACGCGGCCACGCCCGACCGCGGCGAAGGCGGTTTCAGGCGCGTTGGATGACGTGAACGCTTACGGCGCGAAGGGCTGAATGCCCGAGCGCTGGGCGATACGTTAGCACGCGGCAGCGGCGTTTTCTACCGTTTCAACGCCCTGTCGTACGGCTGCAAGACAGCCGCTTTTTGACGGAAAACCTGAATAGTTCAAGGCATCTGGCAAGCCCCGTCCGGCGACCCGCCGCCGACAGGCCGGATAGCCATGGGTTGGCGTGATTCGCCTTGCTGCCCGGAAACGCGAATGGCGACGCGAATTGTCCCCCGATTCGAACTTCCGTAGATTGGATCGTCCCCCGTTTTGCTTCTTTCCATGACCCAAGCCGCCATGACCATCGTCGATCGGATCGCCCGGGCCCAGCCCGCGCTGAGCCGCAAGCAGCACAAGATGGCTGAGTATGTGCTGGCGCACCCGTTCCGAGTCGTCACCATGACCATCGAGGAATTCGCGGCGGCCGCCGAGGTGTCCGTGGCGACCGCCAGCCGGTTTGCGCGCGCGCTGGACTTGCCGAGCTATCCGCAGTTTCGAGTCGAACTGGCGCGCGGCTTCCAGGTGGCGCTGGAACCGGCGGACGCGCGCCCCGCCGGGCCGCCGCATCCCGCCGTCGCGGCGCAGGTCGTCACCGCCACGCTCGAAGAAGACATCCGCAACGCCCAGCACAGCTTGCAGCGCCTGGACGCCCGCGCCTGCGAGCAGGCGGTCGAGACGATCCTGGCCGCCGACCGCGTTTTCATCACCGCCGCGCTGGGCCTGATCGAAGCGCTGTCGGCCGCGGTGGCCTGTCGCACCAGGAATTCGGCTTAGAATCCGGCCATGGCCGTTTCCGCCCGTCCGGGCCCATCCCTCGCGCTCAAGTCCTGGCATGCCTATGGCGTGCTGTGGGTGTTGCTGGTGGCGCTGGTGCTGCGCGGCTTCGTGCCGCCGGGGTACATGCCGGACCCCCGCGGCCGGGATGACGGGCGCATCGCCCTGACGCTTTGCACGTCGGCGGGCACCGTGTCCACGGTATTGCTGTCCCTGACGGACAAGCGCGAGGATACGTCCCGCCATGGCGGCCCGTCGGCTTCCGGCCTGGATTGCCCCTACGGGCTGCTTGCCCACGACGGTTCCGCGCCGCCGCCGTCCGATCTGGCGCCGTCCCCGCTACGCGTGGCGGTTGCGGCCGTGCTGGGGGTTGCCACGTCGCAAGCGCTGCCGCCCCTGCCTGGGCAGGGGCCGCCGCTGGGCTCTCGCGCCCCGCCCTCCTCTCTCGGCTGATCCGCACTCATGCGGCGCGCCAGGCATGGCGCGTTCGTCCCGTCTTGCCCGCGACCGCCTGGCCCTTCCGGCCGCGCGATCGCCATTCTGATTCCTATCATGATTGATTCTGTCCTACGTCTTTGCGACCTGGCGTTGCAAGATCGCGCCGTGGTCGACCATATCGCCCAGGAGGGCCCTTCGGATCCCATTGCAGACCGGCTGCGTGACCTGGGGTTCGCCCACGGGGAACCGATACGGCTGACCGCCCGCGGTCCGTTCGGCGCGTCCCCCTTGCTGGTGGCCATCGGCGCCACCCGTTTCGCGCTGCGTCGCCAGGAAGCGGCCCGCGTGATGGTCAAGCGCGAGGTGCCCCATGGCTGACCATGCATTGCGGCTGGCGCTGGTGGGCAACCCCAACTGCGGCAAGACCGCCCTCTTCAATCAACTGACCGGCGGCCGCCAGAAAGTCGCCAACTACGCCGGCGTCACGGTCGACCGCAAGGAAGGATTCTTCGCCACGCCCGCCGGGCGGCGCGCGCGGATCCTTGACCTGCCCGGCACCTACAGCCTGACGGCGGCCAGCGCCGACGAGCAAGTCACCCAGGACATCCTGCAAGGGCGCTATCCCCGCGAAGTGCGGCCGGACCTGGTGGTGATGGTCGTCGACGCCACCAACCTGCGCCTGCACCTGCGATTGCTGCTGGAAATGCGGCGCCTGGATCTGCCGATGGTGGTGGCGCTGAACCTGTCGGACCAGGCGCGGCGGCGGGGTATCGACATCGACGTGCCCGAGCTGGCCCGGCGCCTGGGCGTGCCGGTGGTCGAGACCGTCGCGGTGCGGCGGCAAGGCGCCCAGGCGCTGCTGGATCAGCTGGACCAACCTTTGGCGCCCCAGACTCCCCTGCCCCGCGCCGCCGATCCGCAGGCCGAACTGCGCCAGATCCTGGCGGACACGGTGCGCACGCCGGCGTCCGCCACCGCCGTGGATGACCGCATCGATCGCTGGACGCTGCATCCGGTGTTCGGTCCGCTGATCCTGGCGCTGATCATGTTCCTGACGTTCCAGGCCGTCTATGCGATCGGCAAGCCGCTGACCGACGCCATCGTCGACGGCATCGGCGGCCTGGGCGCCTGGAGCACGGCCGCCCTGGGCGACGGTCCGTTCAAGGCAATGCTGCGCGAAGGCCTGTTCGGCGGGCTGGGGACGGTATTGGGTTTTCTGCCGCAGATCCTGGTGCTGTTCCTGTTCATCCTGGTGCTGGAGGAATCCGGCTATCTGCCGCGCGCCGCCTTCCTGCTCGATCAGGCCATGGTGGCCGTGGGGCTGACGGGCCGCGCCTTCATTCCCCTGCTGTCGAGCTTTGCGTGCGCCATTCCCAGCATCGTCGGCACGCGCAGCATTCCCGATCGGCGCGACCGCCTGGTGACCATCCTGGTGGCGCCTTTGATGACCTGCTCGGCCCGCCTGCCCGTCTATGCCCTGCTGATCGGCGCCTTCGTGCCTGATGTGCCGGTGCTGGGCATTTTCAATCTGCAAGGTGTGGTGCTGTTCGCGTTGTACGCAGGCGGCATCGTGGCGGCGTTGGGCGTGGCCTATATCGGCAAACGCCTGCGGCCGGCCGGCCAGACCGCGGCATTGCTGATGGAACTGCCGGCGTACCGCCTGCCCAGGTGGCGCGATATCGGCATCGGCCTGTGGGCGCGCGCGTGGCTGTTCCTGAAGAAGTTGACCGGGGTCATGCTGGCGCTGACCGTGCTGATGTGGTTTATTGCCACGTTCCCGGGCGCGCCTGCCGGGGCGACGGGGCCGGCCATCGAGTACAGCTTCGCCAATATGCTGGGCCAGTGGATGCAGCCGCTGTTCGCGCCGCTTGGCTTCAACTGGCAGATCACGCTGGCCCTGATTCCCGCCTTTGCCGCGCGCGAATCGGCGGTGGCGACCCTCGCCACGATCTACAGCGTGGCCGAAGGCCAGGAGGACGCCCTGGGCAACGTGCTGGCCGGCAATTTTCCGCTGGCCAGCGCCCTGTCGTTGATGGTGTGGTTTGCCTTCGCGCCGCAGTGCATGTCGACACTGGCGATCATCAAGCGCGAAACGGGTGACTGGCGCAACGTGGCGCTGTCTTTTGGCTACATGTTCGTGCTGGCCTATGCCGCGTCTTTCGTGACCTACCGGCTTGCGGGGTGGCTGCTATGACGCCGGCCACCGATACGCAAGTCTGGCAGTACGCCGTGGTGGCGATGGCGGTGGCGGCCAGCGCCATCGCATTCGCTTGCCATCTGTCGCCTGCCCTGCGTGCCTGGCTGCGCAACCAGGCGGGCCGGCTGTTGCGCCACCGCCATCTGCCCGCGCCCGTGCGCAAGCTCGGCGGCCGACTGGCGGCGCAATCGACGGATGCCGATTGCGTCCAAGGCTGCGGTCCGTGCGGCGGCTGCGGCGCACACGCGTCACCGCGCGGGCCGGAGTCGACGATCGCACCGCCGCGCAGCCGGCGACATGTTTGATCGGGCTGGGGTCGGCCTGCGAGATCAGCGCGCGGCGGACTCGGGGGCCGCCTCGTGTGTCGATTCTCGCAGCACACGCGCAAAGGCCTGGGCCGTGGGATTGAGGTTGTCGGCCCGGCGGGCGCAGTACAGATCCACGTCGAAGGCGTTCGCCCGCCCCGACAGCGGCCGGTACTGCACGCCCGTGCCGCGCAACGTGGCGGCCGATTCGGGCACCAGCGCCACGCCCATGCCGCATTCCACCATCGACAGCAAGGTGGGCAGCACGCTTTCGTAGACGATGTGCGGCCGCACGTTGTGGTCGCGGAACAGGCGTGTCTGCACGCTGTTGAAATAGAACGAGGCCTCGCGCTGGAAGCCGACGACGTCCTGGCCGTCCAGCCGGGCCATCGGCACGCGCTCGTAGCGGTTCAGGGGATGGTCCGCCGGCAGCGCCAGGATCATCTTTTCGCGGTGCACCCGTTCGTAGACAAAGTCTGGCTCTTCAGCGCGCGGCAGGCGGCGAAAGATGGCCAGGTCGATGGTGCCGGCCGCCAGCTTGTCGGCCAATTCGCCGGTCAGGGCGTGTTCCAGCGCCAGTTCGACGTCGGGATATTCAGCGCGATAGCGCGACAGCGCCGGCGGCAGTACCTGGTAGGCCGCCGTGCTGACGAAGCCCACCGTCAGGCGGCCGGCATCGCCGCTGCCGGCGCGCCGCGCGGCGTGTACGGCGGCATCCCCTTCCGCCAGTAGCCGCCGGGCATGCTGCAGCAGCACTTCGCCGGCCCGGGTCAGCTTGACCGAGCGGGTCGAGCGCACGAAGAGTTCAGCGCCCACCTGGGCCTCGAACTGGCGAATCAATTGGCTCAGCGGCGGTTGGCTGATGTTGAGCCGGGCCGCCGCATTGCCGAAATGCAGCTCTTCGGCCACTGTCTCTTATACACATCTCCGAGCCCACGAGACAGGCAGAAATCTC
>ERZ1032107.251-NODE-251-length-12756-cov-13.114007_pt1 | contig 12756 bp, 12 predicted proteins | sample MGYA00516713_ERZ1032107 | MGnify/ENA primary metagenome ERZ1032107 (study PRJEB33718, sample SAMN03160116) | human skin metagenome | collected 2014-04-10 | study: EMG produced TPA metagenomics assembly of the PRJNA266117 data set (Human skin bacterial metagenome...
TTGATTCCGCAGGGCTACGCCCACGGCTTCCAGACCCTGAGCGACGACGTCGAGATGCTGTACTGCCATTCCGCGGCGTATGCCCCGCTGGCCGAGGCCGGCGTGCATTTCCAGGATGCCCGCGTCGGCATCGCCTGGCCCCTGCCCCCTACCCTGGTGTCCGAGCGCGATGCGAATCATCCGCGCCTGGAGGCCGCCTTTCCCGGAGTCGCACTGTGAAGTGCCGTCACTGCCAAGCCGAGCTGACCCTGCCGTTCCTGGACCTGGGCCATGCCCCGCCGTCCAATGCCTATCTGAGCGCGCAGGCGCTGCGCGGTCCCGAAACCTGGTTTCCGCTGCGCCTGCTCGTGTGTGAGTCCTGCTGGCTGGTGCAGACGGAAGACCACGCGGGCCGCGAAGCCCTGTTCACCGACGACTACGCCTACTTCAGTTCGTTCTCGTCGTCATGGCTGGCGCATTCCCGGCGTTATGTGGACACGATGATCAGCCGCTTCGGCCTGGATGCGCAAAGCATGGTGACCGAGGTCGCCGCCAATGACGGCTACCTGCTGCAATACGTGCAGGCCGCGGGCATCCCCTGCTATGGCGTCGAACCCACGGCCAGCACGGCGCAGGCCGCGCGCGACCGCGGCATCGAGATCGTGCAGCGCTTTTTCGGCGTGGCATTGGGCGACGAGCTGGCCAGCGGCGGCCGCGCGGCGGACCTGATCGCGGCCAACAATGTGCTGGCGCACGTGCCCGATATCAATGATTTCGTCTCCGGCTTCGCCGCGCTGCTCAAGCCGCAGGGCGTGGCGACCTTCGAATTCCCGCACTTGCTCTGCATGGTGCGCGAAAGCCAGTTCGACACCGCCTACCACGAACACTATTCCTACCTGTCGCTGACTGCGGTCGCGCGCATTTTCCAGGCCAATGGCCTGTCCGTCTTCGATGTCGAGCACCTGCCCACCCACGGCGGCAGCCTGCGCGTCTATGCGCAGCGGCTGGACACGGGCCGCCACGAGGTCTTGCCCGAGGTCGAACGCACGCTGAAAGAGGAACAGCAGGCCGGCATGACCAACGCCGGGTTCTACACGCGCTTCCAGCAGCAGGCAGAACGCATCAAGAACGATCTGCTCGCGTTCCTGGTGGAATTGCGGCGCAACGGCAAGCGCGTGGCAGCCTATGGCGCCGCGGCCAAGGGCAACACGCTGCTGAACTTCGCGGGCGTGCGGCCCGACCTGCTGCCCTACGTGGTCGACCTGAATCCCGCCAAACAGGGCAAATACCTGCCTGGCAGCCATATCCCCATCGTCGCCGAGGACATGCTGCGCCAGGACCAGCCGGAGTACATCGTGGTGCTGCCCTGGAACCTGAAGACCGAAGTCGCCCAGCAATTGGCCTATGCCCGCGAAGGCTGGCACGCCAAGCTCGTCACCGCAGTGCCCAACCTGGCCATCGACGGCGGCCACGACGCATGAGCGCCACGCCGGTCACCATCCTGGGGGCCTCCGGTTTCGTCGGCCGCCACCTGCTGGCGCGCCTGCGCGCCGACGGCGTGCCCTGCGATGCCCCGACCCGCGATGCCACCGACGTGTTCGAGCGGCCGTTGGGCCATGTGATCTACGCGATCGGCTTGACGTCGGACTTTCGCAGCCGACCGCTGGACACGGTAGAAGCCCATGTCTGCCTGCTGCGCCAGCTGATCGCGGCCGGCAACTTCGACAGCCTGACCTATCTGTCCAGTACGCGGGTGTATGCCGGTTCGACGGATACGCGCGAACTCGCCCCGCTGGCGGTCAACCCGAACGACCCGGGCGATCTCTACAACCTGTCCAAGCTCATGGGCGAGTCGCTGTGCCTGCATGGCGGACATCCGCTGGCCCGGGTGGCGCGCCTGTCCAACATCGTAGGGCTGCGTGACTCGCCTGACAGCTTCATCGATCAACTGCTGGACGAAGGCGCCCGTACCGGCGCCATCACCCTGCACACCGCCCTGTCGTCGCGCAAGGACTACCTGCACATCGAAGACGCGGTCACGCAGATACTGGCCATCGCCCGCTCGGACGCCACCGGCATCTTCAATGTCGCCCACGGCACCGGCGTCGACAACGGCACCATCGCCAAATGCCTGGCCGCCGCATTCGGCTACCGGGTCACCGTGGCGCCGGACGCCCGTCCGTGGGCCTTCGCCGATATCGACACACAACGTATGCGGACCCGCTTCGGCCTCGCGCCGCGCGCGTTCGCCGACTATTTCCCGCAATTTCTGGCGCAGTTCCGCCTACGCAAAGGAATCTGAATGTCCTACCTTGAAACCACGCCCGACGCGCACCCCGACTATCGCCAGGAAAAGGCCGCCCGCATCGGCTCGTTCGCGACCGACCAGGAATTCCGCGAACTGTCCATCGCCTGGCGCCAGATGGCGCTCGAGCGCAAGTACATGAACAACTTCTCGTGGGCGGGCCGTCCGCTCATCCAGTTGCCCATGGACGCCATGGCCATGCAGGAACTGATCTGGGCGGTCAAACCCGACCTGATCATCGAAACCGGCATTGCCCATGGCGGCTCGCTGATGCTGTCTGCGTCCATGCTGCAACTGCTGGGCGCGGGCGAAGTGGTGGGCGTGGACATCGAGATCCGCGAGCACAACCGCCAAGCCATCGAAGCCCATCCGCTGGCCAGCCGCATCCACCTGATCGAAGGCTCCAGCATCGATCCGGCCACCATTGCCCAGGTTCGCGCGCACGCCGAGGGCAAGAAGAACATCATGGTGTGCCTGGATTCGAACCACACCCATGACCACGTGCTGGCCGAACTGAACGCCTATGCCGACCTGGTCAGCCCGGGCAGCTACTGCATCGTCTTCGACACTTTCGTGGAAGACATGCCGGCCGACTATGAATGGCCGGGCCGTCATTGGGGCAAAGGCAACAACCCCAAGACCGCCGTGTGGGAATGGATCAAGACGCATCCGGAATTCGAAATCGACCGATCCGTGGAAGACCGGCTGCTGGTCACCTCGGCGCCGGACGGCTTCCTGCGCCGCAAGGCCTGACCGGGCGTACCGCCTCATGATAGAGATCGATCCCACCGCCCGAGTCTCGCCGCTGGCCGACATCGAGGACTCCACCCGCGGCACGCGGATTCTCATCGGCCCCGGCGCCGTGGTGGACGCGTTCGTCAAGGTCAAGCCCGCGGGCGGCTCGGGCGACGTGGTCATCGGCCCGGACTGCGTCATCAATTCCGGCTGCGTGCTCTACACCGGTCACGGTATCCGCATGGGCGCTCGCGTGGCGGTGGCGGCCAATTGCACCTTCGCGCCGGCCAACCATGAATTCCGCCGCCGGGACATCCCGATCCGGCAACAGGGCTTTCGCCCCAGCAAGGGCGGCATCGTGATCGAAGACGATGTCTGGATCGGCGCCAACTGCGTGCTGCTGGACGGCGCGATCCTGCGAGAAGGCAGCGTCATCGCGGCGGGCACTGTGGTGCGCGGTGAAGTGGCTGCATTTTCAATACAAGGCGGCAATCCAATGAAAGTCCTGGGTTGGCGCGAAGCAACCGACGACACCGCCGCCCCGGACACGCCCGAACCTCGGGAATAACACGAGACATCATGAATACGCCTTTGCGCGAACGCTTCGAAGCCGACGGCTATCTGGTCCTGAAGGACTTCTGGAAACATGGCGAACTGATCGAACTGGAAGACCAGTTGAGCGAATTGGGGCGCCGCGTCGTCGGCCCGCAGTTCGATGTGCGCGACTTCAGCAAGTATCAACTGGAGCCCGCCACGCAATCGCTGCTGTACGACCGCCTGAAGTATCTTCCCGCGCTGTCGCGCATGTCCGGTAGCGCGGCGGTCGACCAGTTGTGCCGTACGCTGGGGCTGGCGCACCCTGGCCTGATGGGCTGCTGCAACATGCGCCTGGACCGGCCCGCAGATTCCCGCCACCTGTTCGCCTGGCACCAGGATTCGCTGTACCTGCTGGGGTCGGAGAACGCCGTCACGCTGTGGGTGCCGTTCCAGGATGTGAACCTGGCGTCGGGCACCATTCAAGTCATTCCCGGCAGCCACAAGCGCGGCCTGTATCCGTTCAAGCGCATCAGCGACAAGGTCATCGCACCCTACGTGCCATTCCTGCAGCGCGACCTGAGCCTGGATTATGAAGTGACCGAAGCGCCCGAGACGATCACGGCCGAACGCGGCGACGTGGTTGTCTTCAAGCAGATGCTCCTGCATCGCAGCACCCCGAACCTGGGCGAACAGATCCGCTGGACTACGCAATTGCGCATCACGGACCTGGCCGACCCCGAATATCGCCGCCAGCGTTACCCCACGGGGGATCGCAGCAACATTTTCTACGTCGATTACCCCGGCCATGACGCCCAGCGTCGTCGCGAACAGGAATCCGAGAGGACCGCAGCATGAACGACACCACCGACCCCTCCCGCTTTCGTCAGGATGGCCGCAGCACCGGCCGCGAAGTCGGCTACCGCGCAGAACTGGGCGAATTCTTCGGCGCGGCGGCAGGCAGCACCGTCGAAAAGCTGGAGAACTTTCCCTGCTTCGTGCCACGGCAAAGCCTGGCCCGGTTCCTGTGCCTGACGGAATTGTTCAAGATGGCCTTGCATGTGCAAGGCGACATCATGGAATGCGGCGTCAACTGGGGCGGCGGGCTGATGACGTTCGCCCAGCTCAGCGCCACGCTCGAGCCGGTCAACCTGCAACGTCGCATCGTGGGATTCGATACCTTTTCGGGCTTCGCCGGCATCGCCGACCAGGACCAGCACGCGGTCGTGCAGACGACCGAACGTCGGGTGCACGGGTATCAGGCGGACAGCTATGCCGACCTGCAACGGGCTATCGCGCTATTCGACGCCAATCGCTTCATCGGTCATATCCAGAAGGTGGAATTGGTCAAGGGTGATGTGGCGCAGAGCGTGCCCGAATACCTGGCCCGTGAGCCTCAGACCGTCGTCTCGCTCCTGCACCTGGACCTGGATCTCTATGAGCCGACCAAGATCTGCCTCGAGCATTTCCTGCCACGCATGCCCAAAGGCGGCGTCATCGTCTTCGATGAACTGAACAACCGGACCTGGCCGGGCGAAACGCTGGCCGTCATGGAAAAACTGGGGCTGAACCGGTTGCGCATCCAGCGCTTCACGTACGAACCGCACATCAGCTACGCCATTTTGGAATAACCCGAGGCAAAACACTGACAAGATTGGCTTGAGCCGGCATTTTTGCCGGCTTATTCCTTTTTTGATCGTCGTGGCGTCCTTCATAATTGCCAAAGTACGCTTTTGTATCTATATTTTTCGTAACATGACCGCCACGCCGCCCGATCCACTCGCTACGCAGCACGACAGCACTACGGATCCCCACGACGAGGAGCCGGAGGATGCGCAGACCTCGCGCCTGCGCGAAGAGAACCGCGCGTTGCGGGAACTGCTGGCTGCGCAAGTGCAAGCGTCGATACCACGCCCCAGCCTGGCCAAGCGCCTGGGCTGGTGGCTGATCACCGCACCGGGCGCCGCCCTGGTCGGCTGGCGCAGCTTGCTGGGCCGGGAAGACGCCGAGCCCATGACGGGCAAACGGGTGGGTTACGCCACATTGACGGTTCTGTACACGCTGGCGATCTACGGCGCCCTGGTGCTGCTGGTGGTGTCCTGGAGCACGCCCAACGCCGCGCGCTCCGGCGTGAACGCGGCCGGTCCTGTGCGGGTGCCGCTGCAATCGCCCCCTGCGCCCGGCGCGGACGCTGCGCCCAAACCGTCCGATCCGGCCGGGACCCGCGAACCGGCGCCGGTGGCCGGTGCCGTGGATGATCGCGTAAAGACGGAAACCCCGACGGAAACCCCGACCGAGCCCGCCGCCGCTCCGCCCCCATCGGCGCCCACCGATACGAGAGATACCGAAGCCCCCGCGACGGCGGACACGCCCGCAGCGGACGCCCCCACCCCGCGCGAACCGGCTGCGGCGCCCGCCGCCGTCACGGCCCCGAAATCCACGCTGCGCATCACCGAGATCCCCGCCGAGAACCCCCACGCCTGGGTCGACAACCTGAAGGCGGAACTGGCGCGCTGCGCCACGCTGGGCTTTTTCGAGCGGCCGGACTGCGCCTGGGCCGCACGCAAGCAGTTCTGCGGCGCAAACCAGGGCTGGGGCGCGATCAAGGAATGCCCGATCCAGCAATGAAACCGCCTGACGGCGTGCGGTAAAACGTTGCCCCGCCCGCACGAAGCAGGCGATAATCCACTCACCCTTGCCGGCCCCCGCCCGGCATGCATGCCACCAGGACACCCGCCATGGATCTTTCCGTCAACAACACCGTCAACACCGGCCTGGCCATGCGCGACGCGCAGCTGATGGCGGAAATCCAGGCACGCGTCACCAAGAAAGCCATCAACGCGCAGGCCGACACCGTCGCCACGCTGATGCAATCGCTGCCGGTGGTCGCCATCGACGGCACGCTGGGCACGCGCATCAACACCCAGGCCTAATACCCGCCGCCTGCCCTCAGGCGTCCAGGTGCTTGCGCATCAGTTCCTCGAACCATTCCAGAAATACCGCCAAGCGGCGTGAGCGCTGCCGCCGATGCGGATACAGCAGCGTCACCGGCATGGCCGCCGCGCGGTGGGCCGGCATGACGTCGACCAATTCCCCCGCATCCAGCAGGTGCTGCACGTCGAAGCGCGGGATCTGGATCAACCCCAGGCCCGCCAGGCAGCAGGCGATATAGCTTTCGGCGTTGTTCACCACCACGCGGCTGGGCAGCGCGATGGCCGGGCCGGCGGCGATCTCCCAGGGCAGTTCACGCCCGGTCGTCGGCGATGCATAACCCACCATCCAGTGGCCTTGCTCCAGGTCTTCTGGCGTGAGCGGCACGCCCTGTTCGCGCAAGTAAGCCGGGCTGGCGCAATTGACCAGGGCAATGCGGCCCAGCGGCCGCGACACCAGGCTGCTGTCGTGCAGCGCGCCGATGCGCACCGCGCAGTCGACGCCCTCCTGGATCAGGTCGATGGCACGGTCGCTGGACCCCAGCGCCAGCTGCAAGCGGGGATGGCGGCGCAGCAGCCCCGGCAGCGCCGGGGCCACCAGTCGCCGGGCGATGCGGCTGGGCACATCCACATTCAGGCGTCCGGCCACCTGGCGCGCGCTCTGCTGGAACAGGTGGTCGATCTCTTCCACCTCGGCCAGCAGCGGCCGCAGGCGTTCCAGCAACTGGGCGCCGTCGGCCGTCAGGCGTACCTGGCGGGTGGTCCGGTGCAACAGCCGCACGCCCACCTGGGTTTCCAATCGCTGGATGGCCGCCGATACGGAGGCGCGCGGCAGTTCCAGTGCATTGGCGGCCTTGATGAAACTGCCCATCTCCGCCACCTGCGCAAAGACGCGGTACTGTTCGAATCTGTCCATACCCGTTCCGGCGTGTTCCGGCGGCACGGCGCCGCCGGGCTCAGCATAGCCGGTCCATCTGCCGGCCCGCTGCCCCCGCCGCTTACTTGGTGGTATAGCCGCCGTTGATCAGGATGGTCTGCCCCGTGATCCACCAGCCGTCGCTGACCAGGTGGCGGATGAACGGCACCACGTCTTCGATGTCGGTCAGGCCGGTCTTGGAAAACGGCGACAGCGCAGCGGCGGTCTTGTGATACGCCACCGCATCGGCGCCTTCGGCCGGATAGAAGAACGGCGTGTCCATCGGGCCCGGCCCCACCGCCGTCACCGAGATGCCGCGGGCGCCGAACTCTTTGGAGGCCGCGCGGGTGTAATGCTCGACCGGCGCCTTGCTGCCGGCATAGGCCGCGTAGAACGGCGTGAAGGCGCCCAACAAGGATGTCACCAGGGTGCAGACCTTGCCGTTGTCATTCACATGACGGCCCGCCTCTTTCAGGAAGAAGAATGCCGACTTGGCGTTGACGGCAGCCATCTCGTCGTACTCGGCTTCGCTGATCTCGGCCAGCGGCTTCTTGAGCACCTTGCCCACCGTGTTGATGGCGATGTCGGGGCGGCCCACCGCGGCCACGGCATCGGCAAACAGCTTTTCGACGGCGCCCGCCGTGCTCAGGTCGGCCTGCAACGCCACCGCCTTGGCCCCGGCGGCCTCGATGGCGGCCACCGTGGCGTCGGCGTCCGGCTTGGATGCGGCGCTGTTGTAGTGGATGACGACGGCGCGGGCGCCTTGCGTAGCCAGGTCGCGGGCGATCAGACCGCCCAGGTTCTTGGCGCCGCCGGCGATCAGCGCGACTTTGCCTTTGATGGAATGGTCTGCCATGGAAACTCTCCTGCATCGGTAAGGGGAGATTCGATTCTAGGCAGCTGCCCCGCGCGGATCAGCCCGCTGCGGCGGGATGGATTATCCAAAAAAACGTCCCAATGAAAACAGCCCGACGGGGAAGATCCCCATCGGGCTGCGTTGCGTTGGCCAGGCCGGACCGACGTCCGGCACTCGCCGCGGCTTACTTCTTTTTCATCGGAGGCAGGTCGGTGCAGACGCCTTCGGCCACTTCGGCCGCCATGCCCACCGATTCACCCAGCGTCGGGTGCGGGTGGATGGTCTTGGCGATGTCGATGACGTCGGCGCCCATTTCCACGGCCAGCGCCACTTCGCTGATCAGGTCGCCGGCGTGGGTACCCACGATGCCGCCGCCCAGGATGCGATGCGACTCGGCGTCGAACAGCAGCTTGGTGAAGCCTTCGTCGCGGCCGTTGGCGATGGCGCGGCCCGAGGCGGCCCACGGGAACACGCCCTTCTCGATCTTGATGCCCTGCTTCTTGGCTTCGTCTTCGGTCAGGCCGACCCACGCCACTTCCGGATCGGTGTAGGCCACCGACGGAATCACGCGGGCGTCGAAGAACGACTTCTGGCCGGCGGCGGCTTCGGCCGCCACGTGGCCTTCATGCACGGCCTTGTGCGCCAGCATGGGCTGGCCGACGATGTCGCCGATGGCGAAGATGTGCGGCACGTTGGTGCGCATCTGGCGATCGACTTCGATGAAGCCGCGGTCGGTCACCGCGATGCCCGCCTTGTCGGCGCCGATCTTCTTGCCGTTGGGGCTGCGGCCCACGGCCTGCAGCACCAGGTCGTAGCGCTGCGGCTCTTTCGGCGCGCCCTCGCCTTCGAAGGTGACGTAGATGCCGTCTTTCTTGGCCTCTGCGCCGACCGTCTTGGTCTTGAGCATGATGTTGTCGAAACGGCCGACGTTCTTTTTCTGCCAGACCTTGACCAGGTCGCGGTCGGCGCCCTGCATCAGGCCGTCCAGCATTTCCACGACGTCCAGGCGCGCGCCCAGCGTGGAATACACCGTGCCCATTTCCAGGCCGATGATGCCGCCGCCGATGATCAGCATCTTCTTGGGGATTTCACGCAGCAGCAAGGCGCCGGTGGAATCGACGATGCGCTCGTCGGCGGGCAGGAACGGCAGCTTCACCGACTGGCTGCCGGCGGCGATGATGGCCTGCTTGAAGCGGATGGTCTGCGACTTGCCGTCGGCGCCCTTGACCGCCAGGTGGTTGGCGTCGGCAAATTCGCCCACGCCCGTCACCACGGTGACCTTGCGGGCCTTGGCCATGCCGGCCAGGCCGCCGGTCAGCTTGGCGACCACGCTGTCCTTGTAGCCGCGCAGCTTGTCCAGGTCGATCTTGGGCTCGCCGAAGCTGATGCCGTGGGCCGCCAGCTCGCGCGCTTCGTCGATGATGGCGGCGTTGTGCAGCAGCGCCTTGGACGGAATGCAGCCCACGTTCAGGCACACGCCGCCCAGCGTCGAATAGCGCTCGACCAGCACCACGGACAGGCCCAGGTCGGCGGCACGGAAGGCGGCCGAATAGCCGCCGGGGCCGGCGCCCAGCACCAGCACGTCGCATTCGGAATCGGCCGAACCCTTGAAGCTGGCGGCAGCGGGAGCCGGTGCGGCAGCCTTGGGGGCTTCGGCTTTCGCGTCGGCCTTCGGGGCTTCTGCCTTGGGCGCGTCGGCCTTGGCGGCCGGCGCGGCGGCGGCGTCCGAGGCTTCGACCTCGAGCACCACGGCGCCCTCGGCGACCTTGTCGCCCACCTTCACGGCGATCGACTTGACCACGCCACCCTGCGAGGCCGGGATTTCCATCGAGGCCTTGTCGGATTCGACGGTGATCAGGCTTTGCTCGGCCTTGATCGTATCGCCCACGGCGACCAGCACTTCGATGACTTCGACTTCCTTGAAGTCGCCGATGTCCGGCACTTTGATTTGAACGGTATTGCTCATAGGGCTCCCCGTTTACAGCGCGATGCGGCGGAAGTCGGCCAGCAAGGCGCCCAGATAGGCGTTGAAGCGGGCAGCGGCGGCGCCGTCGATGACGCGGTGGTCATAGGACAGCGACAGCGGCACGATCAGGCGCGGCACGAACTGCTTGCCGTCCCAGACCGGCTTGTGCGACGAACGCGACACGCCCAGGATGGCCACTTCGGGCGCGTTGATGATCGGCGTGAACGACGTGCCGCCAATGCCGCCCAGCGACGAGATCGAGAAGCAGCCGCCCTGCATGTCGGCGGGCGAGATCTTGCCGTCGCGCGCTTTCTTGGACAGGTCGGTCATTTCCTGGGCGATCTGCAAAATGCCCTTCTTGTCGGCATCGCGGATCACCGGCACCACCAGCCCATTGGGCGTATCGGCGGCGAAACCGATGTGGTAGTACTGCTTGAGCACCAGGTTGTCGCCATCCAGCGAGGCGTTGAACTCGGGGAATTTCTTCAGGGCCGCAACCACGGCCTTGATCAGGAAAGCCAGCATCGTGACCTTGATGCCCGACTTCTCGTTTTCCTTGTTCAGCGTGACGCGCAGCGCTTCCAGGTCGGTGATGTCCGCTTCGTCGTTGTTGGTGACGTGCGGGATCATGACCCAGTTGCGGTGCAGGTTCGCGCCGGAAATCTTCTTGATGCGCGACAGGGGCTTGGCTTCGACCGGACCGAACTTGGTGAAGTCGACCTTGGGCCACGGCAACAGGCCCAGCGCGGCGCCGTCGGCCGAACCGCCGGCAGCGGCAGGCGCGGCCGAAGACGACAGGGCCTGCTTGACGAAGGCGCGCACGTCCTCGGCGGTGATGCGGTCTTTCGGACCGGAACCCTTGACGCGGCTGAGGTTCACACCCAGTTCGCGGGCGAACTTGCGCACCGACGGCGATGCGTGCGGCAGCTGGCCGGGCTTGAGGTTGGCGTCTTCCAGCGCGGCGGCCGGAGCCGGGCGCGAGGCGGGCGCGGCCGGGGCGGCTTCCGACTTGGCTTCGGCCTTCGGCGCGGCGGCGGCTTCGGTCTTGGTGACAGTTGCAGCGGCCGGTGCGGCGGCGGCAGGCGCGCTGCCTTCCACCACGACCACGATCGAGCCCTTGGCGACCTTGTCGCCGACCTTGACCTTCACTTCCTTGACCACGCCGCCTTGCGAGGCGGGGATTTCCATCGAGGCCTTATCGGACTCGACGGTGATCAGGCTTTGCTCGGCCTTGATGGTGTCGCCCACGGCAACCATGACCTCGATGACTTCCACTTCCTTGAAGTCGCCGATGTCCGGCACTTCGATCTCGATCGGGCCGCTGGCGGCGGCCGGCGCGGCCGCTTCCGCCTTGGCGGCGGGCGCGGCGGCGGCAGCCCGCTTGGGCGCTTCCTTGGCTTCGGCCTTGGGGGCTTCTTCCTTGGCGGCCGGCGCGGCAGCGTCCGACGCTTCCACTTCGAGCACCACGGCGCCTTCGGCGACCTTGTCGCCGACCTTCACGGCGATCGACTTCACCACCCCGCCCTGCGAGGCGGGGATTTCCATCGAGGCCTTGTCGGACTCGACGGTAATCAGGCTCTGCTCGGCCTTGATCGTGTCGCCCACCGCCACCAGCACTTCAATGACTTCCACTTCCTTGAAGTCGCCGATGTCGGGAACCTTGATTTGCACGACGTTGCTCATGTCTCTTTACCCTCAGGCGTATTGCGGGTTGGCTTTGTTCGGATTGATGCCGTACTTCTTGATGGCTTCGGCCACCTTGGCAACCGGCACCTTGCCTTCGTCGGCCAGCGCGCGCAGCGCGGCGACCACGACGAAGTGGCGATCCACTTCGAAGTGCTCACGCAGCTTGGCACGGAAATCCGAGCGGCCGAAACCGTCGGTGCCCAGCACCTTGTATTCGCGGCCCTTGGGCACGAACGGGCGGATCTGGTCGGCGAACAGCTTCATGTAGTCGGTCGACGCGATGATCGGGCCTTCCGTCTTGGCCAGCTGCTCGGTGACGTAGGCCACCTGGGGCTTCTTCTCGTCGGGGTGCAGCATGTTGTGGCGCTCGGCGTCCAGGCCGTTGCGGCGCAGCTCGGTGAAGCTGGTGACGCTCCAGAGGTCGGATGCCACGCCCCAATCGGCTTCCAGCAGCTCTTGCGCGGCCATGACTTCGCGCAGGATCGTGCCCGAACCCATCAGCTGCACGCGGTTCTTGCCCTTGCCGTGCGACTTGAGCTTGTACATGCCCTTGATGATGCCTTCCTCGTCGCCCTGGGTCAGACCGGGCTGCGGGTAGTTTTCGTTCATCACCGTCAGGTAGTAATAGACGTTTTCCTGGTCTTCCACCATGCGCTTCAAGCCATGCTGGATGATCACGGCCAGTTCATGGCCGAACGTCGGGTCGTACGAGACGCAGTTGGGGATGGTCGAGGCCAGGATATGGCTGTGGCCGTCTTCGTGCTGCAGGCCTTCGCCGTTCAGCGTGGTGCGGCCCGCAGTGCCGCCCAGGAGGAAGCCGCGCGCCTGCATGTCGCCGGCAGCCCAGGC
>ERZ1032107.252-NODE-252-length-12751-cov-12.915170_pt1 | contig 12751 bp, 16 predicted proteins | sample MGYA00516713_ERZ1032107 | MGnify/ENA primary metagenome ERZ1032107 (study PRJEB33718, sample SAMN03160116) | human skin metagenome | collected 2014-04-10 | study: EMG produced TPA metagenomics assembly of the PRJNA266117 data set (Human skin bacterial metagenome...
ATTCGGGGCCACCGCTGGCCAGGGCCGCGCGCAGCGCATCGCGCCCCAGCGTGTCCACCGCAGCGGTCGTCTCGGCCAGCGACCAGGCGCTGCTGGCGACAATGCCCCCGTGCAACGACCCGGCGGTGCGCCGGGTAAAGTCCAGCAAGTCCGCGCCCAGGTCCGCGATCAGCGTGCGCACTTCGTCGCCAGCAATGGCACGGCGCAGCCGCGGGCCGCACAGCACAGCACCCAGCCGGCGCACGCACTGCGCCAACGCGTCGGGGGCCAACAGCGCCAGCGCCAGTTCGGGGCGCTCCGGGTCGGTCACGGGGCGCTGGCGCAGGCCCAGGGCGTCCAGGATGTCGCGCGACCAATGCCGGTGCCAACTCGCCGCCAGCGCAGGCGCAACGGCCATCGCCGCCAGCGTGGCCGGCGGCGCATAGGCCGCATGGCGGCTGGGGTGCAGGGTGCGGCTGGGCAGCTGGTTGAATTCAACCAGCCGGCGGTCCAGCGCGGTCAACGCCAGCGTCATCGCTAGCGCCCTTCGGACACGGGTTCGCGGCGCTCGGGCCGGGCGCGGCTGGGCATGCCGTAGCGCCACAGCAGGTAGCCGACGACGCCGGCCAACGCCAGCACCAGCACGACCAGTCCCACCAGCCACGCGGTCAGCGTCGTGGACGTGCCTTCGCCGGGGTCGATGCCCATGGCCTGGCGCGCCGCATTGGCCGCGGCCGCCGCCGCGCCGGCCGGCTGCGCCGACACCAGCGCGATCGACACGCGGTCTTCGGTCAGCCCGGGAATGGCGTGCGTGACCAGCTTGCGGATCTGCGGTTGCAGTGCGTCCAGGTTGTAGCCAGTCTGGTGCTTGATGAACACGGCGGCCGTGGACGGCGTGGTGGTCTCGCCGACGCCGCCGCGCTCGGGCAGCACCACGTGCACCCGGGCGGCCAGCACGCCGTCCATCTGCGACAGCGTGTTGGTGAGTTCCTGCGACAGGGCGTAGATGTAGCGGGCGCGCTCTTCCAGCGGCGACGACACCAGGCCTTCCTTGCGGAAGATCTGGCCCATGCCGTCGAAGCGTTCGCGCGGCAGGCCGCGGGCGCGCAGGATGTCCAGCGCACGGGCCACCTGCTGGCCGTCCACCGACACGGCCACGCCGGTCTTGGTGGTGGCCTTCTGCGCCGAGATACCGGCATCCAGCAGCACCGACAGCACCTCGTTGGCCTCGCTTTCATTGGCGGCCGAAAACAGCTCGACCCGCGAACCGCAGGCGGCCAGCAGCAACGCCAGCGCGAACAGCAGCCAGCGCAGGCGCCGCAGCGGTGAAGCGCCTTGGTCGGCAGGAAGGGACAACGTGGCAACGGCGTGCATTAGGACATCCTGACGAGCGTATCGATGTTTTGCGTGGTGCGCGAAACGGCCTTGCCGACCATTTCGTACTGCACCGAGATCTGCACCAGATCGGCTTGCAGGCGCAGCATGTCGGCGATGGACGGCTCGGTGGACATGGCGTCCAGGCGGCCGGAGATGTTCTGCCACTTCTCCGAATACTCGGTGGTGGTGCTGCGCAGGCTGGACAGGATCTGGTTGCCCAGCGTGGCCGGGGCCGCGTCGACCGCAGGCGTGAACGCCGATTGCAGCGCGGCCTGCAGGCCAGTCAACGACGGCGCGCCCGCCTCGGGCGCGGCCATCAACTGGTTGAAGCGTTCGGTGACCAGCTCGGACGGCGTGGCGGCCGGCGCGGCCTTGACCGAGTCCAGCGCCGGCGACAAAGCGGCGGCAAGCGCGGTGATTTCCATGGTTTTCCTAGCCTTGATCGGTTTGCAATCCCAACAGCGAACGCGCCAGCGCGGCGCCCTCGCCACCGGCATCTGTGTCGGCACACGCCTGCAGCAGGCGCACGCTTTCGGCGTTGCGGCCCGCCAGTTGCAGCGCCAGGCCACGCCAGGCCGCCAGCAGCGTGCGCTCGCCCGCGGCGCTGGCCTCGCCCTGCTCCAGCAGCCGCACGGCTTCATCGGCCCGGCCCGCATTCAGGCGCGCCACGGCCAACCCCAGCCAGGGGTAGGCGCGCCCGGGGCGCAGGGCGCGCAGGGCGAGAAAGATGGCGTCGGCGCGTGCGACGTCGCCTCGGCCCGCGGCCAGGAAGCCGACTTCGGCCAGGCAACGCGCGTCGTCCGCTTCAAGTACAAAAGCCGTCTCACCCGAGACGGCCGTTGCCGAGCCTGCGCCCACCCTATCGTTCATGATGCTTGCCGCTCATGGGCGGGCCTCCTTGTCGGCCAGCGCCAGCAACGAAGCGGCGCGCGCGCCGGCCTGGGCATAGGCACTGTCGGCCTCTGCCGCCGCCACCACCAGCCGCAACGATTCGCGAGCGGCATCGGACTGGGCCAGCGCCAGCTGGCATTCGGCAACGCGCAAGGTCGCCTCAGGCGACGGCGGGAACAGCACGCCGATCAGCGACTGGATGCGGATCGCCTCTTCGAAACGGGCCTGCATCTGCAGGCACAAAGCCAGGCCCGCCAGGTAATGCTTGCGGGTCGGACCGTATTGCGACAGGAAGGCGAACATAGGCAAGGCCTGCGCGTACTGGGCCTGGGCCACGTGGGCATAGGCCATCGCGTAGATCACTTCCAGCTGGTCAGCCGTCAGCCGGTGGCTGCCGGGCAGCGCCGCCAGGCCGTCATACAGTTGCTGCCCGAAGGGGCTGCGCACATTCGCGGATGAAGATTGGGACATGGTGTGGGTTCCGATGTTGCGCGGGTCAGACCATCGCGCGCTTGCCGATATTGGCGGTGACCTGGCTCATGCTGTCGGCCGCGGCGTTGATCATCTTGCTGACCATCTGCATCGACTCATCCATGGCCTGCATCACGCTCTTGATCTTTTCACGCTCGTCTTCCATCGACGCCTGCAGCTTGACCAGCAGGGCCTCGAGCGCCTTCTTGTCGGCCAGCACCTTGTCGGCCGCCTCTTGCGCCTGGGCGGACTTGATCGTCTCGGCGCCGGTGGCGATCTGGCCCGCGCCCTTGGCCACGGACGCCACCCCCGAGGCCACCTGGCCGGCCGTCTTGGCCGAATCGGCGACGGTGCGCGCGGTTTGCGAGCCGACGTTGGCCGCGGCATTGGCCCCGGCCGACACGGCGCCCGCGCCAAAGGTGGCCACCGCCATCACGATGCCCACGGTGATCGTGGCCGCCAGCCCGACAGCCATGGCGATGTAGCCGGCGGTCTGCGGGTCTGCCCCGGCCAGCACCGCGATGGCGCCGGCCATCTTGCCCAGCGCGCCGGGTTCGATCAGGATCGCGCCGGTCAACAGCATGGACGCGCCAGCGACGATGTTGCCGATCTTCTCGGCCATTTCCGGTTCCACGCCAAACGCCTGCAACAGCTTGCTGACCGCCTGCGTCACCAGGTTGCTGATGCTGATCTCAGGCCCGCCGCACTCGGCCGATATCTGGTTGGCCAGCAGGCTCACCGCTCCCGCCACGGCAATCGCCGCCAGCGTGACCATCACCGGGCCCGCCGCGCCCCCGGTCACCGCGGTCGCCGCCACGGCGGCCACCACCATCAAGGCTGCGGCAATCGCGGCGACGATGGCGCCGATCCAGCCGAAGATCTTGCCCAGGATGCCGCCCTTCTCGGCGTCCTTGCTCTTCTGGATCCACTCATCGACCTTGCGCAACTGCTCTTCGTTGTTCTTGGCCTGCTCGATGCGGTTGTTCTCGATGTTTTCCTTGGCGCTGCGCAACTGCGCATCCTGCGTCTTGCCTTGCAGCGCGCGTAGCAGGTCCACCATTTCCGAGGCCGAGAATTCCCGCGCCGGCGGCGCGATGGCCGGCTTGCCGTTGGCGTTGGTGACGCCGTCGCCTGCGCTGTTGCGCGCCTGCGCCACGCTCGAGGCCCATTGCGAGGCCAGCGCCGCCAGGTCCAGGCCGCTGGCGGCCTGCAAGGCGGCCTGGGCCGCGGCGCCCGCGACCGCGCCGGCGCCGGACGGGTCCAGCGCGGGCGGCAGGCCGGCATTGCCGGTAGAAGGCCGGATATCCATAGTGGTGGCTCCCCAGGCGGGTTCAGAGGTTGCGGGCGATGCCGCGGGTCGTTTCGCTGCGGCTCTGCTCAATGGCGCCGAGCTTGTCGCGAACGTCGCGGATGACATCCATCATCTGCTGCATCAGGTCATTGGCGTGCTGCGCGCCGGATTCGGCCACCTTGGCGTCCGCTTCCAGCCGCGCCCGCGCCGCGTCGGCTTCGCCGGCCTTGCGGTCGTAGGCGGCCTGGACGATGCCGCCCACGCCGCCGGCCATGCCGCTCAGGCCCTGGCCGATACCCGACGAATTGGCGGCAAAGCCGTCCAGCTTGGCCTGCGTGACCGTCTGCTGCGCCGTCAACGGGCTGGACGTGGTGGTCATGCGCGCCGATGCGCCCATCGCGCCCATGCCGCCCAGCCCGACGCCGGCCTGGATGGCGCCGCCCACGATCTGGCTGATGCCCTGGGCCAGCGCGCCCTTGAAGCGTTCTTCGGCCGCTTCCTTGATCTTGTCCGCCGCCGACATCAGCGCCTGGGTCTGCGCATCCATCGACGCGGCCCGATCCGCCCGGGCGGCGTTGCGCTGCTCTTGCGAGATCTTCTGCAGCAGCGCCATCACCGCATACATATCGGTGTCGGCAGACGCCATCAGCTTGTTCATGGCCTCTGCCACACCCGCCGAAGCGTTGCCCGGCGGCGGCGGCAGGCCCAGCGCGGCCAGCTTGTCGGCCGCACCGCCCCTGGCCACGTACTGCGTGGCGTCCAGCTCGGTGAAGCCGGCGGCGGGCGGCGGCGCGCCATCGGCGCCGGCCAGGGGATTGAGCAGCGCCGGATTGATGCCGGCGTTGTTGATGTTGATCATGTCAATTCTCCTTGGCGCCGCGCGCGGCGAGCAGGGTCCGCAGGGCCTGTGCGCGTTCGGCCAGCACGGCGTGGCGGTCGGGTTTGCACATGGCCAGCGCCAGATCGCACGATTGCAGCGCGGCGTCGGGCTGGCCCATGTCCAGCAGGCACTGGGCGGCGTAGAACACCGGGGCCGGCTCCAGCGGGTCCAGCAGGGTGGCCGCCATGTATTGCTGCAGCGCGTCGGCGTGCTTGCCCATGGCCTGGGCGGTGGCGCCCAGCGCCACCAGGTAACGGTGTTCGGTGTGGTCCAGCGACACCAGGTAGGCCAGCACCTTGAGCGCGTCGGCGTAGCGCGCCTTTTCGTACAGGCCATAGCCCAGGCTATAGAGCGCCTCGCATTCGTCGGCGGTCATGCCCTTGAGCTGGCCCAGGCTGCCGCCTCGGGCCAACTGGCCGACGATCTGGTCGTGCAGCGCTGCGTACTCTTCGCCGGTCATCGGCGCCTGGGCGGTTGTCATCGGGCGGCTCCTGGTGCGTGTCGTTCAGACCATCGTGCGCGGACGCTTGACCGGGGCGCCGGCGGCGCGCGGTGCGCTGCGCTGGCGGGCATAGGCCGCCTCTTGCTCGACTTCGCGGTCGATCGCTTCCATGTCCTGGCGAAACAGGGCCTGGGCCTCGTCGCGCTGGCGGTCGTCCATCGGCTGCGCCTGCAGCGTCGAGCGAACCTTTTCCGGGTCCAGGCCCAGCTTGCGCAGCTTGTCATCGGATTCCTCGATGGACCGCTGGGCATCGCGCACGGCGGCTTCGGCGCGCTCGATGATGTCCTGGATGTTCTGCTCTTGGGTATCGGCCATTGCCGTTCTCCGGGGTGGGCGTATTTATTGGGGGCAGATCAGCGCATGTTGCCGATGATCGACGAACGGCTGTCCTGCATCTTCTTGACGAAGTTGGTCATCGTGTCGAAGGCTTCGTTGCGCTTGTTCGACAGGCTTTGCAGACGCAGCATGTCCATCTGCTGGCTGTTGCTGGCCGCGTCCAGCTTGCTCTTGAGGTCGGGGATCGCCTTTTCCAGGCCCTCGCGGGTCGGCAGGCCGGTGACGTTCGCACCGGTGATGTTGCCCTGGGCATCCTTGATCGGCGTGGCCTTGACGGGCGCCGGGTCCATGCCCAGCTTGAACGCCTGGATGGCATAGTCGGTCGCCAGCTTGTCGTTCGTCGGCGTGCCGACGTTGCCCTTGACCACGTCGCCCGGCTTGGCGTCCTTGGAATCCAGCGAGCCCTTCATGCCGTTCAGCTTGGCCTGCATGTCGTTCAGGGCGCCGGTCATCTCATTGCGCTTCTGCACTTCCTCGATCTGGCTCTTGAGCTGGCTGTCCAGCAGCTTGGTGCGCTCGGACTGCACCATCATCAGGGCGGTCTCGATATCCATGCCGGCGAGGTTGCTCAATCCGACGTTGCCGACGTTGGCGCTGTTCACGTTCATGTTCAAGATGGGCTCCTGGCCCGGGCTGACTGCCCGGATTCGATGTAGACGGTTGACCGACGATGCAGCGTAAGTAACGGAACCCGGCCTCAGGTTCCACGAATCTTTTCCGAAATCGACATCTTGCTGTCCTGCATCTTCTTGACGTAGTTGCTCAACATTTCCGCCGACTCGTTGCGGCGGTTGGTCAGGGCTTGCAGGCGCAGCATCTGGTCCTGTTGCTGGTTGGACGTCTCGTCGATGGCGCCCTGCACCCGCTGCACGGCCTGGCGCAGCTCGCCATAGTCCGAGTCGTAGCGGATGCCGCCGGGGCAGCGGTTCAGCGTCTGGCCGGGGTAATCCGGCGTCATGAAGCCGTCGCCGCCGGCCATTTTCTTGACCAGCGTCTCGGCCAGGAAGTGGCCGCGCAGGTCACCCTTATCGCGCCACTTGACCAGCAGGTCGGCCTGGTCGGGCGGCAGGTAGGCGTGGGCGAATTCCTTCATGTCACCCATGTGGCCGAACAGGCGCCAGGTATTGCTGTCCGACGAAAACCCCAGGTTCAGGCCCGCCTCGGCGGCCGCCCGGTTGATCTCGTCGGCCCGCCGAAAGCTCCAGCCGCCGCTGGCGTCGTCCCATTCCTTGTTGTGCTTGGCGTTGGCGTTGAACTGCGCCTGCACCCCTTTCAAGCCGGCCTGCACCGTATTGAGCAGCTCCAGCCGGCGGTTCAGCGCACGCAGTTCCTGGATCTGCGTCTCGATCTGCTTGTCCAGCAGGCGGCCGCGCTCACCCTGCACGCTCAGCATGGCCGTTTCCTGGTCGGCGCCCACCAGGTCCGCGCCGCGTACCCCGCTGGAACTCTCCAGGCTCACCCCGCCCAGCATGGGCTGGCTGCCGCTTACCGGTCCGCTCATCGGTCACCCCTCTGTGCTTTCGCTGTCCGGGGGTCAACGCATGTTGCCGATGATCGACGACCGGCTTTCCTGCATCTTCTTCAGGAAATTGGTCATGACGTCGAAGGCCTCGTTGCGCTTGCCGGTCAGGCTTTGCAAGCGCAGCATTTCCATCTGCTGGGTATTGCTCAGGTTGTCCAGCGACGACTTGATCTCGTTCACGGCCTGCTTGTTGGCGTCGATGGTCTTGCCGTTGTCGACGATCTTCGCTTCCAGCGCCGCGATCTTGCCGTTCAATTGGTCCACGAAGTTCTGCACGACCCGGCCCTTGGCGTCCATGGTGCCGTTGCGGTCGACGTCGCGGGGCGCGTCGTCGCCGGTCGGGATCGTCAAGCCGGCCGCCTTGATCTGGGCCAGGGTGTCATGCGACAGCTTCTTGTCATCGCCCTGCCCCCATGACAGGCCGTACCAGCCTTCGGGATTGGGGCACTTGCTGGCCGACAGGCGGCCTTGCAGGTCTTTCAACTGGCCGATCTGGTCCTGCAGGCTGACGTTGGCCGACTCCAGCTTCAGGTTGTCGGCCGTCTTGGCATTCATGGCCTCGTTCATGCCCGCCATCTGGCCATTACGGCCGTTCACCGCATCCAGCTGCTGGCGCAAGGCGTCTTCCAGCATCTGCGAACGCTGGGTCTGCACCGTCATCAGTGCGGTCTCCAGGTCCATGCCCGACAGATCCATGCCGGCTACGTTGCCCACTCCCAATCCGGAAACCGTAGACATTCCATTCTCCTTTGACGGTCGCCCGCTGCCCGCGGCGCGCCCCTGATCCATCACGGGTTAACCCTTAAATTCGGCTTGGCAGCACCGGTCCTGAAACTTCCGCTGCCTGCTCCGTGTACGTAACGGATGCCGCGCCAGGGTTCCCTGCAAACGGGATGGAACTTTCCCGCCCCAACCGTTACTACCCCAGACCATGCGCGGCTCTCGCCCGCCGCCTACCCGCGTCCCCATGAACCGTATCGACACCGGCCTGCCCGCTTCTTCCGCTTTCTCGTCCTCGACCGCCGACGCCGATATCCAGTCCGGCCAGCCGCAGGTCGGCACGATGCTGGGCCAGACCGCGATGAAGGTGGACGGCGAGGTGTCACTGGCGGATTCTGCCGAAGAGCTCAGCCTGCACATGGCCGAGAAGGCCGAGGACAAGCACCACGCCGAACGCAAGGTCGGCCGCGAAGCGCCGCTGCAACTGCTCAGCGCCGAAGCCATCGTGGCCTTCCTGGCCGAGGCGCACGACGCCGACGCCCAGGAAAAGCTGATCGAGCTGGCCCGCCACCTGCTGGCCGGCCAGGCCGACCCGCGCCAGGCGGCCGCCCAGGCGTTCGGCGACGCGGCGCGCCAATACCTGGGCCTGCAATACGCCCTGCGCCAGGGCGAACGCGAAGGTGCTCCCGAAGACGTGCTGGACGGCCTGCGTGAGGCGCTGGCCGACCTGGAACTGGAAAGCGGTCCGCAGATACGCGCCAGCCTGAACACCATCGGCGCCGCGGCGGGCTACGCCGACGATGCCCGAGGCATCGCCGACTTCCAGCGCACTTACCAGGACGTGGTGCTGGGCGAATCCTCACTGGCCAAGACCCTGGGCCTGGCGCTGGAGCGCTTCGGCGGCAAGGACGTGGCCCGCGGGCTGCAGCAACTGGTCCAGGCGCTGGGCCAGGACCTGGCCGCCGCGCGTCCGTCCACCAACCCGGACCGGCTGCAAGCCCTGATGCAGGACCTGTATCAGTTAGGCGTGGCCGTCACCGTGCTGGACGGTTGCGCCGAGCTGGGCCAGAAGCTGGCCAGCGAACAGGGCACAACGCTGGCGGCAGACCGGCTGATGCAGGACCTGGTCAACGTCAGCAACGAAAAATGGGTGTCGGAATCGCGCTTTTCGGCGCTGGCGTCCGGCCATGGCGTGGAGTCGGTCGGTGCGCGCATCGTTTTCCTGGGCGGCGTACGCGCCGTGCTCAAGGATCTGCCGGTGCCGATGTTTCCCGACCTGGACGCCCGCCAATCCGTCCTGAACGCGGCGCAACTGGCCCTGGATGCGGCCATCGACGAGGAATACGAATGAACAGCCTGGACCGCGCGCTGGGCGCCTTCGGCGAGCACATCGGCATGGACGGGCTGGCCCTGGGCCCGCGCGGCAATGTGGCGCTGCAGCTGGAATCGGGCCGCCGGGTGGCCATCGAGGCGGCCGGCGATGAAGTACTGGTGTACGTGTCCGAGCCCGTGCCCTACGACGCCCCGCAGCGCCTGCTGCAAGCCTGGAAGCGGGCCCACCATTCCCGCCTGGAAGGCTATGCGGTGCAGGCCGCGCTACGCGAGCAAGACGGCCTGCCGCGCCTGCTGGCCGTGACGCGGCTGCCTGCCGCCCAGGCCGGCGCCCCGGCGCTCAAGCAGGCGGTGGACGCGCTGTCGCGCTGGCTTGACGACGCACGCACCGACTGACCGGGACGGAGACCCACACCATGTCCGATATGCGCATCAACGGCTACGCCTTCGACCGGGGCCTGGACGGCATTTCCTACGCCGGCCGTGAAGCCGCCGGCCAGCACTTGCCGGACCGCCACGAACTGGCCCCGCCCACCGACGGCGTCAAGGCCCAGCTGGCCCAGTTGCTGGACACCCCCGGCACCGATCGCTACCTGGACAGCCAATTGCGCCCGCCGCTGGCCAACCGCGACCTGCTGCTGCCCGGCAAGTTCGGCCAGGCCTTGCAGTCGGCGCTGGACGGGCTGGCCACGGCGGCCGAACAGGCCCAGGGCAGCAACCCGGAAGACGCCCGCGCGCTGAACCGCGCCGTGCGGCTGCTGAAAGACGAAGCCGGCCTGCGCGACCTGGTCGCCATGTACCGCAGCGCGTTGTACCAGGGATGAGCGCCGCCATGCCCCTGCCGCCCGAAGCCCGCGAGCTGCTCAGCCTGCTGGCGTACGTGTACCTGGAAAACAACCGGCCCGAGAAGACCGCGGTGGTGCTGCGCGCCCTGCAGACGCTGGGGCTGGCCGATGCGCGCCAGCTCGCCACGCTGGCGCTGGCGCAATTGCGCGCCGGCAAGGCCGACGCCGCGCTCTCGACGCTGGACCTGCTGGCCATGCAAGGCGGCGTCGATGCGCCGTTCCACCTGATTCGCGCCCAGGCCCTGCTGGCCCTGGCGCGCCGCGACGAAGCCGCCGCGGCCATGCGCGCCTATGTTGCCCTGCGCCCCGCCCCGGCGTCCGCGACCACCGAGACGGAAACGCTTTGAGCCGCCCCATGCAAGCCCTGAACCGCGCCGTCGCCGTCGCCACCAGCCGCAACGATATCGTCCTGGCGATCTTGATCGTCTCGATCATCTTCATGATGATCCTGCCGTTGCCCACCACCCTGGTCGACGTGCTGATCGGCGCCAACATGACGCTGTCGGCGATCCTGCTGATGGTGGCCATGTACCTGCCGTCGCCGCTGGCGTTCTCGTCGTTCCCGTCGGTACTGCTGGTCACCACGCTGTTTCGCCTGGGCATCTCCATCGCCACTACCCGCCTGATCCTGTTGCAGGGCGACGCCGGCCACATCATCGAGACCTTCGGCAACTTCGTGGTGGGCGGCAACCTGATCGTGGGCCTGGTGGTGTTCCTGATCCTCACCATCGTGCAGTTCGTCGTCATCACCAAGGGCGCCGAGCGTGTGGCCGAAGTCGCCGCGCGCTTCTCGCTGGACGCCATGCCGGGCAAGCAGATGTCCATCGACGCCGACCTGCGCGCCGGCACCATCGACATGGACGAGGCCCGCAAGCGCCGCTCGGTGGTGGAAAAGGAAAGCCAGCTGTACGGCGCCATGGACGGCGCGATGAAGTTCGTCAAGGGCGACGCCATCGCCGGCCTGATCATCGTGGCGGTCAACCTGCTGGGCGGCATTCTGATCGGCACCATGCAGCGCGGCCTGACCGCGGGCGAGGCGGTGCAGGTGTATTCCATCCTGACCATCGGCGACGGCCTGATCGCGCAGATCCCGGCGCTGTTCATCGCCATCTGCGCCGGCATCATCGTGACCCGCGTGCAGACCTGCGACGGTCCGTCCAACGTCGGCAAGGACATCGGCGCACAAGTGTTGGCCCAGCCGCGCGCGCTGCTGATCGCCGCGGCCATCGCAGTCGGCATGGGCCTGATTCCCGGCATGCCCACCCTGACCTTCCTGGCGCTGGCCGCCGTGGTGGGCACCATCGGTTTCGTGCTGCTGCGCGGCACCCGCAAGGTGGTGGACGAGAAGACCGGTGAAATCACCGAGATCCCGGCGCTGGCCGCCGACGGCCAGAAGCCCCAGGCCAAGCCGCGCGCCGACGGCAGCGCCGAATTCGCGCCCACCCTGCCGTTGATGATCGACGTGGCCGCCGCGCTGCAACGCAGCTTCAATGCCGACGAGCTGAACGACGAATTGCTCAAGATCCGCCGCGCGCTGTACTTCGACCTGGGCGTGCCGTTCCCGGGCATCCAGCTGCGCTTCAACGACGCGCTGGCGCCGGACACCTACAACATCCTGCTGTCCGAAGTGCCGGTGTCACAAGGCAAGCTGCGGCCCGGCGCGGTACTGGTGCGCGATACCGAACAGAATTTGCAGGCGCTGCAAGTGCCGTACGACACCGACAAGCGCTTCCTGCCCAACATTCCCACCCTGTGGGTGGATGCCGCGTTGGCGCCCACCTTGTCCGCGGCCGGCATTCCGTTCCTGGACCCGCACCAGGTGCTGACCTGGCACCTGGCCTTCGTGCTGAAGAAGTATTCGTCGGACTTCATCGGCATCCAGGAAACCCGCTTCCTGCTGACCGCGATGGAAGACCGTTTCCCCGACCTGGTCAAGGAAGCGCTGCGGGTGATGCCGGTGCAGAAGATCGCCGAGATCCTGCAGCGGCTCGTGTCCGAAGACATCTCGGTGCGCAACCTGCGCGCCGTGCTGGAAGCGCTGATCGAATGGGGCCAGAAGGAAAAGGATTCGGTGCTGCTGACCGAATACGTGCGGGTCTCGCTCAAGCGCCACATCAGCTACAAATATTCCAGCGGCCAGAACATCCTGCCCGCCTACCTGCTGGCGCCGAACGTGGAAGAGACCGTGCGCGGCGCCATCCGCCAGACCTCGGCCGGCAGCTACCTGGCCCTGGACCCGGGCGCTTCCAAGAAGCTGGTCGACAACATCAAGCGCGCCACCGGCGACCTGACGGCCGCGGCGCAGAAACCCGTGCTGCTGACGTCGATGGACATCCGCCGCTACCTGCGCAAGATGATCGAGCAGGACCTGTATGAGCTGCCGGTGCTGTCCTACCAGGAACTGACGCAGGAAATCAACGTACAGCCGCTGGCCAGGGTGGACCTGTGACCTCGCGCGCAACCGGAGCCCCGACATGAGCGAAGCGCTGGAACTGCGGGTCCTGTCCGGGCTGCACCGCGACGCCCGCTGCCTGGTCGAAGACGGCTCGGTGCTGGGCGCCGACCCGGCCTGCGACATCGTGCTGGCCGGGTCGGCGCCCAGCAC
>ERZ1032107.253-NODE-253-length-12721-cov-12.544608_pt1 | contig 12721 bp, 9 predicted proteins | sample MGYA00516713_ERZ1032107 | MGnify/ENA primary metagenome ERZ1032107 (study PRJEB33718, sample SAMN03160116) | human skin metagenome | collected 2014-04-10 | study: EMG produced TPA metagenomics assembly of the PRJNA266117 data set (Human skin bacterial metagenome...
CGTGACGCTGGTGCTGATGCTGGGCACCTCCTTCCTGTTTGCCCGCCTGGCGGGCGCCGCCCGTAGCGGACAGGCCGCGACGCGCGCCGTGACGCAAGCCGAAGCCACTGCCGCGGAGGTGGCCGCAGCCGCGGAAAGCGGCGCGGCGCGCGCGGTGTCTGTCGAGGTCGCCGCCGAAGCCAATGTGGTGTCCTCCAGCACGGTCACGGCGGAACTGGTCGAGACCACGGCCGCCGAAATGCAACAGGGCAGCAGCTGGAATTTCACCGGCCTGTTCGAGCGCTTCTGCGCCAAGACGCTGACCATGATGCTGGCCCAGACCGTGTCCCAGATGGCCGGGCAGGTCATCGGCAACATCAGCAATTTCGACCTGCTGTCGCTGTACAAGAACGATCCCGCGAAGCTGCCCACGCTGGCGACCTTCGGGACGCACTGCATCAGCACGACGAACTGGCCCCGAACGCAAGGCGCGACGCTGCTCTGTGCAGGCCTGAACGGACCGCTGGTGCTGGGCTTCGCCCTGGACCGTACGCCGGAATCGGGGCCATCCCCCGCCCAAGCATGAACGCGATCCAGCCAGCCCCGCGTCGGGGCGTTCCCACCATGGGCTGGGACCTGGTGTACGCCGTCGAGATCGGCCACATCAACACTCGCATCGCCGCGCGCCAGGAGGCGCCCCGCCGCTTCCATTCCGCCTACGGCGACAACGTCACCGTGCAGGGCGCGCTGGGTCCCTGGAAAATCGTGCCCGGCGGCTCGGGACATCTGGTGTTCCTGCGCGTGCCCATCCTGGACGCCGTGCTGCGCCACGGCGACCGCGAGCAGCCATTCCAAGGCGCCGCGACCCTGTCGTTCAGCCTGACCTACCTGGAAGAGTCGGCGGGTCACACGCTGAGAGTGCGCCATGACGCGGACGACAAAGAAGCCGCCTTCCAGGTCGAGAAGCTGGAGATCGATGGACTCGGCGGGTTGATGGCCCGCTCTATCGTCGAGACGGCCCTGCAGGAATGGCTGAGCGCCAACGACGACGCGTTCGAACATGTCTTTGCCACCATTCAGCTGGAAGCGCTGCAATCCGATTCCGCCCATGCCTGGTTGAAGCCGACGACGGTCAGCTACGCGTATGCCGACCGCCCCACGCGCGGCGACGGCGTGCTCGCCATCCTGGCGATGACCAATGGCCGCCCCGGCGACCACCTGGCGCAGCAGGTGATGGCCAGCGCCATCACCGACGACCAGGCCGCGGCAATGCTGATTTCGCCGCACCTTCTGCTGGACTGGCTGATCCGGCCTTCGCTGCCCCTGGCCTATCCGGGAACGAAGCAGGAGGACTTCGAGTTCGTGGGCGACTTTCCGATGCTGCAGCTGCAAGCCCCCTGCAAGTTGACGATGGACGCGAACAGCCAGCTGCCAGCCCCCCCGACGCTTGAGGCCCTTACCATCTCATTCAACGGCAACGAATTCGTCTGCGTCAGCGAGACGTCCGTCAGCGACGGTACGATTACCGAGCATCGCCGCTGCAACAGCCGCCAAGTGCTGCGCATGCAGACCGACGCCCACGGCAAGCCGGGCATTGCCTTCGTGCAGCAGGGCCAACCGGATGTCCGTTCCTGGACCTCCGTCAACCCGGAAGCCCAAGCCCGCGCCAACAAGGCGGCCGAATGGGTCATGGCCGTGGGAACCGTCGTGGCGATCATGGTGGGCGGACCGATCGCGGTCACCGTCATGGTCCTTGCCGTGATGACCAGCGGCATCATCAAGATCGCCCCGGTGCTCGCGGCGCTTGCACACCAATACCTGTCCAAGCCCTACGTGCAAAACGTGGACCTTCTGGCGCTCAACGCCTTCCGGCCCTTTGCCTGGCACGGCGGTGCGGACTTTGCGCTGGAATCGGTGGACCTGGCCGAAAGCCTGCGCATCTCGGGTTCGCCGTGGCCCTCGGAAACACCTGTATGAGCGTACGCGTCGACACCCTGGGCTGGGATATCGCCGTGGGCATTCCCTTGCCCATCGCCAATGCCGCGCTTGCCCGTTCTCACGACAGCCTGGTCACCGCCTTTGACTTCATGGGCGAGGACATGGGGCAGCCGTATCGATTGCAGGGCACGTTTGGCGCCTGGTCTGTGCTGGGCGGCGCGGGCGAGCTGATCGATCTGGCGCTTCCCATCGAGGCCGGCGTCTTTACGTTGCCAGCCGGCGGTCCGTTGCCCGCCGCTTCCCATACCCTGGACGGCGCCGTCGTGCGGTTGCGCACGCGTCTGCATTTCGCCGAGCCGGACGCCGACAGCGGCGCCGTATCGTTGCTGTTCGCCTTCGATGAACTGGCATCCGGCGGCGCGGCGGACGAAGCGATCGGCGCGGCCCGCCTGGTCGGCGGGCCCAGGCTCTCGCCCGAAGCGGCGTCCATCCTGCCGCAGGCCGTGGCGGCCTGCCTGGCGCATCATTTCGCCGACGTGCGTTTCGTCTTCGCCACGTTCACCCCTCATGCCGACCTGCCCGTTCCCATGCAGCCGGCCCGCGCGCATAGCGCCTACCTGGCCCATTGCCCGGCGCAAGGTCCCGGCGCGCTGGTCGTGCTGTGGGCGACCGACCGCCAGGATGCCACCGGTACGCCCTTGCCACCGCCCCCGGCCATGGTGCCCGAGGCCATGCGGATCGTGCCGGACTGCGCCACGGTGGCGCTTTCCGCCGAGCTGGCCGTGGGCCACGTGCTGCGCGCGGCCCTGGCTCGCGGTTGGGAACGCGCGCAGGATGACGATACGCTGAGCATCGACGCCAACACCTTCGATTGCCGGGTGGATGCCGACGGCACCACCTGGCTGCAGGCGCGCACGCCGATCGATGCCGTGATCGAGGTCGAGGGCAAACGCTTTGGACTGCGTGCCAAGACGCTGACGCTGCAAGCCAAGGGAGACTATGTCACGCTCGGCTATCACCTGGGTTTCAAGCCGCTGTTCATTCCGTCGGGCATCGTCACGCAGACCTATCTGGCGCGGGTGGGCGGACACGGCCGGTTCGGCCTCGCGACGCCGGGGCTGACACTGGAGCCCACGGCGCAGACCATCACCCAGGGCGCAGGCACCGAACCGATCAGCCTGATGGACCTGAGGTTTCGCGCCGGCGCATGGGCCGAAGCCTTCATGCGCGCGGCGCGGGTGCCGGAACGCCTGAAGCATGCCTTCGAGCTTGTGCCCGTGCCCCTGGGCATCACGCTGTTTGGCCATGCCTTGCTCGTTCCCCAAGCGGGTTACCTGAATGGCGGCATCCTCTTCCAGAGCGCCATCGCGACGCCCGCCGCAGACACCGCCGGGCATCCGCCCGCCGCCTGACTTCCTTGCCCGCCATGATGCACTTTCGCCCCTTGTCGTCGCTGCCCTGGCTGCTGGCCGTCCTCTTTCTCGTCCTGGCATGGCTGCCCTCCGCCGATGCCAACGCGCAGTCATGCGGCGCCACGCTGAATTTTTCCGACGTCGGTGCCGAGCAACAGGACAGCTTCTCCTTGTGCAGCACCGCGTTGCAACCGTCGTCGGACCACCAGGACAATTCCAGCCCCCGCTGGAGCGGACTGCTGACGTCGATGGGCGCATCGGTGCGCGGCCCTTTTGCCTGCGGCGTCGGCAGCGCCGTCGGTTGCGCGGCACCCCAGCCCGCGACCCAGGGCGATGCCAACGGCACCTTCCAGATCACAACCAACCTGCAGACGGGCGTGGCGACCTTCAAGCTGCTGTCCCGCACCCGGTCCGACGCTTTCTCGGTAAGCATTACCCTATACACGTTCGTCGGCGCGCCCGACACGCCCGTTGCCAACTCAAGAACCAATACCGCCTATACCTACACGCTGAACGTCGCAGGCACAGGGGCGCCGCTGGACGTGACCGCCCGCCCCCTGCCCGACGGCAGCGTAGGCAGCACCTACAGCGAACTCCTGAGCGCCACCGGCGGCACGCCTCCGTATACTTTCAGCTACACCGGCAGCCTGCCGGCAGGTCTGAACCTGAGCACGGCGGGCGTCATTTCGGGCCAGCCGACCCACGTCGAGAGCCAGACATTCCTGGTCTCGGTCCGGGATACGTCGAACAACGTCGCCACGCGCACCTTCACCATCGTGGTGAGCGAAAGCGCCCCCGTCGCCCGCAACAGCACAGCCACCGTGGCTGCCAACACCAGCGGCAATGCCATTCCCCTGACCGTACAGGGCGGTGCGCCCGCTGGCATCACGATCTTGCAGGACGTGCAGAACGGCGCACTGTCGGTCACGGGAACCACGGTGGCCTATACTCCGGCGGCCGGTTATTCCGGCTCGGACTTTTTCACCTATCGCGCCAGCAACAGCGCCGGCCAAAGCGATGCCCGCGTCGACATCACCGTGACGCGTCCCCTGCTGGCGGTCTCACCCGCCTCGGGCCCGCTGACGGGCGCCACCGTCGGCACCCCCTATTCGCTGACAGTCACCGCCACCGGCGGCGGTGCTCCCTATACCTACGCCATGGTCGGCCCCGCGCCATCGTGGCTGCAGCTGGCCAGCGGCGGGCAGCTCACCGGCACGCCCAGCGCGGCGGGCACCCCCACGTTCACGGTCAGGGCGACCGACAGATATGGCGCGACCGGCGAGGCCGCCTATTCGCTGACCGTGGCAGGCCAGGCGCCGATTGCCTCGGCCGTCAATATCGCCGTCGACGCCAACGTCGCGTCCCCCATTGCCCCCAATCTCAGCGGCGGCGCGGCCACCACGCTCTATATCGTCGGCCAGCCCGCACATGGCACGCTTGCCGTGGACGGCCTGCTGTTCCGCTACACCCCCACGGCCGGCTACTCCGGCCCGGATAGCTTCACGTATGCGGCCGACAATGCCAACGGCCGCTCGCAGGACGCCGCGGCCACCATCACCGTACGCGCGCCGGCGTTCACATTCACGCCTGCAGCGGGCGACCTGGCAGCCGCCACGGCCGGACAAGCGTATGCCGGCGCCATTATTCAGGCGAGTGGCGGTGGCGCCCCCTATCGCTACACGGTGGGCACAGGAACGTTGCCCACCGGGCTCATCCTGGACCGCGACACCGGCGTCATCTCCGGCACGCCGACGGCAGCCAGCAGCGCTTCGTTCACCGTGGTGGCCACGGACCGGCATGGCGCGACCGACTCGGTGTCCTACCGCATCGTGGTCGGTACGCCTGCGCCGACCGCCGGCGATGTCACCGCCACCATTCCCGCCAACAGCCCCGGCACGGCCATCACCTTGCAACTGGGCGGCGGCAGCGCCACGGCCATTGTCATTGTCACGCCGCCCAGCCACGGCAGCGCGGCCGTCTCCGGTACCTCGGTGCAGTACATACCCCAGGCGGGTTACTCCGGCCCGGACGTCTTCACCTATCTTGCGCGCAATGCCTCCGGGGATTCTCCGCCCGCCACCGTCCGGCTGACCATTGCGCCGCCTGCCCTGACCTTCGCTCCGGCGGCGGGGGCGCTGCCCGACGCCACGACCGGCGCGGCGTATGCGCAGACCCTGACGGCCAGCGGCGGCACGGCCCCCTATCGCTATGCGGTGACGGGTGCGTTGCCGCCCGGCATGACCTTGACGGGCAACACCTTGTCCGGCACCCCCGCCGAAGCCGGTGACTGGCGTTTCACTGTCACCGCCACCGACGCGTTGGGCGCCAGCACCTCGGCGGCCTACTCCCTGAGCACGGGGGGCGCAGCCCCCGTCGCCTCGAACCATGCGGTGCAATTGCTGGCCGGCACCCGTGTCACGATCGACCTGGCGGCGCTGGCCTCAGGCGGGCCCTTCACCGCGGCCGCGATCGTGGCCGCGCCGCCTGCCGACGCAGGCGCCGCCCAGATCACCACGCCCTGGAAGCTGGTATACACCGCGGCGCCGAACGCTTCGGGACCGGTCGTGTTGCGCTACACCATTTCAAATGCCTGGAAAACCTCGGCGCCCGCCACGCTGACCTTCAATGTGCTGGCCCGCCCGGACCCCAGCAAGGATGCCGAAGTGATCGGTCTGGTCACCGCACAGGTGCGCACGGCAGAGCGCTTTGCCACGACGCAGATCGGCAATTTCGGCAGCCGGCTGGAAAACCTGCACGACGAAGCGGCCCGCCATGCGCAACCGCTGGGCTTGCGGTTTGCGCAGGCGGGCAGCGCCACACGCGCCGGCCGGCCGGCGGCGAATGGCTTTGACGCGATATTTCCCGCCGCGGCCACCTTCGGCGCGCCGCCCGCGGCTGCGCTGACCGCCGCCGACGGGCGGACCGATCGCACCGCGCCCCGTGGGCCACTGGCCTTCTGGACCGGTGGCTATGTGAATTTCGGCTCAGACCGCGCCAGTTCGACACGCATCGAGCACACCCTGGTCGGCGTCAGCGTCGGCGCGGACTATCGCGTATCACCCAATCTGGTGGCGGGCATGGGCCTCGGATATGGTCGCGAGATCAGCGATATCGGTTCGAACGGGACCCGGAGCACCGGGACGGCCTTGAGCGCCGCCGTGTACGGCAGTTATCACCCCGATCCCTACTTCGTGGACGGCCTGCTCGGCATCACCCGGCTTGACTTCGACAGCCGCCGGCATGTCACTGGCACCGACGAGCAGGCCCGCGGCAACCGCGATGGCAACCAGCTGTTTGGCTCGCTGGCCGTCGGCTACGAGTTTCGCCAGGATGCCCTGCTCATTTCCCCCTACGGCAGGCTGCAAGGCGCCTGGACCCGCCTGAACGGCTACACCGAAAGCGGCGCTTCTGCCTACAGCCTGCAATTCGCCCGGCAGCGCACATCCCTGTTTTCCGGCGTGCTCGGCCTGCGGGGCGAGTACGCCTCGGCCGTGCGCTGGGGCACCCTGTCCACGCGCGGCCGATTGGAATTCAGCCACGACCTTTCGGGCGACAGCACGGCCCGCTTGGGCTATGCCGACCTGGGTGGCCAACCCTACCGATTGGACGTGACCGGGCTGAGCCGCAATGCGCTATCCCTGGAACTGGGCGTGCAGGGCACCCTGCACAGTGGCCAGACCCTGGGGGTGGCGTATCGGACGGGCATTGGGTTCAGCGATCGGCAGCGCGACAACAGCGTGACGCTGCGGTTCAGCCACCGCTATTGAGTGCTGCAAAGGACGCCGGCCCGACTCCCTCGACTTGGTGACAATCCGCAACGCCGCACCGTTCACGGCACGGTGCTTGCTCCCCGGCAATCCCCCTTCACCCATCTCAGCGGGCCAGCACCGACGCCGAAGGCAGGATTTACCGTGATCTCCCCGGAAATTGCTTCATCCTCTTCCCTGATCGGCAATACGCTGGTGTCGCCCCAGCCAGGGACGCCGCGGCCTCCGCTTGCCGCCGCCAACGCCGACTCTCTTCAGGTAGCCGCAGCGCCCACGGCCGCCCCCCCGCCACGGGCACGCGCCCGCACGCAATTGATGCGCTTGTGGCCTGCCGTGATGCTGTGGCTGATCGGAACGGGCTTGCTGACGCTGCTCAACCTGGCGTCCCGCCTGCTGGCCACGTCATGAGTCGACGCACCAAGGGGCATGCCCCTTGGTGCGCTGCCGCGTTCCCTTGCGAGCGCGTATGTGGCGCTGCGTCCGCTCAGCCGTCCGCCCAGACAGATTTGCGCGGCACGTAAGCCGATTTCACGTATCGCGACAGTTCGAGCTCGATCGTCGAGGTCGTGGTGACGGCGGGCTGATCGGGATGCAGGAGCCGTTGGGCGGCTTCCAGGGTGCGGCGGGCGCATCGTTCGGCTTCGGTCGGCACGGGTGGCGTGGCGGTCAGGGTTCCAAACATAGGGGTAGTCATGGGTTGCACTCCGGCAGGCGCCATTCAGGCATGGCGGACGCACCGTAGCAAGTGGCGTGCCCAGCCATGGCCGGGTGGCAATCGGCCCATTCGGCGGGGGCTGGCGGCCGGGCATGCCGTTTGCTGAAGCAGATTCCCGCTTGCGCTACTCGCCCCCCCATGCCTACGATCGCAACCCTTGCCCGCACGCCGTTCCGCCAGGATGCGCTGCACGCCGTGCTGGACACCGCCAGCCAGCCCGTGGCGTCCGATGCGCTGATGCGCAGGCTGGTGGAGACGGGCTGCGACCGCCTGCCCCTGCCCGGCAGCGGCAATACGCTGGCGCGGTGGCGGGCGTTGGCGGCGGTGGCGGCCGCCGACCTGTCGCTGGCCAAGCGCTTCGAGGGCCACACCGATGCATTGGCGATCCTGGCCGAGCTTGGCGCTGCCCAGCCGCCTCCAGGCAGCCGCTGGGGCGTGTGGTGCGCGGAACCTCCCCAGCAACGGCTGGCCATCACGCCCGTGGCATCGGGGCAGGTCGAGTTGAACGGCATCAAGGCATGGTGTTCCGGGGCTGCCGGATCGACCCACGCGGTGGTCAGCGGCTGGACGCCGGCGGGCGCGCCGTGCCTGGCCGCGGTTGCCCTGGCGCAGCCGGGAGTGAAAATTCTTCCCGATGATGCCTGGCTTGCCCCCGCCATGCGCGATGCCGCCACGGTCAGCGTGTCGTTCCAGGGCGTCTTGGCGACGCCGCTCGGGGCGCCCGGACAATATGTGGACCGGCCGGGATTCCTGCATGGCGGCGCCGGCGTCGCGGCCTGCTGGTACGGCGGATTGACCCGCATTGCCGGGCGCCTGCGCGCAGGGGCGCCCCCCGCCGACCCGTTCCGCCTGGCCCATCTTGGCGCGGTGGACGTGGCGCTATGCCAGGCGCGCTGGGCCCTGCTGGCAGCTGCCGCCGCCATCGACGCCGCGCCGCAAGACAGCTGCGCGCTGGAAACGGCACGCGCCAGGCTGGCGGTCGAAGCCGCGGCCCAGGACATCCTCGTGCGCACCGCACGCGCGCTGGGCGCCGGCCCGTTGTGCAAGGACGCAACCATTGCCCAGGCCATGGCCGACCTGCCCCTGTACATCCGCCAAAGCCACGCCGAACGTGACCAGGCCGCCCACGGCGCGGCCGTGGCCCGGGCCGAGGAGCCGGCATGGATGCTGTAGTACGCCATTTCGAAGCCCTGTATCGCGCCAGCGACGACCCCTGGCAGGTGCGCAGCGCCTGGTACGAACGCCGCAAGCGCGAACTGCTGCTGGCCTGCCTGGGCCAGGCCCGCTACGACCATGCGCTGGAGGCCGGATGCGGCAGCGGCGACATGACCCTGCGGCTGGCCGGCCGCTGCCGCCAGGTCACCGCCGTGGACCTGTCCAAGACCGCCGTCAGCCTGTGCCGTGAACAGGCGCAGGCGCACCAAGCCCTTGGCGTGCAAGCGCTGGCCCTGCGGCTTCCGGACGAATGGCCCGCCGTGCCGCCCGGCGGCTTCGACCTGATGGTGATCTCGGAAATGGCCTATTACCTGGACGACGCCGCGCTGGCGCGCTTTCTGGCGCGCATCGGCGCCAGCCTGCGGCCCGGCGCGGAACTGATCGCGTGCCACTGGCGCGGGCCGTTCAGCGACAGGCTGCAACCCACGGATACGCTGCACGCCGCGCTTGCCGCCCTGCCGGGCATGACGGCGCTGCTGGCGCATCACGAACCCAGGTTCCGTCTGGACGCCTGGACGCTGGGCCCTGCCAACGGATAAGCGCCCCATGATCGGTATCTGCATTCCCGCCCACGACGAAGAACGCCATATCGCCGCCTGCCTGCGGGCCGTCACCCAGGCGGCGCGGCATCCCCTGCTGCAGGCCGAGCCCGTGCGCATCGTGGTCGTGCTGGACTACTGCCGCGACGGCACCGCCAGGCTGGCCGCCGCCTGGCCGGTGCAGTGCCTGGCCATTCGCGCCCGCAATGTCGGCGTGGCCCGGGCGACCGGGTCGCAGCTTTTGCTGGACGCCGGGGCGCGCTGGCTTTCCCATACGGACGCCGACACCATCGTGTCCCCACGCTGGTTGGTGGACCAGCTGTCGCTGGCGGCGGACGTGGTGTGCGGCACGGTGGGCGTCGCCGGTTGGGCCGCCCATGGCCCCCGGGCACAGGCCCTGCAACGCCATTTTGCGGCGCATTACCAGGACAGGGATGGACACCGCCACGTGCACGGCGCCAACCTGGGCGTGGCGGCCCAGGCCTACCGCCGGGTGGGCGGCTTTGCGCCGCTGACCTGCAGCGAAGACCAGACCCTGGTGGACCGGATGGCGCAGGCCGGTTGCACGATCGCCTGGACGGCGCTGCCGCGTGTCACCACCAGTGCGCGGCCCTATTCCCGCGTCGAAGGCGGCTTTGCCACCGCGCTGCGCACGGCAGATCCCGCGGCCATGCCGGATCCGCCGCCTGCCGTGGACGCTAGATTCGCGCCGGATCGGTCTCCCGCTGCGGATGCCGGTGCCGCGCCAGCGAGTCGATGAAGGCAGCCGCCGTCTTAGCCGGCGCATCGCCGGTGATGAGGCCGTCGTCGTCCAGCGACAGGTCGATGCCCGCGGCTTGCAGCACGTCCGCGCCCTCGCCCACCGCCAGCAAGGTCTTGCCGTGGCGGTAGCCGTCGCGAATGAATTCCAATGCCCGGCCGTCCTCGCGCCAGCGCTGCGCCGCTGCGGCACCGGCGGGCACGACCGCGCCGTCGAACAGGCCGCTGGGGTGGTTGTCCAGCGACGCATCCGCATCCAGCGATCCGCCGTCGGCCGTGGCCACCGGGCCGATGCGCTGCCCCACCAGGCGCACCACCACCCCGGCCTTGATCAGGGCTTGCGCCACGGTTGACACCGCGGCGCCGTCCACGCCTTCGGCGACCAGGATCGCCACCTTGCGCGTGGCTACCCCCATCTCGCCGGGCCGCGCGGTCAGCGACAACGTGGGTGACTGTTCCACTTCCGGCTGGGGCACCTCGCGCAGGGCCCGCGGCAGGGCATCGGGCAGCGCCATGCCCAGCTTGTCGGCCACTGCCTGCGCCAGGTCGTCGGACACGTTGCGCAACGACGCCACCATGCGTTGCCGGATGGCGGCGACCGTCACCTTGCTCAGCTCGAAGGCAAAGGCGTTCACGATATGGCGCTGTTCCCAGTCCGTCTGGCTGTTCAGGAACAGGGCCGCCTGGTTGTAGTGTTCGGCAAACCGTTCCGGATGGCCGCGCAATTCGTCGCCCATGACAGGCTCGGGGAACGACACATAGCCTTCCATGCCCGCCTGGAACGGACAGCCCCCGCCCAGCGAATTGGGTTCGTAGGCCACCCGGCCATGATGCACGGCCTGCCGATGCATGCCATCGCGCTGGTTGTTGTGCACGGGCGCCAGCGGCGCATTGATCGGAATCTCGTGGAAATTGGGGCCGCCCAGCCGGGATATCTGCGTATCCACATAGGAATGGATGCGGCCGGCCAAGAGGGGATCGTTGGTGAAGTCCACGCCCGGCACCACGTGCGCCGCACAGAACGCCACCTGTTCGGTCTCGGCAAAGAAATTGTCCGGGTTGCGGTCCAGCACCATGCGGCCGATGGGGCGAACCGGCACCAGTTCTTCCGGCACGATCTTGGTGGCATCGAGCACGTCGAAACTGAAGCGCTCGGCCTCTTCCTCGGTGAATATCTGCACGCCCAGTTCCCATTCCGGACCATGGCCCGCGTCGATGGCTTCCCACAGGTCGCGACGATGGAAGTCGGGGTCGGCGCCTGACACCTTCACGGCCTCGTCCCAGACCTGCGAATGGGTGCCGGCCACGGGATTCCAATGGAATTTCACCAGCCGCGACTCGCCCTGGCCGTTGACGAAGCGAAAGGTGTGCACGCCAAAGCCCTGCATCATGCGATAGCTGCGGGGAATGGCGCGGTCCGACATCAGCCACATCAGCATGTGGGTCGATTCCGGCATCAGCGACACGAAGTCCCAGAACGTATCGTGCGCGGATGCCGCCTGGGGCATGCCATGGTGCGGTTCGGGCTTGACCGCATGCACCAGGTCCGGGAATTTCATGGCGTCCTGGATGAAGAACACGGGCATGTTGTTGCCCACCAGGTCCCAATTGCCTTCATCGGTATAGAACTTGACGGCAAAGCCGCGCACGTCGCGCGCCGTGTCTTTCGAACCGCGTTCGCCGGCCACCGTCGAAAAGCGCACGAATACCGGCGTGCGCTTGCCTTTCCTGGCAAAGATCGAGGCGCGCGTCAGGTCGGACAGGGATTCGTAGCATTCGAAATATCCATGCGCGGCCGAGCCGCGTGCATGCACGATGCGCTCGGGGATGCGTTCATGGTCGAAGTGGGTGATTTTTTCACGCAGGATGAAATCCTTGAGCAGTGCCGGCCCGCGCAAGCCCGCCTTCAACGAATGCTGGTTGTCGCTGACCGGTACGCCCTGATTCGTCGTCAGCGCCTGCCCCTGGGCATCGGCGCGCACCCGTGCAAGCGGCCCGTCGACCGCATTGACACCCGCTTCGGCGGCCTCGCCGGTCTTGGCATTCTGCTGCGACTCGGACAGGGTACTGGCCCCGACCGACGCATCCGGCGCCGGGACCGCTGCGCCCCGATAAGGGCAGCGGGCGCCCTCGTCCCCATATTCCTGCGCCTTGGACGGGTTATGCGGCATCGCCTGCACGGTGGCGGCGACCGCCGCGGCCCGCTGCATCGCCGCCGAACCGCCCTGTGCGGCAGGCGCGGTGGCGGGCCCGCTGTCGGTGTTGTTGAACGCGGTGTCGACCGGGCCCTGCGTCTTGGCCTTGCTGGGTTTCTTGCTTGCCATGGAGATCTCCTTGTACGCACCGGATCATCCGGTGCCCTGTCTCTTATACACATCTGACGCTGCCGACGAGCGA
>ERZ1032107.254-NODE-254-length-12702-cov-33.073456_pt1 | contig 12702 bp, 9 predicted proteins | sample MGYA00516713_ERZ1032107 | MGnify/ENA primary metagenome ERZ1032107 (study PRJEB33718, sample SAMN03160116) | human skin metagenome | collected 2014-04-10 | study: EMG produced TPA metagenomics assembly of the PRJNA266117 data set (Human skin bacterial metagenome...
CCCAGGCGGTGGCGCAACGGGCCCTGGAAGGCTTCGTGCGTTCCCTGGGCAAGGAGCTGCGTCGGGCCATCACGGTGCAGTTGCTGTACGTCGAGCCCGGTGCCGAAGCCGAGCTGGACAGCAGCCTGCGGTTCTTCCTGTCGCGCCGCTCGGCCTATGTATCGGGGCAGGTGGTGCGCATCGGCGAACCGGTGGAAGTGCCCCGGCACATCGATTGGCAACAGCCCCTGGGCGGGCGCCGGGCACTGGTCACCGGGGCCTGCCGCGGCATCGGCCTGGCCATTGCCAAGGTCCTGGCCCAGGAGGGCGCCCAGGTGGTGTGCCTGGACATTCCCCAGAGCGAGGCCGAGCTGCAGCAGGCGGCTGCCGGGATCAAGGGCAGCGCCCTGGCCCTGGACATCACCGCGGCCAACGCCGGGCAACGCCTGCTGGAGTTCGTCGGCGAGCACGGCGCCTTCGATATCGTGGTGCACAACGCCGGCATCACCCAGGACAAGACCCTGGCGAAGATGACCGAGGCAGCGTGGCGCAAGGTCATGGCGGTCAACCTGGAAGCGCCGCTGCTGCTCAGCCAGGCGCTGCTGGAAGGCCAGGGCCTGAATCCCGGCGGGCGCATCGTCTGCGTCTCGTCGATTTCCGGGATCGCCGGCAACCTCGGGCAGAGCAACTACGCCACCTCCAAGGCCGGGGTCATCGGCCTGGTGCAGAACCTCGCCCCTTTGGCGGCGCGCCAGCAGATCACCGTCAATGGCGTGGCCCCGGGTTTTATCGAAACCCAGATGACCGCGAAGATCCCGCTGATGATCCGCGAGGCCGGGCGGCGCATGAACTCCATGAACCAGGGCGGGCAGGCCGAGGACGTGGCGCAAACCATCGCCTGGCTGGCCCATCCGGCCTCCGGCGGGATCAATGGACAGGTGGTCCGCGTCTGCGGGCAAAGCCTGCTGGGGGCCTGAGCCATGAATGCTGATACCGCAATTCGCATCATCGAGCCGCCGCCCTCCCGGGGGCAGCTGCTTTACGACGGCATCCGCAGCCTGCGCAAGCCCAAGCCGGACGCCGCGCCCCAACTGCCGACGGAGCGCCTGGTGCGCCCGGCGGTAGAGCTCAAGGCCGACGAAATAGCTCGCTACGCCCGGGCCTGCGGCTTTCGCCGGGAACACGGGGTGCCGCTGGCGTTTCCCCACACCCTGGCGTTCCCGCTGCATCTGTTGCTGCTGACCCGCCCGACGTTTCCCTATCCGGCCAGTGGCATGGTCCACCTGGCCAACCGCATCCGCCAGTACCAACGGTTGGAGGAGGGCCAGGCCCTGCGCCTGGAGGTGTTTGCCGAGCGTTGGTTGGCCCATCCCAAGGGCCAGGCGCTGTCGATTGCCACCCGGGCCCACAGTGGCGGCAGCCTGGTCTGGGAAAGCGACAGCCTGTACCTGCGCCGCGGTGTAGCCGGGCCCATCGGCGAGCCCTGGGAGGGCTTGTTGCAATGGGATGAGCAGGCCTTGGTGCGCACTCAGCGCTGGAGCCTGGGGGGCGATCTGGGCCGCCGCTTTGCCCAGGTCAGCGGCGACTTCAACCCGATCCATACCTCATGGCTGGGCGCCCGGCTGTTCGGCTTCCGCCGGCCCATTGCCCACGGCATGTGGACCCTGGGCCGGGCCCTGGCGGCCCAGCAACCGCCCCATCCTCTGGCGGCAGCCCAGCTGGACTGCGAGTTCAAGCTGCCGATCTTCCTGCCGGCGGCGGTGACCCTGTGGAATCGCCTGCCGGACGGCCCGCGCCATGAGTTCGAAGTGCGCAACAACGCGGGGGACAAGCCCCACATGCGCGGTCTATTTATCTGGGGAGCTCGTTGATGGCTGAGTACAGTTTCAATCCGGCGCCGGTCCGCCGGGTGGCGATCCTGGGCGGTAACCGGATTCCGTTCGCCCGTTCCAATACGGTATATGCCAATGACAGCAACCAGGACCTGCTGGTGGCGGCGTTGCAGGGCCTGGTGGATCGCTACGGCCTGTCGGGCCAGCGCCTGGGGGAGTTCGCCGCGGGGGCGGTGATCAAGCATTCGCGGGATTTCAACCTGGCCCGGGAAAGTCTCTTGTCCACCACCCTGTCGCCGCAGACCCCGGCCTATGACCTGCAGCAGGCCTGCGGCACCGGGCTTGAGGCGGCGCTGCTGGTGGCCAACAAGATCGCCCTGGGGCAGATCGAAGTGGGCATCGCCGGGGGCGCCGACACCACCTCCGACGCGCCCATCGGCATTAACGAAGGCCTGCGCCGCACCTTGCTCCAGGCCAATCGCGCCAAGGGCACCGGCAACAAGCTGCGCAGCCTGCTCAAGGTGCGCCCGGGGATGTTCTTCAAGCCGTTGCTGCCACGCAACGGCGAGCCGCGCACCGGGCTGTCCATGGGCGAGCACTGCGAAGAAATGGCCAAGCGCTGGCAGATCAAGCGCCTGGCCCAGGATGAACTGGCCCTCACCAGCCACCACCAGTTGAATGCGGCCTACCAGCGCGGCTTCTTCGATGACCTGATCACCCCGTACCGCGGCCTGAAACGCGATAACAACCTGCGGGCCGACGCCAGCCTGGAGAAGCTCGCCGGCCTGGGCCCGGCCTACGACCGCCACAACGGCACCCTGACTGCCGGCAACTCGACCCCGCTCACCGATGGCGCCTCGGTGGTGCTGCTGGCCAGCGAAGACTGGGCGGCGGCCAACAACCTGCCGGTACTGGCCTACCTGCGTACCGGGGAAACCGCCGCGGTGAACTTTGTCGACGGCAGTGAAGGGCTGCTGATGGCCCCGGCCTATGCCGTGCCGCGCATGCTCGCCCGGGAGGGCCTGAGCCTGGAGGATTTCGACTTCTACGAGATCCACGAAGCCTTTGCCGCCCAGGTGCTGTGCACCCTCAAGGCCTGGGAGGACGCTGATTACTGCCGGGACAAGCTCGGCCTAGACGGACCGCTGGGCAGCATCGAGCGCAGCAAGCTCAACGTCAACGGCGGCTCCCTGGGCTGCGGGCATCCGTTCGCCGCCACCGGTGGGCGGCAACTGGCGACCCTGGCCAAGGCGATCCATGAGCGCGGCGGCGGCCGCGGGCTGATTTCCATCTGTGCAGCAGGCGGGCTGGGCGTAACCGCCATCGTCGAAAAATAAAATAACAAGGAGACTGCCAATGAGTGTCGTGAGCCTGCAACCCGTCGAGCGTATCTGGCTGAACGCTTACCTGCCGGGAGTGCCCAGCGATATCGAAGCCGAGATCGACCGTTACCCGTCGCTGCGGGAAGTGTTCCTCGAACACGTGGACAAGTATCGCCAACGGGTGGCCTATGTGAGCATCGGCACCGAGATGGGCTACGACCTGTGGGAGAAGCGGGTATTCGCTTTCGCCGCCTGGTTGCAGTCCAAGGGAGTGAAGAAGGGCGACCGGGTAGCGTTGATGATGCCCAACTGCCTGCAGTACCCGATCTGCCTGTTCGGCACCCTGCTGGTGGGGGCCGTGGTGGTCAACGTCAACCCGCTGTACACGGCTCACGAACTGCGGCACCTGCTCAAGGACAGCGGCGCCGAGACCGTGGTGATCTTCGAGAATTTCGCCCACACCCTGGAACAGGCGATGCCGGGCAGCCAATTGAAGAACATCGTGGTAGCCGCCATCGGTGACCTGCTGGGCACCTTCAAGGGCGCAGCCCTGAACTTCGCCTTGCGCCATGTGCAAAAGCAGGTGCCGAAATTCAACCTGCCTGGGGCCATCCGCTTTCCGGCGATGATGAAGCTGGCCAGCGTGCTGGAGCACCGCCCGGTGGAACTCAAGCAGGACGACATCGCCTTCCTGCAATACACCGGCGGCACCACCGGCGATGCCAAGGGCGCCATGCTCACGCACCGCAACATCCTCGCCAACCTGATGCAGGCCAAGGCCTGGGTCGGTGACCAGCTGGACGAGAACCAGCAGGAAACCAACGTCACCCTGTTGCCGCTGTACCACGTGCTGTCGCTGACGGTGAACTGCCTGATGTTCATGTGCCTGGGCGGGCGCAACATCCTGATCGCCAACCCGCGGGACGTGAAGCGGGTGCAGATGATCCTGCGCAAGGAAAAGTTCAGCGGCATCGTCGGGGTCAACACCCTGTTCAACGGCCTGCTGGAGAACGAAGAGTTTCGCGGCAGGGATTTCTCCGACCTGAAGCTGGCGATTGCGGGCGGCATGGCCACCCACACCTCGGTGGCCCGGCGCTGGAAGGAAGTCACCGGGGTGCCGATCATCGAAGGCTACGGCCTGACCGAGTGCTCACCGGTGGTGAGCATCAGCCCGATCGACATTGCGCGCATGCGCGAAGGCGATTTCACCGGAACCATCGGCGTACCGCTGCCTTCGACCTGGGTGCGCTTCGTGCGCGAGGACGGCCAACTGGCCGAGCTGGGCGAGGAGGGCGAGCTGCAGGTACGCGGGCCGCAGGTGATGAAGGGCTACTGGCAGCGCCCGGAGGAAACCGCCAAGGTTCTGGACCGCCATGGCTGGCTGTCCACCGGGGATGTCGGGGTGATGAACGAGCAGGGCTTCATTCGCCTGGTGGACCGCAAGAAGGACATGATCCTGGTCTCCGGTTTCAACGTGTACCCCAACGAGATCGAGGATGTGGTGGCCCTGCACCCCGGGGTGGCGGAAGTGGCGGCGATTGGCGTCGAGGATGATGTGACCGGCGAGAAAGTGAAGATCTTCGTCGTGCGCAAGGACCCGGCGCTGACCCAGGACCAGTTGCTGGCCCACTGCCGGGAATACCTCACCGGCTACAAAGTGCCGCGCTATGTAGAGTTCCGTACCCAAGAGCTGCCCAAGACCACCGTGGGCAAAGTCCTGCGCCGCGCCCTGCGCTGACCCGCAGGAGCCGGCTTGCCGGCGAAGAAACCCCTGGGCCTTGCGCCGTTCCCGAGGGCGCCTTCGCTGGCAGGCCAGCGCCTACAAGGCGTTGGGCAGGCGAACCTGGCCCGGTTGCAGGCCGAACACTTCCACGCCCTCCGGGGTCGATTGGCCCACGGTCACCGGCACCCGCTGGCCTGGTTGATCGGCCGTTGCCCGGTATTCCACGCTCATGCCGTCGGCGTCGCGCTGGATCGCCGCAGGCGGCAGCACGATGGCCTGGTCGTTGCGGTAGGTGACGATGGTCAGCCGCGCGCTCATGCCCAGGCGCACCCGTTGCAGTTGTTCGCGGCTGAGCTTGGGCACCGACAGGGTCACCGGGAATTGCGCTCCGGCACCTGCGGTTTCGTTGGGCAGGGCCAGGCTGCTGACGATATCCACCACGCCTTCCAGGCGTTCACCATCAAAGCCGTCACCGAGAATTTCCACGCGCTGCCCCTGGTGCAGTTGGTTGATGTCCAGCTCCGACACCTTGCTGACGATCTTCAGCTGTTCGATGTTGGCCAGGCCGAACAGCACTTGCCCCGGGCTCAGGCGTGAACCGGTCTGCACCGGACCGTTGGCGGCACCGGCGGTGTTCGGGCCCGCGCCGCCATTGGGTGGCGGCACCACGATGCCGGCAAAGGGGGCGACCACGTTCTTGTGCTCCAGCAGTTTGCGCAGGGCGTCGTACTTGACCGTGGCGTTGGTCAACTCCATTTCGGCAATCTGCCGGTATTCCCCCGTGCCCTGGTTCAGCGCCTGCTGCAATTCACTCTGGGCGGCGGCCAGGTCCAGGCGCTGCATCTGTGCCTGTTGCTCCTGGTCGTTGAGCTCGTTGCGCGGAATGATTCCGCGCTGGAACAGGTTCTGGCTTTCCCGCAGCTTGCGTTCGGTATTGGCCAGGGACATCTGCGAGTTGCGCAGGGTACGGCGGGCCCGGGTGACCACGGCGCCGTTGTTCCAGTCCTGCAGCTCCTGAACGGTGCGGCGGGCCTTGAGCAAGGTGGAAAGGGCTTCGCGCGACTGGATTTCCACCAGCCCCGGGTCCATCTGCAAAAGGACCTGGCCGGCCTCTACGCGCTGGCCCTGTTCCACCAGGCTGGCCTGCACATTGCCTTCGAACGGGGCGGTGAGGACCACGGTCTTTTGGGGTTCGATCTTGCCCACCAGGCCGATCTGATGAGTCAGTACCGTGCCTTGCACGCTGACCCAGCGGGCCTCGCTGGCCGGAGTGCTGGCGGGGGACTGGAGGGTGACCAGGGCAGCGGCGCCCACGGCGAGGGCGACGGCCAGGGCCAGCGCTTGCAGGGTATGGCGACGGCGCTTGCTCGCCTGCGGCTTGTCAGAAGTCATTGAGCGCAATGTCCCAGCTCTCCAAAGTCATGCCCAGGGTCAGGTCCAGTTGCGTCTGGGCGTTCAGGTAGGCGATCAGCGCATTGAGCCGGGCATTCTCGGCGTTGCGCAGGTCACCCTCGAAACTCAGCACCTGGAAGTTGCTGGAACGGCCGGCACTGAGCTTTTCCCGTTCGATGTCCAGCTTGCGCTTGGACAGTTCGCTGGCGCGCTGGGCAATCTCGTACTGGCGCCAGCGGGTGCCCAGGTCGCGCACCACGTTGTTGACGTCACGCTCCAGCACCTGGCGGGCATCGGCCAGGAGGATTTCCTGGTTCTCCACATTGACCCGGGCGTGGACCTCGGCCTGGCGGGTACTCAGGTCGCCAATGGGAATCTGCACCTGGACCCCGGCGTAGCTGTCCCAGCGCCGGTCCGAACCGTTGCTGGTGTCATTGTCATAGCGGCTGCGGGTCTGGTTGGCCCCGGCCACCAGGGATACGTCCCAGCGCGACTGGTCCTTTGCGATCACCAGGTTCAGATCGGCCTGCTGGCTGCCCAGCAGGGTAGCTAGGTATTCGGGCTGCTGGATCTGCGCAAGGCGCAGGGCCTCGCGCTGGTCGATGCTGATCTTGGCCGCCTGCAGGGCCTCGCTGGCGTGGATCCGGCTGGACATGTCCAGGGCCAGCAGACGCAGCAGCGACAGGCGGTTGACGTCTACCTGGTTGCGCGCTTCCTCCACCCCCAGCTCCTGGCTGGCGATGTCGGCTTCGGTCTGCACGATCTCGAACTCGGCCATGCGCCCGGCGCTGATCAGCGCGCGGTTGACTTCCAGCAGGGCATTGGCGCGCTTGAGGGCTTCCTGGGCGATGGTCAGCTGTTCCTGGGACCGCAGCAGCTCGCGGTAGGTGGTAATGATCGCGGTGATGGTCTGGGCGACCCCGGCCTTGAGGTTGAGGCGGTTGCTTTGTTCGGTGATGCGCGCCAGGCGCAACGGCGCGGTGGTCACGTCCCAGCCGGCGCCGCGCAGCAATGGCTGGATGATCGCCAGGTCCAGGCCGTCGCTGCGCTGGCGGCCGGCCCGATCGGCTTTGTTCAGGTCCTGGATCCAGGCCATGCTCAGGCGTGTGCCGTACTCGCTCAACAGGCTGGTGGCCGGGGCCATGTTGAGGTTCTGCGTGGTGTCGCTGCTGCCCCGGGTGGTGCGGTAGTTGCCGGTGATCAGCAGCTTGGGGTTGAACACATCCTCGGCCACCCGCAGGTCGAACTTCTGCGCCACCCGCTGCAGGTACGAACTGCGGATGCTGCGGTTGTTGCGCAAGCCCAGGTAGACCGCGTCCCCCAGGGTCAGGTCGGTGACCTGCTGGCTGAGCAGGGCGCTGCGCGAGTAGTCGCTGCGCATGGTGGGAGCGGAAGGGCGATCCACCCGCTCATCGGCGCTGAGCGCCGGCAAGTACAAAAGGCACAGGCAGGCGAGTGTTCGCAGGCGCCAGTCATTCATCGCGCAACGCCTCCACCGGTTGCAGTCTGGATGCCGAAATGGCCGGGTACAGGCCGAAAAACAGGCCCACCAGCAGGGTGCTCCCGATCCCCAGCGGCAGTGCGGCTCCCGCGAGGGAGAAGTGCCAGCCGGACATCCGGGCATAGATAAAGGCCGAGGCGACCCCCAGTATCGCCCCCGACAGGGCGCCGACGGCGGTCAGGCTGACCGCCTCCAGCAGAAACAGGTTGCGGATGTCCTTTTGCCGGGCGCCCAGGGCCATGCGGATGCCGATCTCGCGGCGGCGCTCCGAGACATTCATCAGCATCACGTTCATCACCCCCACGCCACCCCCCACCAGGGAAATGCCGCCCAGGGCCATCAGCAGGTAGCCAAAGGTGCGGCTCTGCCGGGTCATGCCGTCGATGATCTGCTGCGGTACCTGCACTTCCACCTCACGTCCGCGCAGGATCTTTTTCAAGGACTGGGTCATGGCGGCGGCGACCTGCTCCATGTTCTGGCCACCGGCGACCCGGGTCACCACGTTGTCGATCTGTGGCGAAGGGAAAATCCGCCGCATGCTGCCCTGGGGCAGGAAAACCGAGTCATTGGCCTGGATTGGCACCAGCACCGCGCTGGGCTGGTTCTGCAGGATACCTATGACCAGGAACAGGTAGTCGTTGATCCGCACCCGGTCCCCCAGTTGCAGCGGGGCCCCGGCGGCGCCCAGGGTCTGAGCCACCTGATGGCCGACCACCGCATAGATTTCGTTCTGATCGAAGTCCGAGAGAAAGCGCCCCTCACGCAACTGCAGGCGCATGGCCGGCGCCAGCTCGGCGGTCGCGCCCACCACGCTGGCGTTGGCGGAGCGGCCATTGCGGATCAGCGTGGCGCTGAGCAACACCGTCGGGGCAATGTTGACCAGGCTCGGCACCGCCTGGCTCAGCGCCCGGGTGTCGAGGGCCGCGGGCAGCGGCGTGCGGCTGTCGGCGCTGGCGGGAAAGCGGGCCACCAGGGTGTCGGTGCCCATGTTCTGGAAGATCGCCGCGGCGTCCTCGGCGGCGTTGTGGCCGATGTTGATCAGTGCCACCACCGAGGAACTGCCGATGACGATGCCCAGCAGGGCCAGGATCGAACGCTTGCCCAGGGTGCGCAGGCTGACGAAGGCTTCGTGCAGCAACTGGCTGGCGCTTTGCTCGACCTTGAGGCTCATGCCGGGCAGACCTCCTGCACCACGCCATTGGTGACACGGATCTGCCGTTCCAGGCGCTGGGCGATATTGGGGTCGTGGGTGACGATGATCAGGGTCACCCGGCGCTCGCGGTTCAGCGCCAGCAGCAGGTCCATGATGTCCTGGGCGGTGTGGCTGTCGAGGTTGCCGGTGGGTTCGTCGGCGAGGATCACCGAGGGTTCGCCCACCAGTGCCCGGGCGATCGCTACCCGCTGGCGCTGGCCGCCGGAAAGGTCCGCCGGGCGGTGGTCGGCGCGTTGCCCGAGGCCTACCTGGTCGAGCATGTGCATGGCCCGCTCCAGGGAATCACGCCGGGCCACGCCGCGGTAGCTCAGGGGCAGGGCGACGTTGTCCAGGGCGCTGAGACGCGGCAGCAGGTTGAAGCTCTGGAACACGAAGCCGATCTGCTGGTTGCGGATCGCCGCCAACTGGTCGGGGCTGGCGCGGAAGATATCGTGGCCGGCAAAGTGATAGTCGCCGCTGTCGGGCAGATCCAGCAGGCCGAGAATGTTCAGCAGGGTGCTTTTGCCGGAACCGGAGGCACCCAGGATGGCGCAGCTTTCACCGGCCTCGATGCAAAGGGAGACGTTCTTGAGAATGTGGAGCGGTTGCTCCGCCAGCCGATAGCTCTTGCATATGCCCTGCAGGGAGATAAAACCTTGGTCGATTATCGTCTCTGTCATCGCTTACCGCGCCGGCTGGCTCGACTGGCTGCTTGAACAACCACGGGGCGCAGGGATCACGCAACAGGGGTATTCAGGGGCAGGGCCAAGCTCTGGTTTTATTTATTATTTTAAAAACATTGTTTGAATAGTAACTGCGTTCATCCTGCCACGCCAGCCGTCTGAACCGGGTAATTGAGGGCTTTTTCCAGGTTTTTTTACGGAGAAACCCGCGGGTCACAAAAAGGCCGGTGGCCACCGTGACGGTCCCTCGGGCGCTTGCTTTTAGGGCTTCTCGCAGGTATAAAAAATCAAATTTTTTTTTAAAACACTGTTCGAACGGTCAGTTTTTCATCCCAGCAAAGGTTAGTCCTCCATGGTCGCCAAGAAACTCAGTGCCCCCAATGTCACCAAGACCCGACTGCTGGAAGCGACCGAGGCATTATTTATCAAGTACGGCTACGACGCGGTGCTGCTGCGCCAGATCACCGAGCGGGCCAAGGTCAACCTGGCGGCGGTGAACTACCACTTCGGCGACAAGGATTCGCTGATGAAGGCCCTGTTGATGCAGCGCCTGGGGCCACTCAATGATCAGCGCCTGGAACTGCTGGCCAAGTGCGAGGAACAGGCCGAGGGCCCGCTGGACTGCGAAACCCTGCTGGGGGTGCTGTTCGCCCCGGCCATGGGCCTTGAGCGCAGCGACGAGAGTGGCGGCGTGGAAGGGCGCTCGTTCATCCGCTTCCTTGGCCGGGTCTACAGCGATACTTCGCCCTTTATCCAGGAATACCTCAAGGAGCATTACCAGCCGGTGTTCGAGCGCTTCTTCAAGGCCTTTGCCCTGGCTTTGCCGGACCTGCCGCGCAATGAGCTGGGGGTGCGCCTGCAATTTGCCCTCAAGGCAATTTCCGGCGTCATGGCCGGCACCGAGCTGCGCCTGCTGATGCAGGCCATGAGCCTTGGACGCCCGGCCACCGATGCTGAAGTCATGGCCAAGCTCATCAGCCTGGTGTCGGCGGCGATTCGCGCCCCCATGCAGGACCCCGATTCCGAGCAGGCCCTGGAGAAAGTCCTCGATACCCAGCGCCTGATCCGTCAGCAATCCCATTCCCTGGCCGGCTGATTCCCGGCTGAGCCGCCCGGCCCCGACAGCGCAGCAGGATCATTCGGAGCGTCAATGATTCTCGGGGCAGGTGCCCACATCTGCTAGGTTCTGCTCCTTGCATCTGCCTTGGAGCATTCGCCATGAGTTCCTCCCAACAGCATGTTCTGGCCGTCAACGGCATCGAGCTCAGTGTGCGGGTCAGCGGCCCGGAACACGGGCAGCCGGTATGGCTGCTGCACGGTTTTCCCGAGTGCTGGCATTCCTGGCGCCATCAAGTGCCGGCCCTGGTGGCAGCGGGGTTCCGGGTGTTCGTCCCGGAAATGCGTGGCTATGGCCGCAGCTCGGCTCCCGAGGCGGTGCAGGCCTACGACCTGCTGACCCTGTGCGCCGATATCCAGCAGGCCATGCACGCCTTCGGCCAGCAGCGGGTGTGCATCGTCGGCCACGACTGGGGCGCCCCCGTGGCCTGGCACCTGGCGCTGCTGGAGCCGCAGCGGGTGGCGGCGCTGGTGACCCTGTCGGTGCCCTTTGCCGGGCGGCCGAAACGCCCGGCCAGCGAGATCATGCGCCAGGTGCACGGCGAGCATTTCAACTACATCCTCTACTTCCAGCAGCCGGGAGTGGCCGAGGCGGAACTGGACGCCGATATAGACGCCAGCCTGCGGCTGTTCATGGGCAATGTCGGTGCATTGCTGCAACCCAAGCCGGCCGATGCCCGGTTGTTCGACGGGGTGACGGTGCCCGCAGGGTTGCCGCAGTGGTGCAGCGAGGAGGATTTCCAGGCCTATCGCCAGACCTTTGCCGGGCGCGGCTTTCGCGGTGCCCTGAACTGGTACCGCAATTTCGAGCGGACCTGGAAGCGCACCGAGTTCCTGGCCAATGCCCAGGTCCAGCAACCGACCTTGTTCCTGCTGGGCGACCAGGACCCGGTGGGTGTACTGGAAGCCCATACCCTCAAGCGCATGCCGGGCAAGGTGGCGGACCTTGAGCAGCACCTGCTGGCGGACTGCGGGCACTGGATCCAGAACGAACGGCCGCAGCAGGTCAATGCCCTGTTGCTGGATTTCCTGCAGCGCCGGTTCACCTAGGGAGCCCGCCACCCCGCAGGAGCTGGCGTGCCCTGGTAGGCGCCAACAGGTGCGGCGCAAGGCTTCAAGACCTGTTCGCCGGCAAGCCGGCTGCTACGAGGCCGGGTGGTGCCAGCGAAGGGGGCCGATCAACCGAGCATTTCCCGCATCCGGTGCCAGAGCATGCCCAGGGCCAGCAGTGGTGCCCGCAGGGCCGGGCCGCCGGGGAAGGTCATGTGCGGCACGCCGCTGAACACGTCCAGGCCGCGACTGTGGCCGGCATGGATGGCTTCGGCCAGTAGCCGCGCAGTCCAGTGGGTGACGTTCAGGCCATGCCCGGAATAGCCCTGGGCGTAGTACACATTGGGGTACTGCGACAGGCGCCCGACCTGGGGGAAGCGATTGGCGGTGATGCCGATCTTGCCGCCCCATTGGAAGTCGATCGCCACATCCTGCAACTGCGGGAAGACCTTGAGCATCTTGGGTCGCATGTAGCCGGCAATATCCGCCGGATCACGCCCCGAATAGTGGCAGGCACCGCCGAACAGCAAGCGCCGGTCCGCGGTCAGGCGGTAGTAGTCCAGGCCGACTTTCTGGTCGCACAGCGCCAGGTTGTCCGGGATCAGTTGCCTGGCCCGGGCCTCGGCCAGCGGCTCGGTGGTGATGATGTAGCTGCCCGCCGGCAGTACCTTGCCACTGAGCCGCGGCTCGAGGTCTTCCAGGTGGGCATTGCAGGCCAGCACCAGGTGCCCGGCGGTGACAGTGCCGGTTGCGCAGCGCACCTTCACACTCTCGCCGTGGGTCAGTTCCAGCACCGGGCTCTGCTCGAAGATCCTTACCCCCAGGGACGCTGCCAGCCGCGCTTCGCCCAGCACCAGCTTGAGCGGGTGCAAGTGCCCAGAGCCCATGTCCACCAGCCCCCCGGCATACACC
>ERZ1032107.258-NODE-258-length-12606-cov-15.566090_pt1 | contig 12606 bp, 19 predicted proteins | sample MGYA00516713_ERZ1032107 | MGnify/ENA primary metagenome ERZ1032107 (study PRJEB33718, sample SAMN03160116) | human skin metagenome | collected 2014-04-10 | study: EMG produced TPA metagenomics assembly of the PRJNA266117 data set (Human skin bacterial metagenome...
TCGTGGGCTCGGAGATGTGTATAAGAGACAGATATTCAGCCCGATAAGCATACAACCTGGACAACCCGGGAGGAGACTCATGGCTAACGCGCCCGCACAGGCCGCCTGCCACGCACCGGCTTCGCGCTATCTGCGCTGCGAGGGCCGCGAACTGCATTACACCGAGTGGGGCGCCCCCGACGCCCCCGCGCTCATCATGTGGCACGGCCTGGCCAGGACCGGCCGGGATTTCGACGAACTGGCGCAGGCGCTGGCGGGCGACTATCGCATCATCTGTCCCGACACGATCGGCCGCGGCCTGTCTCAATGGAGTCCGGACCCGGTCGCGGAATACCAGCTCGAGTTCTACGCCCGGCTGGCGCGCACCCTGCTCGACAGCCTGTCGCTGACACGCGTCCGGTGGGTCGGCACGTCGATGGGCGGGGCAACAGGCATGCTCGCAGCCGCCACCACGCTCAAAGGGCGCGTCTCGCACCTGGTGGTCAACGATATCGGCCCCACGCTACCGCAGCCCGCCATCGCGCGCATCCTGGCCTATGCCGGCAACCCGCCTGCCTTCGATACCGTCACGGAACTCGAGACCTGGCTGCGCGCCGCCTACAAGCCTTATGGCTGGCAGAGCGACGAGCAATGGCGCCGCATGGCCGAAACATCGGTACGCCGGCTGCCCGACGGGCGCGTCACGGCGCACTACGACCCGGCGATTGTCGGCCAGTTCAGCCATCACCCCACCGACTACGAGCGCTGGACGGAATACGACAGCCTGGACATGCCGCTGCTGTTATTGCGCGGCGCCGATTCCGACCTGTTATTGCCCGAGGTCGCCCACGCCATGACGCAACGCGGGCCACGCGCAGAACGCATCGACTTCCCCGATTGCGGCCACGCCCCTGCCCTGAACGTCACGCCGCAGATCGACGCGATCCGCCGCTTTCTCGCCACGTCGGCCGCCATCGACGCCGCCGGCAATCAATAGAACAAGGAGACTCCCATGAAACGCTTGTTGCTTGCCACGCTGGTCGGCCTGTGCCTGAGTTCCGCCGCCGCGGCCAAGGATTTCGTCGTGGCGCACGTCTACGACAAGACGGGCCCGCTGGAGGCCTACGCCAAGCAGACCCACAACGGCTTGATGCTGGGCCTGGAATACGCCACCCAGGGCAGCATGACGGTGGCCGGCCGCAAGATCCGCGTCATTGAAAAGGACAACCAGGGCAAGCCGGACGTCGCACGCGCCCAGCTCGCGTCCGCCTATGCCGACGACAACGCCGACATCGCCGTGGGACCCACGTCGTCCGGCGTGGCGCTGGCCATGCTGCCGATCGCCGAAGAATACGAAAAGATCCTGTTGGTGGAACCGGCCGTTGCCGATTCGATCACGGGCGACAAGTGGAACAAGTACATCTTCCGCACTGGCCGCAATTCCTCGCAGGACGCCATCGCCAACGCCGTCGCCTTCGACCAGGCGGGCACGTCCATCGCCATGCTGGCGCAGGACTACGCGTTCGGGCGCGACGGCGTCAAGGCCTTCAAGGGCGCGCTCAAGCAGGCCAAGATCGTGCACGAGGAATACCTGCCGGCCAATGCCACCGACTTCACGGCGGGCGCCCAGCGCCTGTTCGATGCGCTGAAAGACAAGCCCGGCCGCAAGATCATCTTCATCCTGTGGGCCGGCGCCGGCAATCCGTTCAAGATCGCCGACCTGGACCCCAAGCGCTTCGGCATTGAAATCGCCACGGGCGGCAACACGCTGGCCGCGATGACGCCGCTCAAGCCGCTGGCTGGCATGGAAGGCGCCACCTATTACTACTACGGCATTCCGAAGAATCCGGTCAACGACTGGCTGGTGACCGAACACCAGAAGCGCTACGGCCAGCCGCCGGACTTCTTCACCGCAGGCGGCATGTCGGCCGGCATCGCCCTGGTGGCCGCGTTGAACAAGACGGCGGGCAATTCGGATACCGACACGCTCATCAAGGCGATGGAAGGCATGAGCTTCGACACGCCCAAGGGCAAGATGACCTTCCGTCCCGAAGACCACCAGGCCATGCAGTCGATGTACCACTTCCGCATCAAGAATGATCCCTCCGTGCCGTGGGCGGTGCAGGACCTGGTCAAGGAAATCACGCCAGACCAGATGGCCGTGCCGATCCAGAACAAACGCTGAGCCGCGCCTTCCATGCTGGAAACCCAATCGCTCACGATCCGCTTTGGCGGCCACGTGGCCGTCAATGCCGTGAGCTGCCGCTTCACGCCCGGCAGCCTGACGGCCATCGTCGGCCCCAACGGCGCGGGCAAGACCACCTACTTCAACCTGATCTCCGGACAGCTGCGCGCCAGTGCGGGTTCGGTACACCTGAACGGCCGCGACCTGACCGGGCTGTCGGCGCCGGCCCGCATGCATGCGGGACTGGGCCGCGCCTTCCAGCTCACGCAATTGTTCCCGCGCCTGTCCGTGCACGAGAACGTACGGCTGGCGTTGCAGTCGCGCCAACAAGGCCTGGGCTGGCGGCAGATTCGCTTCTGGCGTACCTGGGACGACGACCACACGCTGCTGGCGCGCGCCGACGCCCTGCTGGAACGCACCCGGCTGACCGCTCGTCGCGACCAGCTTGCCGCCGACCTGCCCCATGGCGACCAGCGCAAGCTCGAGATCGCCATGCTGATCGCACTGGAACCCCAAGTATTCATGTTCGACGAACCCACCGCCGGCATGAGCGTGGACGACGTGCCCGTGGTGCTGGACCTGATCCGGGAAATCAAGCAGGACCCCACCAAGACCATTCTGCTGGTCGAGCACAAGATGGACGTGGTGCGCGAGCTGGCAGACCGCATCGTGGTGCTGCACAACGGCCAGTTGATGGCCGATGGCGAACCCGCCGAGGTGATCGCCTCGCCCATCGTGCAACAGGCCTACCTGGGCGTCAGCCCGTCGACCGCCCCTTCCGTGAGGACGCCCCAGTGACCCAGGCCCCGCTGCTGGAACTGAACGACGTGCACACGCATATCGGCGCGTACCACATTCTGCATGGCGTGGACCTGGCCGTGCCGCCCGCGGCCGTCACCATGCTGCTGGGCCGCAACGGCGCCGGCAAGACCACCACGCTGCGCACGATCATGGGCCTTTGGAAGGCCACGCAAGGCCGCATCGCCTTTGACGGCGCACCGGCCGGCGGCCCTGGCGTACGCACCTCGCCGCCCGACATGGCGCGGCTGGGCATCGCCTACGTGCCCGAGAACATGGGCATCTTCGCCGACCTGTCGGTCAAGGAAAACATCCTGCTGGCGGCCCGCCAGGCACGCAATGCCGGCCAGCTCGACACCGCCCGGCTGGAATGGATCTTCGGCTTCTTCCCGGCGCTCAAGAAATTCTGGCTGCACCCCGCTGGCAAGCTGTCGGGCGGCCAGAAGCAGATGCTGGCCGTTGCGCGCGCCATCATCGAGCCGCGCCGCCTGCTGCTGGTGGACGAACCCAGCAAGGGCCTGGCGCCCGCCATCATCCAGAACATGATCGACGCCTTCATCGAACTCAAGCAAGCCTCGACCACCATCTTGCTGGTGGAGCAGAACTTCAATTTCGCGCGCCAAGTGGGAGATCACGTGGCCGTCATGGACAACGGTCGCGTCGTGCACGCCGGCAACATGACGCAGCTGGCGCAAGACGAGGCGCTGCAGACCCGCCTGCTCGGCCTGTCCCTGGGAGCCCACCAATGACCGCCGCCGATATCGACGCACCGCTGCCGCGCACGCGCGCTGACCTGCGCCCCGTGCTGCTGGTGCTTGCGCTGGCCGCCATCGCCTTGCCGCTCGTCGGCTCGTTCTCGACCTGGGTCACGCTGACCTTCGCCGGCCTGGCCATGGGCATGATCATCTTCATCGTGGCATCGGGCATGACGCTGGTGTTCGGCCTGATGGACGTGCTGAACTTCGGCCACGGCCTGTTCATCGCGATCGGCGCCTACATGGCCGCCACCGTGCTGGGTTCGATGGCCGACTGGACCCAATCCGGCAGCCTGTGGTTGAACCTGGCCGCGGTGCTGCCGGCACTGATCGTGGGCATGCTGGTGGCAGGCGCCGTGGGCGTCGCATTCGAGCGCGTGATTGTGCGCCCCGTCTATGGCCAGCATCTGAAGCAGATCCTCATCACCATGGGCGGCATGATCATCGGCGAAGAGATCATCAAGATGCTGTGGGGTCCGCAGACGCTGTCGTTGCCATTGCCGGACGCGCTGCGTGGCGCGGTGCTGGTCGGCGATGCCGCCATCGAGAAATTCCGCATCGTCGCGCTCGTGGTCGGCCTGGGTGTATTGGGCGGCATGCTGTGGCTGCTCAACCGCACCAAGCTCGGCCTGCTCATCCGCGCCGGCGTCGAAGACCGCGAAATGGTCGAAAGCCTGGGCTACCGCATCCGCCACCTGTTCGTCGGCGTGTTTGTCGCGGGGTCGATGCTGGCGGGCCTGGGCGGCGTGCTGTGGGGGCTGTACCAGCAATCCATCGTGCCGCAGTTGGGCGCGCAGGTGAACGTGCTGATCTTCATCGTCATCATGATCGGCGGCCTGGGGTCCACGGTAGGCTGCCTGATCGGCGCACTGCTGGTGGGCCTGATGGCCAACTACACCGGCTTTCTGATGCCCAAGGCCGCGCTGTTTTCGAACATCGCCCTGATGGTCGCCATTTTGCTGTGGCGCCCGCAAGGCGTGTATCCGGTCACGAACCGCTAGGAGCCGCCGCCATGTCTTTCCGACTGCTCTCCGGCGATCCGCCGCGCAGCACCTTGCTCGCGGTCATGCTGATCGCCATCGTCGCGGCCTTGGCCGCGGCGCCCTTCCTGTTCCCGGGTCCGAAGGCGCTGGCCGTGGCAGCCAAGATCCTGGTGTTCGTCATCCTGGTCGCCAGCTATGACCTGCTGCTGGGTTACACCGGCATCGTCAGCTTTGCCCACACCATGTTCTTCGGCATCGGCGCCTATGGCGTGGCCATCGCCAGCGTGCGGCTGGACGCCAGCTGGCTGTCCGTCCTGGCCGGCGTGGGTGCGGGGCTCGCGGTATCGCTGGTGTTTGCGCTGATCATCGGCCTGGCCAGCCTGCGGGTGCGGGCCATCTTCTACGCCATGATCACGCTGGCCGTCGCCGCCGCGTTCCAGACCTTGGTGTCGCAGCTGTCAGACCTGACCGGCGGCGAAGACGGCCTGAACTTCAAAGTGCCGCAGATGCTGCGTCCGGCCTACCGTCCCCTGTCGGAGCCGCTGTTCGGTGTCACGATCGACGGCCGCATCATCACCTACTACCTGATCGCCGCCGTGTGCGTGGTGCTGTTCCTGATGCTGCTGCGCATCGTCAACTCCCCATTCGGCCGCGTGCTGCAGGCGATCCGCGAGAATCCCTTCCGCGCCGAAGCGATCGGATACCGCACCGTGCTGTATCGCAGCCTGTCCAACCTGCTGGCTGCAGCCTTCGCGACCCTGGCGGGCGCCCTCTATGCACTTTGGCTGCGCTACAACGGCCCGGACACGTCGCTGTCGTTCGAGATCATGTTGAACATTCTGCTGATGGTAGTGATCGGCGGCATGGGCACGATGTACGGCGCGATCATCGGCGCCAGCCTGTTCGTGTTCGCCCAAAGCTACCTGCAGGATGGACTGCACGTGATCCACGACGCCGTCGCGGGCGTCGCGCCGCTGGCGCTATTGTTCGAACCAGACCGCTGGCTGCTATGGTTGGGCATCCTGTTCGTGCTGTCTGTGTATTACTTTCCCACGGGCGTTGCAGGGCGGCTGCGGGAACTGGCCCGGCGTCCGTAGCGAACACACAGGCCTGCCTGGCTACACGGCGAAGGCGGCCTGAACATGCGCAAGGCGCGTTCAGGCACCCGCTACCCGTGACTACTTCACGCGGCTGCGCAGATCATCCACGCTGCGCTTGAGATCGTCGATACGTCGCTGCATGTCATCGACCTTGCGATCGCCGGAGTTGCCCGCGCTGCTCAACTGCGACACACTGCGCGACAACTTGTCGAGCTCGCTCTTCTGGTTATCCACAGCACGCGACAGTTTGTCGATATCGCCTTTCTGATTGTCACTGCTGCGCCCGCCGTCGCCTTGCTTGCGTTCCAGGTTCGCGATTTTCTGGGCCTGCTCGTCCACCTTGCGGTTCAAGGCGTCGTTCTTGCCACGCAGTTCGTCCAAGGCCTTGCCCTGGTCGGCCACCTGCTGCATCAATTTCTCCAGGGCCCGCACCTCGATGCCTGCCCGTACCCGGCTATCGCTGCCCACGACCATCAGGCTGTCATCGTAGGGCCTGGGAAACGATTGGTCCTTCAACACGACCTGGGCGGAAGCGGCAAACGCCGCCATGCTCGCACCCGCCAATACAGCCGCCTGCATCCAACCACGTGTGCCTGCTGCGATACGCATATGCCCATCTCCTGAGAAATCAGATTCGACCTGACGGCCCTCAGCGTGCGCCTTGCGCCGAGGTATCCACTCCACGCCGCAGTTCGTTGACGCGCTTCTGCATCTGGTCGATGCTGCGCTGCGCCTCGCCGCCCAGTTTCGAGCCGGACGGGGTCGGCGCCAAAGGCGCCATATTCATGGGTGCATCCGTCGGCTTGCTCAACGGGATGGTTGCCGCAGCCGGTGGATTCGCTGCGGCCGGTGGATTCGCTGCCGCCGGCTTCTGGGTCAACAGCCGCTCCAGCATCCGCAATTGATCCTGCTGCGTCTGCACCGCGCGCTCCTGATCCAGCACGGCCTGCTCGTCTTCGTCCTGGGTGCCGAAGATGGCGGCGTGATCGCGCGACAGGCCATCGAGCTGGACGCGAGGATCGGGGCCCGCGTTCAGCACATTCCTGCCGACGGTAGCCGGATCCGCGGCGCCCGCGATCGGCGCCAACGCCAATCCGCCCACGATCAACAGCACCCGCCCAGCCCTCTTCATCAAACCGCGCATGATGACCTTGGATATCCGTAAACGAAAAAAAACGGCAAGGGGATGAGCCCTTGCCGTTTTATATCAGAACGGCGAACCGTTCCGATGACCTGCTTTTACTTAGATGATACGCGCGGCTTCAACCAGACGCACCACACGCCACGACTTCGAGCGCGAGATGGGACGGCCTTCAGCGATTTCAACCGTATCGCCTTCGTTGTACTGGTTCGATTCATCGTGCGCCTTGTACTTCGCGGAACGCATGATGATCTTGCCGAAGATGGGGTGCTTGACGCGGCGCTCAACCAGAACGACGACAGTCTTGTCCATCTTGTTGCTGACGACCTTGCCGACCAGCGTACGCTGGCGCTTGGCCACTTGGGTGTTTTGAGTTTCGCTCATCTTTATTTCCCTGCCTTCTCGGTCAGCAAGGTACGCACGCGCGCGATGTCGCGGCGCACGTTACGCAGCTGGCTGGTGTTGGCAAGCTGCTGCGTGGCCTTCTGCATACGCAGACCGAATTGCGCCTTCAGCAGGCTTTCGAGCTCTTTGCCGAGCTCGGCGGCGTCTTTCGAACGGAGTTCGCTGGCTTTCATGTCTTAGTACTCCTTAAGCACCGATATGACGCGCGACGAACGTGGTCGAAATCGGCAACTTGGCAGCGGCCAGGCGGAAAGCTTCACGCGCGAGCTCTTCGCTAACCCCTTCCATTTCGTAGAGCACCTTGCCGGGCTGAATTTCAGCAACCCAGTACTCCGGGTTGCCCTTACCGTTACCCATACGGACTTCGGCAGGCTTTTGCGAGATCGGCTTGTCCGGAAAAATGCGAATCCAGATACGGCCGCCACGCTTGATGTGACGATTGATGGCACGACGAGCCGCTTCGATCTGACGGGCGGTCAGACGGCCACGGCCGGTGGCCTTCAGACCGAATTCGCCGAACGACACGTGGGTACCACGGGTCGCCAGACCGGTGTTGCGGCCCTTCTGCTCTTTGCGATACTTTCTGCGAGAGGGTTGCAGCATGGTTATTCTCCTTCAGGCGCCGGAGCAGCGTCCGCCTTGCGGGGACCACGGCCACGACCACCCGGACGACCGGTGCGAGCACCGTCCGGACGATCACCACGCGGAGCGCGGCGCGGACGACGTTCTTCTTCACGCGGGGCAGCGGTTTCCGGCGGCAATTCGCCGTTGGCCAGCATGTCGCCCTTGTAGACCCAGACCTTGATGCCGATCACGCCGTACGTGGTGTGGGCTTCGGAGGTGCCGTAGTCGATGTTGGCCTTGAGGGTGTGCAGCGGCACACGGCCTTCGCGATACCACTCGGTGCGGGCGATTTCGATACCGTTCAGACGGCCCGAGCTCATGATCTTGATGCCTTGGGCACCCAGACGCATCGCGTTCTGCATCGCGCGCTTCATGGCGCGGCGGAACATGATGCGCTTCTCGAGCTGTTGCGAGATCGAGTCGGCGATCAGTTGAGCATCGGTTTCCGGCTTGCGGATTTCTTCGATGTTGACGTGCACGGGCACGCCCATCAGACGCTGCAGATCAGCCTTCAGGCTTTCGATGTCTTCGCCGCGCTTGCCGATCACCACGCCCGGACGAGCCGAGTAGACGGTGATGCGGGCATTCTTGGCCGGACGCTCGATGATCACGCGACCAACGGAGGCGCTCTTGAGCTTCTTCTTCAGGTACTCGCGAACGCGAATGTCTTCGGCCAGCATGGCGCCGAAGGCCTTGTCGTCGGCGAACCAACGCGAGGACCAATTACGGGTGACCGCGAGACGGAACCCAGTGGGGTGAATTTTCTGACCCATCGTGACTCCTTAAGCTCCGACCTTGACCGTGATGTGGCAGGTCTGCTTCTCGATACGGTTGCCGCGGCCCTTGGCGCGAGCGGAGAAGCGCTTCATCGACTGAGCCTTGTCCACGAAGATCGTGGTGACTTTCAGTTCGTCGATATCGGCGCCGTCGTTGTGCTCGGCGTTGGCGATGGCGGACTCGACAGCCTTCTTCAGGATGACGGCAGCCTTCTTCGGCGAGAAGGTGAGGATCTCGAGCGCACGGCCGACCTTCTGACCGCGGATCAGATCCGCAACCAGACGCGTCTTTTGAGCGGAGATGTGAACCCCACGGATAATGGCAGTAGTTTCCATCGCTTACCTCTTCGCCTTCTTGTCCGCGGCGTGACCCTTGAACGTACGGGTCAGCGCGAACTCGCCCAGCTTGTGACCGACCATGTTCTCGTTGATGTAAACGGGAACATGCTGCTTGCCGTTGTGCACAGCGATCGTCAGACCGATGAACTCGGGCAGGATCGTCGAGCGACGCGACCAGGTCTTGATCGGCTTCTTGTCTTTGCCCGCGACGGCCGTGTCCACCTTTTTGATCAGGTGAGCATCGACAAACGGGCCTTTCTTGATCGAACGTGACATAGTGTTCGCCTCTTACTTGCGCTTGCGCCGTTGGACGATCATATTGTTCGTCCGCTTGTTGCGACGGGTCTTGAAACCCTTCGCCGGAGTGCCCCACGGGCTGACCGGTTCGCGTGCTTCACCGGTACGGCCTTCGCCGCCACCGTGCGGGTGATCGACCGGGTTCATGGCCACGCCACGAACCGTCGGGCGGACACCGCGCCAACGCATTGCACCGGCCTTGCCGATTTGGCGCAGGCTGTGTTCTTCGTTACCGACTTCACCAATGGTGGCGCGGCATTCGATGTGCACACGGCGGACTTCACCCGAGCGCAGACGCACCTGAGCGTAGATGCCTTCGCGAGCCAGCAGGACGGCGGAAGCGCCGGCCGAACGGACCATCTGGGCACCCTTGCCGGGCAGCATTTCGACGCAGTGAATCGTCGTACCCACCGGGATGTTGCGGATCGGCAGCGTGTTGCCAGCGCGGATCGGGGCTTCGACGCCCGACAGCAGCGTAGCGCCCACTTCCAGACCACGCGGAGCGATGATGTAACGACGTTCGCCGTCGGCGTAGCACAGCAGAGCGATGTGCGCCGTACGGTTGGGGTCATATTCCAGACGCTCGACCTTTGCCGGGATGCCGTCCTTGTCGCGACGGAAGTCGACGACACGGTAGTGTTGCTTGTGACCGCCGCCACGGTGGCGGATCGTGATGTGACCGTTGTTGTTACGGCCAGAACCACGGGTCTTCTTTTCCAGCAGCGGCGCGTAGGGCTCACCCTTGTGCAGGTTGGGACTGACAACCTTCACCATGCCACGGCGGCCGGCCGAAGTCGGCTTAACTTTTACGAGGGCCATTTACTTCACCTCCGCAAAGTCGATTTCCTGGCCGTCCTTGAGCGAAACGTAAGCCTTGCGCTCATTGCGGCGGCGGCCAACGAATCGGCCAAAGCGCTTGACTTTGCCCTTACGGTTGAGGACCTGCACGGACTCGACCTGCACCTTGAAGAGCAGTTCGACGGCAGCCTTGATTTCCGGCTTGGTAGCGTCAGCCACGACACGGAAAGCGACTTGCTGATTCTTCTCAGCGACGAACGTGGCCTTTTCGGTCACGATCGGAGCCAGAATGACTTGCATCAAGCGTTCAGCGTTCATCCCAGCATCTCCTCGAGTTGAGCGATGGCCGGCTTGGTGATCAGCACTTTCTTGTAGTGGACCAGCGACAACGGATCGGCATAACGGGGCTCGACAACAGCAACGTGCGGCAGGTTGCGGGTGGCGAGGTAAACATTCTCATCAACGCTGTCGGTGATGATCAGGACCGAGTCCAGGCCCAGGCTCTTCAGCTTTGCAGCGGCGGCCTTGGTCTTGGGCGATTCCAGATCGAACGATTCGACGACGGCGATGCGGTCTTCGCGAGCCAGTTGCGACAGGATCGAACGGATCCCGGCGCGGTACATCTTCTTGTTGACCTTCTGGCTGAAGTTCTCTTCCGGCGAGTTCGGGAAAATCCGACCACCGCCACGCCACAGCGGCGACGAAGTCATACCGGCGCGAGCGCGGCCGGTACCCTTCTGGCGCCAGGGCTTCTTGGTCGAGTGCTTGACTTCCGAGCGATCCTTCTGAGCGCGGTTGCCGGCACGGGCATTGGCTTGGAAAGCCACCACGATCTGGTGAATCAGCGCTTCGTTGAAGTCACGGCCGAAGATCGTGTCGGGCGCGCTGAAAGTCGCGGCCTGACCTTGGTCGTTCAGGAGCTTGAGATCCATTTACTTACGCTCCCTTCTTGGCCGGGGCCTTGATGGCCGGACGCACGACGATGTCGGCGCCAGCGTGGCCGGGGACAGCGCCCTTGACCAGCAGCAGGCCGCGCTCAACGTCAACGCGAACGACGTCGAGGTTTTGAACGGTGCGGGTGACGTCACCCAGGTGACCTGCCATGCGCTTACCCGGGAAAATGCGGCCCGGATCTTGAGCTTGGCCGATCGAGCCCGGAACGCGGTGCGAACGGGAGTTACCGTGCGACGCGCGCTGCGAACCGAAGTTGTGACGCTTGATGGTACCGGCGAAGCCTTTACCAATGGTGGTGCCCGTGACGTCGACCTGTTGGCCGGCTTCGAACACCGATTCCACGGCGATCACGGCACCAGCCGCAAATTCAGCGGCGCGAGCGGGATCAAGGCGGAATTCTTTCAGGATGCTGCCGGCTTCAGTGCCAGCTTTGGCGTAGTGGCCCGTTTGCGGCTGAGCCACACGCGAGGCACGACGAGTGCCATAAGCCACTTGGATCGCGGCGTAGCCGTCGGTTTCCAGCGACTTAACTTGGGTCACGCGGTTGTTCGACACGTCCAGCACGGTCACCGGGATGGATTCACCTTCCTCGGTAAAAATGCGGGTCATGCCGACCTTGCGACCCACCAGCCCCAGCCGATGAGCGGCGGGCGTGGGTGTCGAATTCGACATCGTATTCTCCATTCCCGACTGCGATTGGTCGGGGCTAATCAGGCAAAAGGTAACGGCCTTTGCCCTACGACTATGTTCAACCTGGCTGAACCTTTGCACCCCGGGTCTTTTCAGAAGGCACCCGGGGGCACCTTGAAAACACTGAGGTAACGCAGGCTTTCGCCATAGTTAGACTCGCCACAAAATGGCAAGCTTCGCATATTAGCATGATTTTTTCAGGCAGCACAAGCACTTAGCGTGAAATGCGCCCTGTCCTGCCCCTGCGCACCAGGCTGTGGCAGAAAAACAAATGGCCGCAGTCCCGGAGGATTGCGGCCATTCTTGCGAGTCCACTGGCGAAGGTAGCGGACCCGATACGCCTTACTGCAGCGCGATTTCGACGTCGACGCCGGCCGGCAGGTCCAGACGCATCAGGGCGTCAACGGTCTTGTCGGTGGGATCAACGATGTCCATCAGGCGCTGATGGGTACGGATTTCGAACTGGTCACGCGACGTCTTGTTGACGTGCGGCGAACGCAGCACGTCGTAACGACGGATACGCGTGGGCAGCGGCACCGGGCCGCGGACAACGGCGCCCGTGCGCTTGGCGGTGTCGACGATTTCAGCGGCCGATTGATCGATCAGCTTGTAATCGAAGGCTTTCAAGCGGATACGGATCTTTTGGTTTTTCATGGCGTTTCCTAAAGAACGAGACGCGAGAGCGGCGAGCGCTCTCGCTGGTTGTGTGCTGCTTAAGAGATCCGAATTACTTCAGGATCTTGGCGACGACGCCGGCGCCGACGGTACGACCGCCTTCACGG
>ERZ1032107.261-NODE-261-length-12424-cov-15.612256_pt1 | contig 12424 bp, 8 predicted proteins | sample MGYA00516713_ERZ1032107 | MGnify/ENA primary metagenome ERZ1032107 (study PRJEB33718, sample SAMN03160116) | human skin metagenome | collected 2014-04-10 | study: EMG produced TPA metagenomics assembly of the PRJNA266117 data set (Human skin bacterial metagenome...
GATTTCTGCCTGTCTCGTGGGCTCGGAGATGTGTATAAGAGACAGGCCAATACGCAGGGCGGGCGCCATGGTCTTGGACATGCTGGCCAGGTAGACGGCCCAGTGACGGGCTTCGCCTTCGGCCAGCGCCATGATGGGCGGTACGGCTTCGCCGGCAAAGCGCAGTTCGCTGTAGGGGTCGTCTTCGACGATCAGGAAGCGGTGCTTGACGGCCAGTTCCAGCAAGCGCAGGCGACGCTGGCGCGAGATGGTAGCGCCGCAGGGGTTCGAGAACGACGCCACCACGCAGACCATCTTGGGCTTGATGCGCGCGGCCAGTTCGTCGAGCGCGTCGATGTCGATGCCGTCGGGGCCCGACGGCACCGTGTGCACCGTGGCGCCGGTGTAGCGCAGCGCCTGCACGGAATTGGGGAAGGCGGGCGATTCGATGATGGCGTGGTCGCCGGGTTGCAGCATCACGCGGGTCAACAGCGCCATGGCTTGCTGCGAGCCACCGGTGACGGCCAGTTCGGTATCCGGGTTGCAATGCAGGCCACGCACCGCCGACAGGCGCGCCAGCTCGTTGCGCAGGCTGGCCTGGCCGTCGATGTTGGAATACTGCAGGCAGGCACCCAGGCGCGCCATGACCTGGGTGGAGGCGATCGACAGGCCGTCCACGTCGAACAGTTCCTGGGCTGGATAGCCGCCCGCCAGCGAAATCGTGCCCGGACGCATCGCGTACGGCATGAGCGAGCGGATCGGGGAGGCGGGGGGATTCAGGAAAGGCGTGGCGAAGGCGTAGTCGGGCGCGACACTGGACATGGCGGAGGGGACAAGGAAAAGGGATGGACCGCGCTGCCCTTGGGGACCGCGCCGGGGGTTTTAAAACATTGAAATCTAAACAAATATCTACAAATTCTAAGCCTGCCGATCAAACAGGGTCAACGAAGATACGGTCCTAGAAGGCCGACTGTGGTGAAACCGGCTGCCCAGGTCCTACACTATGGGACATTCCGACCCCACGAGAACTGCATGACCGCTGTCGACACCCTGGCCGGGCGCCTTGCCCGCATCCAGCAACGCATTGCCCAGGCCTGCGAGCGCGCTGGCCGCGCGCCGGACAGCGTGACGCTGCTGCCGGTCAGCAAGACGTTCGAGGTGGACGCCGTGCGCGAAGCCATGGCGCTGGGCCTGACCCGTTTTGGCGAAAACAAGACGCAGGAACTGCGCCAGAAAGCCGCCGCGCTGGCGGGCCAGGGCGTGCAATGGGTGCTGATCGGCCACTTGCAGACCAACAAGGCCAAGGACGCGGCCCGCGACGCCACCGAGCTGCAGTCGCTGGACCGCGCGGACCTGGCCGAGGCCCTGCACCGCCGCCTGGTCAATGAGGGCCGGACCCTGGATGTGCTGGTGCAGGTCAAGACCTCGTCCGAACCCAGCAAGTTCGGCATGGACGCCGCCGAGGTGCCCGCCTTCCTGCGCCGCATCGCGACCGAATTCCCCACCCTGCGCGTGCAGGGCCTGATGACCATGGCGGTCAATTCGCCCGATCCGGCCGAGGTGCGCGCCTGCTTCCGGGCCCTGCGCGAACTGCGCGACCAATTGCGCCAGGACGCCATCGAAGGCGTGTCGCTAGACCGGCTGTCGATGGGCATGAGCGGCGATTTCGAGCTGGCGATCGAAGAAGGTTCCACCGAGGTCCGCATCGGCACCGCCATTTTTGGTGTCCGCAGCTACCCCGATCCGCAATAAGCCGCTGATTCCGGGCCTCGAAACAGACGCATATTGCCCCGGGTGCGGGGCATAATGACGTCGCTAAAAACGAGGAGACACCCCATGCAACAACAAGCACGGCGCCTGTTGGCACTTGCCGCCCTGTCGCTGGCCGCCACTGCGGCCACCGCCCAATCCTGGCCAACCCAGCCCGTCCGCTGGATCGTGCCCTACCCGGCCGGCGGCGGCGCCGACGTGGTCGCACGCACGGTGGCCAGCGGCATTGAAAAGCCGCTGGGCCAGACCATCGTGGTCGAAAACCGCCCCGGCGCGGCCACCATCATCGGCGCCACCGCCATTTCGCAGGCCGAACCCACCGGCTATGTGATCGGCACGGCCGACTCGGGCACCCTGGCCTTCAACCCGTCGCTGTACGCCAAGCTGTCCTACGATCCGTCCAAGTTCACGTACATCGGCGGCATCGCCAAGTTCCCGCTGCTCCTGGCCGTGAACGTCAATTCGCCGTACAAGACGGTGGACGACGTGATCCAGGCCGCCAGGAAAGAACCGGGCAAGCTGACTGCCGCCTCGGCCGGCGCCGGCTCGCCGCACCACCTGGCGCTGGAACTGTTCAAGCAGCGCACGGGCGCCAACCTGCTGCACGTGCCCTACAAGGGCGCCGCCCCGGCCATCCAGGACCTGCTGGGCGGACAGGTGGACGTGATGTTCATCGACCTGGCCGCAGGCCTGCCCAACGTCAAGGCCGGCAAGCTGCGCGTGCTGGCCTCGGCCACGCCCGAGCGCGTGGCCGTGCTGCCCGACGCCCCGACCATGGCCGAACAGGGCGTGCCCGACTTCACCGCCTACGCCTGGCAAGGCCTGGTTGCCCCCGGTGGCCTGCCCGAGCCCGTCGTCAAGAAACTGTCGGCCGAGCTGGATGCCGCGCTGAAGTCGCCGGCCGTGTCGCAGAAGATGCTGGACATGGGCGTGATCCCCATGCCGCTGTCGGCCAAGGACTTCAAGGCCTACGCCGAACAGGAACGCACCACCTGGGCGGACGTGATCAAGAAGGCGAACATCAAGCTGGAATAAGCAGCCCCGGCGCTGCCTGGCAATGAAAAAACGCGGCCCGAGGGCCGCGTTTCTTTTGGCAGGTGCCGTGCACGCCCCGCGGCGCGCAGGCATTGCGTGGACTACACCAGCACGCGCTCGATACCGCCCGCGTTGGCGCGGCGCACGTAGTCTTCCATCCAGCCTTCGCCCAGGATGTGGCGCGCCATTTCGACCACGATGTAGTCGGCATCCATGCCGGTATCGCCTTCGTAGCGCGACAGGCCCTGCAGGCACGACGGGCACGAGGTCAGCACCTTGATGTCGCCGGTGAAACCGTCGCTGCGCAGCGCGGCGTCGCCCTTCAAGAGCTCTTCCTGCTTGCGAAAGCGCACCTGCGTGGAGATGTCGGGACGGCTGACCGCCAGCGTGCCCGATTCGCCGCAGCAGCGGTCGCTCTTGACGGCGCCGTCGCCCACCAGCGAACGCACGGTCTTCATCGGGTCCTGCAGCTTCATGGGCGTGTGGCAGGGGTCGTGATACATGTAGCGCACGCCCTTGGCACCCTCGAGCTTGATGCCCTTTTCAAGCAGGTACTCGTGGATGTCGATCAAGCGGCAGCCCGGGAAGATCTTGTCGAACTCATATCCCGACAGCTGGTCGTAGCAGGTGCCGCAGCTGACCACCACCGTCTTGATGTCCAGGTAGTTCAGCGTGTTGGCGACCCGGTGGAACAGCACCCGGTTGTCGGTGATGATCTGCTCGGCCTTGTCGGTCATGCCGTTGCCGCGCTGGGGATAGCCGCAGCACAGGTAGCCCGGCGGCAGCACGGTCTGCACGCCGGCATGCCACAGCATGGCCTGGGTGGCCAGGCCCACCTGCGAGAACAGGCGCTCGGAACCGCAACCCGGGAAGTAGAACACCGCTTCCGTGTCGGCCGTGGTGGCCTTGGGGTCGCGGATGATCGGCACGTAGTTGGCGTCTTCGATGTCCAGCAGCTTGCGTGCGGCCTGCTTGGGCAGCCCGCCCGGCATCTTCTTGTTGACGAAGTGCACCACCTGCTCGCGCAGCGGCGGCTTGCCCACCGTGGCGGGCGGCGCGGCCGTCTGCTTCTTGACCAGGCCCGAGAGCAGGTCGTGCGCGGCGCGCTGCACCTTATAGCCCACCCCCACCATGGCCTTGCGGGTGGCGTTGATGGTGGCCGGGTCCTTGGCGTTCAGGAAGAACATGGCGCTGGCCGTGCCCGGGTTGAACGACTTGCGGCCCATGCGGCGCAGCACGGCGCGCATGTTCATCGACACGTCGCCGAAGTCGATGTCGACCGGACAGGGGTTGTAGCACTTGTGGCAGACCGTGCAGTGGTCGGCCACGTCTTCGAATTCTTCCCAGTGCTTCAAGCTGACGCCGCGGCGGGTCTGCTCTTCGTACAGGAAGGCTTCGACAAGCAGCGAGGTCGCCAGGATCTTGTTGCGGGGCGAATACAGCAGGTTGGCGCGCGGCACGTGGGTCGCGCACACCGGCTTGCACTTGCCGCAGCGCAGGCAGTCCTTGATGGAATCCGAGATGGCGCCGATGTCGCTTTGCTGCATGATCAGCGACTCGTGGCCCATCAGGTTGAAGCTGGGCGTCCAGGCGTGGCGCAGGTCGGCGCCCGGCATCAGCTTGCCGGCGTTGAAGTGGCCGTTGGGGTCGACGCGGCGCTTGTAGTCCTGGAACGGCTTCAGTTCGGCTTCGGTCAGGAATTCGTACTTGGTCAGGCCGATGCCGTGTTCGCCCGAGATCACGCCGTCCAGGTCGCGCGCGATCTGCATGATGCGCTCGACGGCCTGGTGGGCCTCTTGCAGCATGCCGTAGTCGTCGGAGTTGACCGGGATGTTGGTGTGCACGTTTCCGTCGCCGGCGTGCATGTGCAGCGCCACGAACACGCGGCTCTTGAGCACACGGCCGTGAATGGCGATGAGTTCGTCCAGGATGGGCTTGCGAGCCGCGCCCGAGAACGCGGCCTGCAGGCCGGCCAGGACCTCGGTTTTCCAGGACACGCGGATCGTGCGGTCTTGCACCACGTCGAACACGCGCGCCTGCGGCTGGGCCGCCAGGCGCTCGGCCAGTGCAGCCGCCACGGGCGACAGGCCCAGGCCGTCCAGCTGCGGCATGGCTTGCGCCAGCGGCAGGTCCAGGTTGTCCAGCAGCCACTGCCAGCGCTGGCGCGCGGCAGCCAGCAGGTCAATCGCCTGGCGAGTGCGCTCGGCCAGTACCTGGGCGCGGGTTTCGTCGTCGTCGGACGCGTCTTCCGCCTTGCCCACCGGCAACGGCGTACAGAGGTAGTCGTCCAGCGCATCGAGCAGCCGCAGCTTGTTGCGGGTCGACAGTTCGATGTTGATGCGTTCGATGTGATCCGTGTATTCGCCCATGCGGGGCAGCGGAATCACGACGTCTTCGTTGATCTTGAAGGCGTTGGTATGGCGGGCGATGGCGGCGGTGCGCGAACGGTCCAGCCAGAACTTCTTGCGAGCCTCGGCGCTGACGGCCACGAAGCCTTCGCCGTGGCGCGTATTGGCCAGGCGCACCACTTCGCTGGCGGCGGCCGCCACGGCGTCGTCGTCATCACCGACGATGTCGCCGATCAGGACCATCTTGGGCAGCGAGCCGCGCTTGCTCTTGGTGGCGTAGCCCACCGCGCGCAGATAGCGTTCGTCCAGGTGCTCAAGGCCAGCCAGGATGGCACCGCGGGCGCGACCTTCGCCGTCCAGGTAGCCCTTGACCTCGACGATCGACGGAATGGCGTCGCGCGCCTGGCCGAAGAATTCCATGCAGACCGTGCGGGTGTGCTTGGGCATGCGATGCAACACCCAGCGCGCCGACGTGATCAACCCGTCGCAGCCTTCTTTCTGGATGCCCGGCAGGCCGGCCAGGAACTTGTCGGTGACGTCCTTGCCCAGGCCTTCCTTGCGGAACACGCGGCCGGCGATTTCCAGCGTTTCGGTCTTGAGCAGGCGCTCGCCGGGCTTGCCGCGGCCATCGAACCACTTGAGCTCGAAGCGGGCCATGTCCACGTCGTGGATCTTGCCCATGTTGTGCGCCAGGCGCGTGACTTCCAGCCAGTTGCCGTCCGGGTCGACCATGCGCCACCAGGCCAGGTTGTCCAGCGCGGTACCCCACAGCACGGCTTTCTTGCCGCCGGCGTTCATGGCGATGTTGCCGCCCACGCACGAGGCTTCGGCCGAGGTCGGGTCCACGGCAAACACGAAGCCCGCGGCCTCGGCGGCTTCGGAAACGCGCTTGGTGACCACGCCTGCGCCGGCATGGATGACAGCCACGGGCTCGGTCAGCCCGGGCAAGATACAGGACTCGACCTTGCCCAGCTTGTCGAATTTTTCGGTGTTGATGACCGCCGACTTCCAGGTCAGCGGAATCGCGCCGCCGGTATAGCCGGTGCCGCCGCCACGCGGCACGATGGTCAGGCCCAGTTCGATACAGGCCGTGACCAGCGCGGCGATCTCGTCTTCGGTGTCCGGCGTGAGCACCACGAACGGGTATTCGACCCGCCAGTCGGTGGCGTCGGTGACGTGCGACACCCGCGACAGGCCGTCGAACTTGATGTTGTCGCGCGCCGTGATGCGGCCCAACACCTTTTGCGCCTGCTTGCGCAGCATCGCGGTCTGGTCGAACTCGCCTTCGAACGCGGCAATGGCCGAACGCGCCCGGCCCAACAGGCCCACGACCTTCTCGTCGCGGTGCGGGTCGTGGCCGGCTTCGGCCGGCGCGCCGGGTTCGCGGCGGCGGTCGATTTCGCCCAGCCGGTGGTGCAGTGCATCGATCAGCTGCTTGCGGCGCTTGGGATTGTCGAGCAGGTCGTCTTGCAGGTAGGGGTTGCGGCGCACCACCCAGATATCGCCCAGCACCTCGTACAGCATCCGCGCGGAACGCCCCGTGCGGCGCTCGCCGCGCAGGTCGCCCAGGAGGCTCCAGGCGTCATCGCCCAGCAGCCGGCCGACAATCTCGCGGTCGGAGAACGACGTGTAGTTGTAGGGGATTTCGCGCAGTCGCGCGGGAGCGGCGGGCGGCATCGCCCCGTTCAAGATGTGGCTAGCGAGTGGGGCGTTCATGGCGGCAAGAGGGGGCCCTTAAAAAATTATTTTATGCCATTGGCCGGAACTGCCCCCGAATACCCCCTGGGAAGCGCTCGAAAATCGGAATATTCCGACATTATGCGTCCCCCATTAAGCCCGCCGTCAGCGCTAGAGTTGCCCCGGGAACAGCCACAACAGGCTGGCCGTCATGGCCAGGTAGCGCAGGAATTTGCCGATGGCCATATAGACCACGCACGGCCAGAACGGCAGCCGCAGCCAGCCGGCGACGGCGCACAGGGGATCGCCCACCACCGGCAGCCACGACAGCAGCAAGGCCGGCGGCCCCATGCGGTGGATCCAGGCGTGGGCCCGTTCGTTCCAGCGGCCCCGCATGCGGCCATCTGCGGTGGCGTTCGGGTGGGGGTCCTTTCCCGACGGGTGTTTGTCTTTCCAGCGGTGGACGGCTTTTTCAGCCCCTAACCCCATCGCGTAGCTGATCGCCCCGCCGATGGTGTTGCCCACCGTCGCCACCAGGATCGCCGCCCAGAACATGTCCGGCGACAGCTTGATGTAGCCGAACACCGCCGGTTCGGACCCCAGCGGCAGCAAGGTGGCCGAGATCAACGAGACGGCAAAAATGGCGGACAGACCCACCGAGGGCAAGGCCAACAGGTCCAGCAGCCAGTGAACGGCAAAGAGAAGGCTTTCTTCCATAGGGCTATGAGTGTAGCCGCGGCGCGGCCCTGGCCGGCCTGCCAGGCGTGTCCGATGCGTGGCGATCCGCCGCGAAATCGCGGGCCGGCCCGGCTTTCCCTGCAATAATCAGCCCCACGCCCTCGCGGCCCTCCTTTCTGGCCCCAACCCCCAAGCGCAGTCCATGTCCACTGATTACCTGAAACGCATCCTGACCTCGAAGGTCTACGACGTCGCGGTCGAATCGCCGCTCGAAGCCGCGCCGCTGCTGTCGCAGCGCCTGTCGAACACGATTCTGCTCAAGCGCGAAGATACCCAGGCGGTCTTCAGCTTCAAGCTGCGCGGGGCCTACAACAAGATGGCCAACCTGACCCCGGCGGCGCGCAACCGCGGCGTCATCGCGGCCTCGGCCGGCAACCACGCGCAAGGGGTGGCGCTGGCCGCCACCCGCCTGGGTTGCCGCGCCGTCATCGTCATGCCCACCACCAGCCCGCAGGTCAAGGTCGACGCCGTACGCCGCCTGGGCGGCGAAGTGGTGCTGGCGGGCGAGAGCTTTTCCGACGCCTACGCCCATGCGCAAGTACTGGAAAAGAAAGAAAAGCTGACCTTCGTGCATCCCTTCGACGATCCCGACGTGATCGCCGGCCAGGGCACGGTGGGCATGGAAATCCTGCGCCAGCACCCAGGCCCCATCGACGCCATCTTCGTGGCCATCGGCGGCGGCGGCCTGATCGCCGGCGTGGCAACCTACATCAAGCAGCTGCGCCCCGAGATCAAGATCATCGGCGTGCAGACCGAAGATTCCGACGCCATGCTGCGCAGCGTGCGCGCCGGTCGCCGGGTGCAATTGAACGACGTGGGGCTGTTTTCCGACGGCACGGCCGTCAAGATGGTTGGCGCCGAAACCTTCAAGCTCACGCGCAAGTACGTCGACGATTTCGTGGTGGTGGACACCGATTCGATCTGCGCCGCCATCAAGGATGTATTCCAGGACACCCGCAGCGTGCTGGAACCGGCCGGCGCCATGGCCGTGGCCGGCGCCAAGCAGTACGCCGCCGAGCACAACCTGAAGGGCAAGACCCTGGTGGCGATTGCCTGCGGCGCCAACATGAACTTCGACCGCCTGCGCTTCGTGGCCGAACGCGCCGAAGTCGGCGAAATGCGCGAAGCCGTGTTCGCCGTCACCATGCCCGAGCAGCGCGGCAGCTTCCGCCGCTTCTGCGAACTGGTGGGCGAGCGCAGCGTGACCGAATTCAACTACCGCATTTCCGATTCCGACCGCGCCCATGTGTTCGTCGGCCTGCAAGTCTCGTCGCCGGCCGAACCCGACAAGATCGCCAACCACTTTCGCCGCCACGGTTTCGACACGCTGGACCTGACGCATGACGAAATGGCCAAGACGCACTTGCGCCACATGGTCGGCGGCCGTTCGGCGCAGGCGCGCGACGAGCTTCTGTACCGCTTCGAATTCCCGGAACGCCCGGGCGCGCTGATGCGTTTCCTGAACGCGATGAATCCGGACTGGAACATCAGCCTGTTCCACTACCGCAACCAGGGCGCCGACTATGGCCGCATCCTGATCGGCATCCAGGTGCCGGCGGCCGACAAGAAGCAGTTCCGCAACTTCGTGGCCGAACTGGGCTATCCGCACTGGAACGAGACCGAAAACCCGGCCTACAAGCTGTTCCTGTAGCGTTTGCCGCGCGTAGAAAGCGAGAGGGCCTCCCGATGGAGGCCCTTCCCTTCTTTGCTCAAGACCCGCCCGGCTGCAACCTGAAGGGGGGGTTCGCTGTCACTCGGCGGCTCACGGAGAATGTGCCGCGCATTCAGCAAGGTGCAGCCGGACCGGCTTTGGCTTAGAACCGGTGACGCACACCCACGGCGAACGCGGTGTCGCGCGCATCCTTCTGGAACGCGTAGTTGTCGCCATACGAGGCGTACGCGTACAGGTTGGTGCGCTTGGTGAAGTCGTAGGTGTAGCCCAGGCTGTAGACGTTGAACGTTGCGTCGTCGCCGGTCAGCTTGTCGTTGCTGGCCGTGGCACGCTGCCACGAACCGAACACCGCGTGGCGGCCCAGCGGCACGGTGGCGCCGATCATGTACGAGTTGGCGCGGAAACCATCAGCCAGCTTGAACGAACCCAGCTTCTGCATGCCGTCCGGCGTGGTGCCCATGTTCTGGCCGATGAACCAGCCGTCGCGGGTCTGGCCAAAGGCGGCAGCCAGCTTCACCACTTCGAAGTCGTACGAACCGCCGATGATGTATTCCTGGATGCGGGCATCCGACTGGCCGCCGGCGCGATCATTGGACGGATCGAAGCGGTCATAGGCAGCCGCCAGGTTCAGCGGGCCGTTCAGGTATTGCACGCCAGCGGTGATGACACGGTTGTTGTTGCCCGTGGCAAAGCCGGTCTGCTTCGAATCATTGACGCTGTCGTCGGCGCTGAACGAGTAGCCCACGCCGGCCTTGAAACCGCCCATGCTGGGGGTTTGGTACAGGACCATGTTGTCCAGGCGCATCGTGTTGGCGCTGCCGAACGTGGTACCCAGGTTGGCGGTGTTGTAGCTGATCGAGAACGGGTCGATCGAGCCGAAGTACTTCGAGGCCAGGTTGGTCTGACGACCGAATTCCAGGCGGCCCCAGCTATCGCTGTCCAGGCCCACGGTGGCTTGGCGGCCCCACAGGCGGCCGTTCTGCAACGACTGGCCGTTCATCGGGCCGAAGCCGGCTTCCAGGTTGAACACGGCGCGCAGGCCGTCGCCCAGATCTTCCGAGCCGCGCAGGCCGAAACGCGAACCGCTGCTCACGCCTTGCGTGCCGCCAAAGCGGCTTTGCTTGGCGCCGTCGAACTTCACTTGCTCGTAGCCGACACCGGCGTCGATCAAGCCGTACAGCGTCACGGAGTCGGCGGCTTGCGCAGCACCGGCAAAGCCGGCCAGCAACGCGACAGCCAATAGCGTCTTCTTCATAAAAGTCCCCAAAATGGCAAGATAAAAGGCAATCCGCAACCGCACGGCGACAGCCGCCGCGGGTGGCGGGCCGCTACGAAAAAGCGAGCGGCCTGTGCACTGAATCTAGTGTCGATCTTGGAACAATTTGAAGTAACCCGGATTTCGACGAACTACTTTCCATGGGTGGGATAATGCCCGCCGCCCGGCTGGGCCCAGCCGGCAGGAATCCGTGTTAACGCCTTGATATAAAATGTGAAGTCTTACTCGCAATTACGCTGTTGGCGGAGTTTGACGCGGCGATTTCGGCCTGTGTCGCGACATCACTTGTTGCGCCGGCCGCACAGTTTTTGCGGCATAAACGCGACATCCCGCGCCGTATCGCCCCGCCCTGCCGAGACAAAAAACCCCTAGTCGCGCCAGGGGTTCTGTTCGATCGGCAACGGTGGCGTCGACTCAACGGCCCTTGGGCGGGTAGTCCAGTTCGCCAAACGTGTATTCGCCGCTGGCCTTGGCACGGGCCAGTTCGTCGCGGACTTGTTCGCGGGTCTTGCCCACCGATTCCGGCGCGGCGGCGCGGGGCGGGTAATCCAGTTCGGCGCTGGTGACCTGGCCGGCAACCTTGGCGCTTTGCAGTTCTTGCTGGACTTGTTCACGCGACAGGCTGGTGCGCTGCACGGTGGCGGGCGGGTAGTCCTGTTCGCCGAACGTGACCTGGCCTGCGGCCTTGGCGGCTTGCAGTTCCTGTTGGACCTGTTCGCGGGTCTTGCCGTCGGCGTGGGCGGCGGACATACCCACCAGCGTTGCGGTAACCATGAGTGCGGTAGCTAGGGCTTTCATTGTGGTGACTCCATCCTAAACCTTGCATACCGTCGGCGGCCGGGACGGCTGCTGCGATATGACAATTTGATTGCTGGGATGAAGTATCTGGTTATTAGGTCCTAGTAAAAACCCTTATTTTGGTGAACATATTTGCACTGATGGGACAATTGCAAGCGGTATCCGGCTCAGTCTGCTCATCAATTGCGCAATCCCCTCGCACAGGCAATGGCGGCAAGGCCGACAAGCGTTCAGGCGCCAGCCAGTTAGGTAACGGAAGATGAATTCACCACCTGGTGAGGGATTCATTCGGCGTGGCTAAATAGACATTTCCACTGTCGGGACAATAATTCCATTTATGATACAAATCTGCCAGAAATGGAATTTTGACTTTCGAGGGCCACATGGATATCCAGCTTAACGACATCGCGTTGTTTGTCGAAGTCGCCAAGCGCAAGAACTTCAGCCATGCGGCCGAGGCCCTGAATATTCCGACTTCCACGCTGTCGCGCCGCGTCAGCGAACTGGAACGCAGCGTCGGCATGCGCCTGCTCAACCGCAGCACCCGCAAGATCGACCTGACCGAGGCCGGCGCCATCTATTTCGAGCGCTGCCGCCACATTGTCGAAGAAGCCCGCATCGCACACGACCAATTGCTGGACATGGCGGTGCAGCCCAAGGGCCGCCTGCGCATTTCATTGCCCACCAGCCTGGCGCAATTGTTCCTGCCCGCCGTGATCCGCGAGTTCCGCGAACAGCATCCGGATATCGAATGCGACTTCGACCTGAGCATGCGGCCGATCGACCCGATCAGCAATCCGTTCGACCTGATCCTGCGCTTTGGCCAGCAGCCTGATTCCAGCCTGATCTCGCGCAAGATCGTGCTGATGGCCCACCAGCTGTATGCCTCGCCCGACTACCTGGCGCGCCACGGCGAACCGCGCGTGCCCGCCGACCTGAGCCACCACGAATGCCTGCGCCCCACCATGCGCGAGGAATCATCCTTCTGGATGCTGCATTCGGGCGAGAAGGTGGAACGTGTGCAGGTGTCCGGCCGACTGTCGGCCAACAACGTCGGCATGCTGGGCCGATTGGCCGGGCAAGGCCTGGGCATCACGCCGCTGCTGGTGTTCGATGCAATGGAACGGGCGA
>ERZ1032107.262-NODE-262-length-12421-cov-14.341663_pt1 | contig 12421 bp, 13 predicted proteins | sample MGYA00516713_ERZ1032107 | MGnify/ENA primary metagenome ERZ1032107 (study PRJEB33718, sample SAMN03160116) | human skin metagenome | collected 2014-04-10 | study: EMG produced TPA metagenomics assembly of the PRJNA266117 data set (Human skin bacterial metagenome...
GAATTCATGCTTCAGGTAGCCCGAGCCCACGCCCAGTGACAGCCTGCCTTGCGAAAGCTGATCCACCAAGGCATAGTTTTCCGCCACCGTCAGCGGGTTGTGGAAGGTCAGGATCGAAATCGCCGTGCCCAGCCGCAGGCGCGTCGTCTGCTGCGACAGGGCCGCCAGGAACACCGCCGGATTGGGCACCGCACCGTATTCATGGAAGTGGTGCTCGGCCACCCAGAAGGTGTCGTACCCCCACTGTTCGGCCTGGCGGGCCTGCTCCAGCACCTGGCTGTACAGCTGGCCCAGGCTGCGGGGCTGGTCGGGGTAATGGTCTTGTACCGAGAAGATGGACAGCTTCATGGTTGTCTCCGTATTTGTCCGCGGCGGCGCGCTGATGTATTTTTTAGTGATACACGTATTCTAATAAGAGACGAACTGATGTCAACAGAGAGCAGCACCGGGATCCAGTCCGCCGAAATCGCCCTGGACGTCCTGACCCGGCTGGCCGAGCTGGGCGGCGCCGTGTCGGTGTCGGAACTGGGCCGCAGCCTGGACATGCCGCGTGCCAAGGCGCACCGCTACCTAGTGTCGCTGGAGCGGCGCGGCTATGTCGAGCAGGACCCCGCCAGCGCCCGCTACCGGCTGGGGCCGCAGGCCCTGCACACGGGGCTGGCCGCGCTGGCCGAGGTGGATTTCGTGAAACTGGCGGCCGGCTGCCTGGAAGACCTGAGCGCGGCCATCGGCCAGACCGTCTTCATTTCCGTCTGGGGCCAGCACGGTCCCACCATCGTGCAATGGCGCGACGCCCGCCTGCCCGTCACGGTGAACGTGCGGGTCGGCTCGGTGCTGCCGCTGCTCAACAGCGCCACCGGACGCGTCTTCGCGGCCTGGCTGCCCGAGGCGCTGGCGCTGCCGCGCGCGCTGGCGGAATGGGACGCGGCGCAGCGCCAGGGCGCCGACCCGGCGGGCCTGCTGGGCGATCCGGCCGGCCCCGCCCTGGCCACGGCGGATGTTGCCGACCCTGCCGCCGCCCTGCGGCGGCGCTGGCTCGCCACCCGCGAACGCGGCTACGCCTGCGTCAGCGGCCACCTGCTGCACGGCATCGACTCGGCCGCGCTGCCGGTGCTGGACGCCCAGGGCCAACTGGCCGGGGCCATCACCGGCCTGGGCCTGCACGGCGGCTTCGACCTGTCGCCGGACGGCGCGCCGCTGCGCGCGCTGGCGGCGGCGGCGGCCGATTGCTCGCGCCGGCTGGGCTGGCGCGGCGGACGCTGAATCGGGGGTGGCCGCCCCGGCCAACCGCCCTTTTTCCCAGCCCCTTTACAATAGCGAGTTGCCCCAGAGCCGGCCCCCGGGCCTGGCTCGTTTTTTCGCCGCCCCAATTGCCGGCGGCCCGGCGCCCTTGCTGCGACCTTCGCCACACCCGCCCCCTGATACCGATATCCCGTGCAAGCCCTTACCGTTTCCGACTTCGACTACGAGCTGCCGCCCGAGCTCATCGCGCAGACGCCCGCCGCCCAGCGCACGGGCAGCCGGCTGCTGCACCTGGACGGCGCCAGCCAGCTCCATGACCGCCGCTTCGCCGACCTGGAAGGGCTGCTGCGCCCCGGCGACCTGCTGGTGTTCAACGACACCCGCGTGATCAAGGCGCGCCTGGCCGGCCACAAGGCCACAGGCGGCAAGATCGAAGTGCTGGTCGAACGCATCACCGACACCGACCGCGCCCTGGCGCACGTGCGGGCCAGCAAGTCGCCCGGCCCCGGCATGGTGCTGCGCCTGGCCGACGCCTTCGACGCCACCGTGCTGGGCCGCGAAGGCGAACTGTTCGACATCCGCTTTCCCGGCCCGGTGCTGGACCTGCTGGATGCGCACGGCGCCACGCCGCTGCCGCCCTACATCACGCACGAGGCCGACGCCGGCGACGACGACCGCTACCAGACCGTCTACGCCCGCGAACCCGGCGCCGTCGCCGCCCCCACCGCCGGCCTGCACTTTGACCAGCCCACGCTGGACCGCCTGGCCGCGCTGGGCGTGGACCGCGCCTTCGTCACCCTGCACGTGGGCGCCGGCACCTTCCAGCCCGTGCGCGTGGACAACCTGGCCGACCACATCATGCACGCCGAGTGGTTCACCGTGCCGCAAGCCACCGTGGACGCCATCGCCGCGGCCCGCGCCAAGGGCGGCCGCGTCATCGCGGTGGGCACCACCAGCGTGCGCGCCCTGGAATCCGCCGCCGCGCAGACCGAAGGCCGCACGGCCCCCGGCCTGCCGCTGGCTGCCGCCCAGGGCGACACCCGCCTGTTCATCACCCCTGGCTACCAGTACCGCGTCGTCGACGCCCTGGTCACCAACTTCCATCTTCCCCAGTCGACCTTGCTGATGCTGGTGTCGGCGCTGGCCGGCGTCGAGCCGATCCGCCGCGCCTACGCCCACGCCGTGGCCCAGCGCTACCGCTTCTTCAGCTATGGCGACGCCATGTTCATCGAATCCCCTGCCCCATGACCGGACTGAATTTCGAACTGCTCGCCACCGACGGCGGCGCCCGCCGCGGCCGCATCACGCTGAACCACGGCGTGGTGGAAACGCCCATCTTCATGCCCGTGGGCACCTATGGCAGCGTCAAGGCCATGATGCCGCACGAGCTCAAGGAGATCGGCTCGCAGATCGTGCTGGGCAACACCTTCCACCTGTGGCTGCGCCCGGGCACGGAAATCATGGAAAAGCACGGCGGCCTGCATGGCTTCATGCAGTGGGACAAGCCCATCCTGACGGATTCGGGCGGTTTTCAGGTGTTCAGCCTGCAAGGCATGCGCAAGATCACCGAGGAAGGCGTCAAGTTCGCCTCGCCTATCGACGGTGCGCGCCTGTTCCTCACGCCCGAAGAATCCATGCGCATCCAGCGTTCGCTGAATTCGGACATCGTCATGGTGTTCGACGAGTGCACGCCCTATGAAATCGACGGCCGGCCCGCCACCGTCGAAGAGGCCGCCCGGTCCATGCGCATGTCGCTGCGCTGGGCGCGCCGCTCGCGCGAGGAATTCGACCGCCTGGAAAACCCGAACGCGCTGTTCGGCATCGTCCAGGGCGGCATGTACGAGGCGTTGCGCGACGAGTCCCTGGCCGGGCTGCAGGACATCGGCTTTCATGGCTACGCCATCGGCGGCCTGTCGGTGGGCGAGCCCAAGGAAGACATGATGCGCATCCTGACGCACGTCACCCCCAAGCTGCCGGCCCAGGCGCCGCGCTACCTGATGGGCGTGGGCACGCCGGAAGACCTGGTCGAGGGCGTAAGCCGCGGCGTGGACATGTTCGACTGCGTCATGCCGACCCGCAACGCGCGCAACGGCTGGCTGTTCACCCGCTTTGGCGACGTCAAGATCCGCAACGCCAAGTACCGCGACGACACCCGCCCGCTGGACCCCAGCTGCGAATGCCACACCTGCGCGCACTTTTCGCGCGCCTACCTGCACCACCTGCAGCGCGCCAACGAAATCACCGGCGCGCGCCTGAACACCCTGCACAACCTGCACTTCTACCTGACCATCATGAAGGAAATGCGGGAAGCCATCGCCGAAGGCCGCTTCGACGCCTGGCGCGCCCAGTTTGCCGCCGACCGGGCGCGCGGGGTGGAATAGGGCCGCCGGCGCAGGTCGGCCGACCCTAGTGAAAACCACGAGGCCATGGGGGCTTTTTATTTGGCGATCCGCCCCCATCACTGCGCACAGGCCGTGACAGGTAGCCGGGAATAACCTCGCTACAATAGTCGGCTTGCCCTATCCATGGCTCGCGCGGGGATGGGCGCAGAACAAGATCGACGACAGCTCGATACAAACAAACCCAAACAGACTATACGCAGGAGAATTACATGTCCGCTATCGATACCGCCAGCCTCGTCGTGGCCCAGGCAGCCCCCGAAGGCAACGCGCTGATGGGCATGCTGCCCATCATCCTGATGTTCGTGATCCTCTACTTCCTGATGATCCGTCCCCAGATGAAGCGCCAGAAGGAACACCGCAATCTGATCGCCGCCCTGGCCAAGGGCGACGAAGTCGTCACCGCCGGCGGCATGCTGGGCAAGGTCACCAAGGTGAACGACAGCTACGTCACCGTCGAAGTGTCCGAACTGGCCGACAAGCCGGTCGAGATCATCATGCAGAAGTCGTCGGTCTCGACCGTTCTGCCCAAGGGAACCATCAAGGCCCTGTAAGCGTCCCATAGGAGCGCCGCCGGGCCCCAGGGTTCGGCGGCGCCGCTCCGCCGCCCGCCGCGCCTGTCGCCCGGGCGGCCCTTTCATCACTCTTACATGAAGTAGCCGGCAATGAACCGCTATCCCCTCTGGAAGTACATTACGGTCCTGATTGCGGTCTTTATTGGCCTGCTCTATACGCTTCCCAATTTCTACGGCGAGTCCCCCGCCGTCCAGGTTTCCAGCGCCAAGGCCACCATCAAGGTGGATACGGCCATGCTGAGCCGGGTCGAGCAGGTACTGGCCGACGCCAAGATCCCCAACGAAGGGGTCTACTACGAACAGAACGGCACGCTCGGCACCGTGCGCGCCCGCTTCACGTCGACCGACCTGCAACTGCAGGCGCGCGACCTGATCGACAAGTCCCTCAATACCGTCCAGGGCGACCCCCACTACACCGTGGCGCTGAACCTGTTGCCCGCCTCGCCCACCTGGATGCGCGCGATGGGCTGGTTCGCCCCCAAGCCCATGTACCTGGGCCTGGACCTGCGCGGTGGCGTGCACTTCCTGCTGCAAGTGGACATGCAGGGCGCCCTGACCGCCCGCTACGACTCCCTGGCCGCCGACGTGCGCTCGGTGCTGCGCGACCAGAAGGTCAACGTGGCCGGCGTCGAACGCTCGGGCATGGGCGTGGCCGCCACCTTCGCCAACTCGCAGGACCGCGACCGCGCCATCTCGACGCTGCGCACCCGCCTGCCTGACCTGGAATTCACCGAAAGCGAAGAAAACGGCAAGCTGCTGCTGATGGGCGCGCTGAACCCGGCCGCGGTCACCCGCGTGCAGGACTCGGCCCTGAAGCAGAACATCAACACGCTGCACAACCGGATCAACGAACTGGGCGTGGCCGAACCGGTCATCCAGCAACAGGGTTCGGACCGCATCGTGGTGCAGCTGCCCGGCGTGCAGGACGTGGCCAAGGCCAAGGAACTGCTGGGCCGCACCGCCACGCTGGAAATCCGCATGGTCGACGATTCCCCCGCCGCGCAAGCCGCGCTGCTGGGCGGCTCGGTGCCGTTCGGCCTGGAACGCTATTCCGACCGCGACGGCCGCCCCATCCTGGTGCGCCGCCAGGTCGTCCTGACCGGTGAAAACCTGCAGGACGCCCAGCCCGGCCGCGACTCGCAGACCCAGCAGGCCGCCGTCCACCTGACGCTGGATTCCAAGGGCGCCCGCATCTTCCGCGACGTCACCCGCGACAACATCGGCAAGCGCATGGCCATCCTGCTGTTCGAGAACGGCAAGGGTGAAGTCGTGACCGCCCCCGTCATCCGCAGCGAAATCGCCGGTGGCCAGGTGCAGATCTCGGGCAGCATGAGCTCCGAAGAAGCCGCCGACACCGCCCTGCTGCTGCGCGCCGGCGCACTGGCCGCGCCGATGTCGATCATCGAAGAACGCACCATCGGCCCGAGCCTGGGCGCCGACAACATCTCGAAGGGCTTCCATTCGACGCTGTACGGCTTCCTGGCCATCGCGGTCTTCATCATCGTCTACTACCACCTGTTCGGCGTGTTCTCCACCGTCGGCCTGACCCTGAACGTGCTGCTGCTACTGGCCCTGCTGTCGATGCTGCAGGCCACGCTGACGCTGCCAGGCATCGCGGCTATCGCGCTGACACTGGGCATGGCCATTGACTCGAACGTGCTGATCAACGAGCGGATACGGGAAGAACTACGCGCCGGGGCGTCGCCACAACAGGCGATCCACCACGGTTTCGAACGCGCGTGGGGCACCATTCTCGACTCCAACCTCACCACGCTGATTGTCGGCCTGGCCCTGCTGGCATTCGGTTCCGGTCCCATCCGCGGCTTCGCGGTGGTGCATTGCCTGGGCATCCTGACCTCGATGTTCTCGTCCGTCGTGGGCGTGCGCGCGCTGGCCAACCTCTGGTACGGCCGCAAGAAGAAGCTCACGTCGATTTCCATCGGCGAAGTCTGGAAGCCGAAGACCAACTGAACATGAGTGCGGGCGGCCACGCCGCCCGCCACCGACAAGCCAGGGCAAAAAATGGAATTTTTCCGGATTCACCGCACCATCCCGTTCATGCGCCACGCGCTGGTGCTGAACATCATCAGCCTCGTCACCTTCGTGGCGGCGGTCTTCTTCATTCTCACGCGCGGCTTCCACCTGTCGATCGAATTCACCGGCGGCACGGTCATGGAAGTCAACTACGCCCAGACGGCGCAGCTTGAAAACGTGCGCGGCGTGGTCTCCAAGCTGGGCTACACCGATTTCCAGGTGCAGAACTTCGGCACCTCGCACGACGTCATGATCCGCCTGCCCCTGCAGGAAGGCCAGACCTCGGCCACCCAGAGCGAGACCGTCATGGCCGCCCTGAAGACCGCGGACCAGGGCGTGGAATTGCGCCGGGTCGAGTTCGTGGGCCCGCAGGTGGGCCAGGAACTGCTGCACAACGGCCTGATGGCGCTGCTGGTCGTGGTCATCGGCATCATGGTGTACCTGGGCTTTCGCTTCGAATGGAAGTTCGCCGTCGCCGGCGTGATCGCCAACCTGCACGACGTGGTGATCATCCTGGGCTTCTTCGCCTTCTTCCAGTGGGAATTCTCGCTGTCGGTGCTGGCGGGCGTGCTGGCGGTGCTGGGTTACTCGGTGAACGAATCCGTGGTCATCATGGACCGGATCCGCGAGAACTTCCGCAAGTACCGCAAGGCGGATGTGCACGAGGTCATCAACAGCGCCATCACGCAGACCATCTCGCGCACCATCATCACCCACGGCTCGACCCAGATGATGGTGCTGGCCATGCTGTTCTTCGGCGGCCCCACCTTGCACTACTTCGCCATGGCCCTGACCATCGGCATCTGGTTCGGCATCTACTCGTCGGTGTTCGTCGCCGCCGCGCTAGCCATGTGGATGGGCGTCAAGCGCGAAGACCTGATCAAGCCGGTCAAGAAGGAAGGCGAAGAAGGCGAAGCCGCCTGATCTTTCCGCCCATGAAGAAAAACCCGTCGCATTGCGGCGGGTTTTTTTTATGGGCGCTGCCAAGATTTCCTTGATCCGGCATTCCAAGCTGCGTAACGCCGATGATCGCGCCCAGTCCCGTGCCGGCATTGGCCGCTGAAGGGACAATCGCCCATGTGCCCGTCAACGGAAAACCGGGATTGTCCCGGAGGCCGTGCGCCGGTCGCCTGCGTCCTGCAATTTCCGGCCCAGTTCGGCGATGCGGCGTTCACCGATCTCCAGCGCTTGCGCGGACGTATGGACCGAGTAATAGCCCAGATGCAGCGGATACGGATGCGGCACGGCTGAGCCCAACACGAACACGGCGTCTTCCTTGCCCGATGCCTGGAGGGCAATGGCCGCCTGGCCGTTCTCAAAGATCACCATTTCCCCCGCGTCGACTTGGGCGCCGGCATCAAGTGCCCCTTTGGCGAGCGCCAGCCACGCGACGGTGTGGCTGGCGGGTGGCAAATAGGTCCAGCGCTCGCCGGCACGCAGCGTAACGAGCAGGTAGTTGATGCCCTGCGGAGCGGGGACGGGGCTTTGCACGCCTTCGTGATTGCCGACGATGACATGCGCCGGCCCGGATTGCACCATGTCCTTCGCCTCGATATAGCGGCTGACCGGCACGCCGTTTTCGAGCTCGGCGGACAAGGCGAGCCAAAGCTGAAAACCTTGAATGCGCGGCACGTCCTCGGCGGACATCTCCTTGCCATGCCAGACGCCGCCGCCAGCGCGGAGCCACTCGACACCGCCGTAGCCGATCGTCCCGGAACCGGCCTCAGGCGCGTCATAGCGCAGGCGGCCCTCGGTCAATACCGTCACGGTGGCAAGCCCCGAATGGGGGTGGATCGGCATGTCGCCCATGGCTCGCAGGCCAGCCCCCTTTGCGTCAAAGAGATCCAGGAACACGAACGGCTTCACGATCTGCCCCAGATCGGACGGGCTCATCAGCCGAGTGATGGGGCCGTGGCCGCTGCCGCGTGTGCGCCGCACGATGCGCCGCGTTGCCAGTGAAGGATTGCTGATAGTCATCGTCTTGGCTCCCGGGTATTCAGGCTCGGCTCAAGCGGCCCAGCGTGGCGGCCACATCGGCACGATGCAGCCAGGCAACGGTTGCCGTGATCACCAGCAGCATGATGGCCGGGACGGGGCTGCCGCCGATGACGAACAGATGCGTCAGGACGGCAAAACCCATCGTCACGGCAAGCAACAAGCCACCGAATCCGACGGCTGCCGGCACCAGCAGCGCGATGGCGCCCGCGACCTCGACCAAGCCTGTCGCCACACGGAACCATTGGCCGATGCCAATATGGTCGAAGATCCCGACCATCATCGGCACGCCTGCAAGCTTGGCGCCACCAGCGGCAAGGAATGCGGCGGCGGCAAGAATGCGCAGCCCCCAGGAGATGATCTTGACGGCTCGGGTTGGCGTGGTCGGCGTGGTTGAAAAGTACGTGCTCATTTCATAGCTCTCTTGAAGGTTTGAATGGCCGGCCGCATCAGGCGACGAGCTTTTCGACTTGGGCCACGGCCGCATCGACGGCGGCAGTGCGGCTGTCGGGGCCGAGCGCCAAGCCCTCGGCCCGCACGAAAGTGACATCGGCGATGCCGAGAAAGCCGAAGAAACCACGCAGGTAGGTTTCCTGGTGATCGAGGAATGCGGCGGGTGCGCCATCGCCATAGAGGCCACCGCGCGTGGAGGCAACGATCACGCGCTTGCCACCGGCCAGGCCTTCGACCCCGCTTTCCGAATAGCGGAAGGTCTTGCCGGCGACCGCAATCCGATCCAGCCACGCCTTGAGCTGCGAGGGCAATGAGAAGTTGTACATGGGTGCACCAACGACGACGACATCGGCCGCCAGGAAGTCGTCGAGGAACCTGGCGTTGCGGGCCACCGCCCGTTTTGCGACGTCGTCCTGGGGCTCGACGCCCTGGAAGGCCAGGAATTCGGCCGAGGACAGGTGGCCGATCGGCTCGGCGGAGAGGTCGTGGTGGATGGTTTCGGTCCCAGGGGCGGCCTGGGTCAGGCGTTTCGCGATGGCCGCTGTCAATTGGCGGCTGACCGAGAGCTCGTTCAGGATGCTGGCATCGATGTGGAGGAGTTTCATTGCAGGTTCCTTCGGTATAAAATAGTGACCGTGAGCTAGCAATGTAACTACCGCGCAAGACGCACACAATAAGGCACATCAAGGGAACCAGAGTGTTATGGACGTAACCCCCCCCGCCCACGAATTGGAAAATTCCGACTGCCAGAAGATCAGTCAGGTGCTCGCTCGCGTCGGCGAAAAATGGAGCGTCCTGATCATCATGCTGCTGTCCGGAGGGCCGCGCCGCTTCACCGAAGTCAAGCGCGCGATCAACGGCATCTCGCAGCGCATGCTGACGCTTTGCCTGCGCGGGCTGGAACGCGATGGGTTGATCAAGAGAACGGTGGTTGCGGTCATGCCACCGCATGTGCTGTACGAATTGACGCCGCTTGGGCTGTCCCTCACGAAGCCTGTCATCGCGCTGGGCACCTGGGCGCAGGAACATATCGCCGACATCGATTCCGCCAGAGCCGATTTCGACGCACAGAACCAGGACAAGGGCAGCGCAACGCCTTGGCAGCGCTAGCACCGGCAAGCCTTCGATACCATAGGCCTCCATGACACTCGTCCTCGATCATCTCGTCGTCGCCGCCGCCGACCTGGACAGCGGCACCCGCCATGTGGCCGACCTGCTGGGCATTGCGCCCGCGGGCGGCGGCGCGCATCCGCGCATGGGCACCCACAACCGGGTGCTGGGCATGGCGGGCGGCGTGTACCTGGAAGTCATCGCCATCGACCCGGATGCGCCGGCGCCGCAACGGCCGCGCTGGTTCGGACTGGACCAGCCCGCCCTGCGCGCACGCCTGGCCGACGGCCCGTTCCTGGCGCATTGGGCGGCGCGCGTCTCGGCGCCTGACGACCTGTCCGACTGGCAGGCCCGGCACCCCGACCGCATCGCGCCCGCCATTCCCATGACGCGCGGCGACCTGCGCTGGCGCCTGACCGTGCCGGACGACGGCAGCCTGCCTTCCTGGCGCGACAGCGACCAAGCCGCAGGCGACGGCCTGCTGCCCACCCTGATCCAATGGGACGTGGACGCCTATCCCGGCGTCAGCCTGCCGCGCCAGCCGCTGACGCTGCTGTCCTTGACCGGCACCCATCCGCGCGCCGCCTTGCTGCGCCAGGGGCTGGCCTGGCTGGGCGCCGATCACCTGATCACGATCGACCAGGCCGACGGCCCGCCGCGCCTGCAAGCCCGCATTGAGACCGCCCAGGGCGTAAAGACCCTCACATAGGGTTCAGGCCCTGACGCCTGCCGGCCCTGCCCCCCCCACAACAGAACGAGAGACACCCCATGACCGCCCCCATCAAGCGCTTCGACGACGAGCCCTATCTGCAGCAGTGCGAGGCCACGGTCACCGCCGTCACCCCCGAAGGCATCGAACTGGATCAGACCGTCTGCTACGCCCGCAGCGGCGGCCAGGCCGGCGACAGCGGCACGCTGACCTTGCCGGACGGCCAGGTGCTGGCGCTGGCCGACACGGTCTACGCCGATGATCGCAGCCGCATCCTGCACGTGCTCGCCGAAGGCGCCGCACTGCCTCAAGTGGGCGACCGCGTCACCGTCGCCATCGACTGGGCGCGCCGCCACAAGCTGATGCGCCTGCATACCTGTCTGCACTTGCTGGGGTCGCTGGTGCCGGCGCCCGTCACCGGCTGCAGCATCTCGCCCGACTCGGCGCGCATCGATTTCGACCTGCCCGAATCCACGCTGGACAAGGCCGACCTGACCGAACGCCTGAACGCGCTGATCAACGCCCGCACCGACGTGGCCGTCAACGCCATCACGCCCGAGGAACTGGCCGCCCAGCCCGACCTGGTGCGCACAGTGGGCGCCGCGCCGCCCGCCGGCACGGCGCGCATCCGCATCATCGAGATCCCCGGCGTGGACCGCCAGCCTTGCGGTGGCACGCATGTGGCCAACACGGGCGAGATCGGCCCGATCACGGTCACCAAGATCGAAAAGAAAAGCCGCACCAACCGGCGCGTGGTCGTCGCCTTCGCCTGAGCGCCACGCACCGGACCCGCGCGCAGGCGTTGATCTCGCCCACCCAAGAAAAAGGCTGCCAGGACGGCAGCCTTTTTTTTCCGGCGAAGGTCTCGCTCGCTGGCCGGTTCAGCCTTTTTTCCACCAGCGCCAGGGCGCCCGCAGCGGCCACTGGTAGCGGCTGCACAGGATGCGCGGGGCCAGCAGGTGGCCCACCGCGATGGCGATGCCGGCGGCGGTCATGACGTCGGACAGGTAGTGGTCCAGGTTGACCAGGCGGCTGACGGCGACCAGCGCTCCCAGCGACAGGAACGCCCAGCGCCAGCGCGGCGCCAGGATGCCCAGCACCACCGCCACGGCAAAGGCCGCGTAGGTGTGGCTGGACGGAAAGGAATTGAACTGCTGGGCGCGCGAGAACGATTCGCCCAGCCCGTAGATGCCTTTTTCGAAGAACAGCTCGGGCCGGGCCCGCGCCACGGAACGCTTGAGGATCAGCACGATCAGCCCGCCCACCGCCATGGTGGACAGCATCAGCAGGCTGCCGCGCGCCATGCTGGCAAAGCTCATGCGCACCGGGTTGCGCCAGCCGCGCGCCAGGCCGACCAGGCCAACGATGTAGAACGCCAGCGCCACGCCGATGTAGCGGCCGCTTTCGCCCAGTTCGCCGATCCATTCGAACGATTCGTTGACGCCGTCGCTGACCGAATGCCGGATCCAGACAGCCAGCGGCAGGTCGATCCACAAGGCGCTGGCGGCGGCGATCAGCGCCAGCAAGGCGCCAGCGAGCAGCCACGCGCGGGTGGACAGCGGATTGCGGAATTCGTCGGCAGCGGCAGCCGGAGCAACGGCCGTGGGCGCGGCCACGGGGGGCATGAGAGGATTCGGCGTCATCGGACCGTTGACGTAAAGATAATTATTATCGGAAAGGGAATCGGCGAAGGCCAGCTATCGTAACGGCCCCGGGTGACCAATCCAAGAAGGAAATTTGCAGCAAGGGGTAAAATTCCGCCTTTCCCTTCTTCTGCCCCCGGGATCTACACCCGTCACGGCGATCAACATGCAAGAAACTTCCCTCAAGCGCGCGCACGCCGCGCCCGACGGCGCCCCTGTCTCTTATACACATCTCCGAGCCCACGAGACAGGCAGAAATCT
>ERZ1032107.265-NODE-265-length-12252-cov-13.220136_pt1 | contig 12252 bp, 9 predicted proteins | sample MGYA00516713_ERZ1032107 | MGnify/ENA primary metagenome ERZ1032107 (study PRJEB33718, sample SAMN03160116) | human skin metagenome | collected 2014-04-10 | study: EMG produced TPA metagenomics assembly of the PRJNA266117 data set (Human skin bacterial metagenome...
GAGATTTCTGCCTGTCTCGTGGGCTCGGAGATGTGTATAAGAGACAGGATCCGGGACGAATCGATCCGCCCCTGTCCTGGCCTGTGCCGTGGCCGTGCGACACTCTCGGACGACCGGCGCTGATCGCCCCGCCCTCTGCCCACCGTATCTGCCGGCCCGCCGGCGCTCGTTTTCATGCCGCTGACCCACACTGTTGCCGAATTGTCCGCCTGGCTGCGCCTGTCCCTGGAACCCGGGGTCGGCTCCGCCACGGCCTGTACCTTGCTGGGTGCGCTGGGCCTGCCGGAACAGATCTATGCGCAGCGGGCCAGCGCCCTGATGCGCCAGGTGCCCGACGCGCTGGCGCGCCAGCTGGCCGCGCCCATGCCGGCCGACATGGCCGCGCAGGTCGACAGCGCCCTGCAATGGGTCGACGCCCCCGGTCACCACATCCTGACCCTGGCCGACCCCGCCTATCCGCAAAGCCTGCTCACCATCGCCGACCCACCCATCCTGCTCTACGTGACCGGCGATCCGGCCTACCTGCAAGGACAGGCGCTGGCCGTGGTGGGCGCGCGCAACGCCACACCGGGCGGCCAGGAAAATGCCCGCGCCTTCGCTCGCCACCTGGCGGGCAGCGGCTGGCGGGTCGTCAGCGGACTGGCGTTGGGCATCGACGCGGCGGCCCACGAAGGCGCGCTGGATGCCGGCCCGGGCGGCGCAGGCACGGTCGCAGTGATGGGCACCGGCATCGACCGCATCTATCCCGCCAAGCATCGTGACCTGGCGCACCGCATTGCCGCTCACGGCGCACTGGTGTCCGAACTGCCGCTGGGCACGGGCGCCCTGCCGCAGCACTTTCCCAAGCGCAACCGCATCGTGGCGGGATTGGCGCGCGGCGTGCTGGTGGTCGAGGCCGCCAAACAAAGCGGGTCCCTCATCACGGCGCGATTGGCCGGCGAAAGCGGGCGCGAGGTCTTCGCCATTCCGGGTTCCATTCATTCGCCGCTGTCGCGGGGCTGCCATGCCCTGATCCGTCAGGGCGCCAAGCTGGTGGAGACTGCCGCCGACATCACCGACGAACTGGGCGGCGGCCCCATAGCCGGCACGACGCGCGCCAAGGCGCAGGCGCCCGCCGCCTTGCCCGACCACCCCGTGCTCGATGCCCTGGGGTTCGACCCCCTGCACCTGGATGCCATCCAGGCGCGCTGCGGCCTCGATACGCCCACGCTGCAGGCGCAATTGCTGGAACTGGAACTGGCCGCCCGCGTGGCGCGCCTGGACGATGGCCGCTTCCAGCGCCTGAAATAGGCGTTGGCGCTAATATTGACGACGGCGCCGTCGAGTTGCCGCGGCCGCCACCCGATACCGATACAGGAAGAGACATGGCTTTGCCCTCCCGCGTCAAGATCGTCGAGGTTTCCCCCCGCGACGGCCTGCAGAATGAAAAAGAATTCGTGTCCACCGACATCAAGGTGGAACTGGTCAACCGCCTGGCCGCGGCCGGCTTTCCCAATGTCGAGGCGGCCTCGTTCGTGTCGCCCAAATGGGTGCCCCAAATGGCCGACGGCGCCGACGTCATGGCGCGCATCGAGCGCCGCCCCGGCACGATCTATTCGGTGCTGACGCCCAACATGAAGGGCTTCGAAGGCGCGCTGGCCGCCGGCGCGGACGAGATCGTCATTTTCGGCGCGGCGAGCGAAGCCTTCTCGCAAAAGAACATCAATTGCTCCATCGCCGAATCCATCGCGCGCTTCGAACCCGTGGTGCAAGCCGCCCGCGAAGCCGGCATCCGCGTGCGCGGCAGCATCAGCTGCGCGCTGGGCTGTCCCTACCAGGGCGAAGTGCCGATCGACGCGGTGGTCGACGTGGCCCAGCGCTACCTGGCCATGCAGGTCGATGAAATCGACGTCGCCGACACCATCGGCGTGGGCACGCCGCAACGCGTGCGCGACGTGATGGCGGCGGTCACCCGCGTGGTGGACCCGGCGCGCGTGTCGGGCCATTTCCACGACACCTACGGCCAGGCATTGGCCAACATCCTGGCATCGCTGGAAACCGGCATCTCGATCTTCCACGCGTCGGTGGCGGGCCTGGGCGGCTGCCCCTATGCCAAGGGCGCCACCGGCAACGTGGCCACCGAAGACGTGCTGTACATGCTGCGCGGCCTGGATATCGACACGGGCGTGGACTTCGACGCCGTGGTCGACATCGGCCAATGGATGTCGGCCAACCTGAACCGCAAGGGCTCCAGCCGGGCCGGCAACGCCATTGCCGCCAAGCGGGCCGCCTGACGCGAAACCTCGTAGAATGGCTGCGCGCGTTTCGCGTGAGCGCCAGGACCGCCTGGCGCGCATCTTCTCGCAACGCTATCGGAATTCCGCAGCCGCATGACGTCCCCCGTCTCCGCCCCTCCGCCCGAGGAACTTGCCGCCCTGCTGCGCGCCATCGGCCCCCTGCCCCTGTCGGGACAGGCATGGCCGGACTGGGTCCGCATCCTGACCTGGGTCATCCTGGCCGTGCTGGGCGTGCAGGTCGTCACGACCGCCATCCGCGCCCCCGCGCAGCCTTTCGACGCTGCGCTGGCCGTGGGCGTGGGACTGTGCTTCATCGGCCTGTTGTTCATCTCCTGGCACATGCAGACATCCATCACCACCATCGACGAACGCGGCCTGCGCCAAAGCTGGTTCGCGCGCCGCGAGGTCGCCTGGGAAGACGTGCGCGGCGCGCGGTTCGTGCCGATGCTGTTTTCCAAGCGGCTGGTGGTGTTCACGCATAGCGGACGACCCGTGATCTTCCAGGGCGGCACACGCGAACTGCGCAACGCATTCACCAAGATTGCCGAACTGTACCGGCGCAGTTGAGCCGCAAGCCCTCGCGACGGCAGCGGCTCGTCGCGCCTCTATCCAGGAGCCCTGACGCATGACGGAGCTGGCCTATGCCTATCTTGCCCCCTCCGACTTCGCCCAACGGCAGGGCCAGGCCGACCTGAGCCTGGCCACCAGCGGCGGTCTTGCGCCGTCGGGCGCGGTGGCGCATCCCTTTTTCTTTTCCGGATTCGTGGCCCAGCCCGCCGTGGTGGCGCAAGCGCTGCTGATGCTGGCGCGGGTGGCGCGCACCCGCTTCTATGTGCCGCCGAACACGCTGGCGGCGGTGCTGCGGGCGGCGGATCCGGTCGTAACGTCCACGCCCGAGGGCTTGCGCTTCGAGTCCTTCAGCGTGTGCTGCGGCGTGTATGCGCGCCTGGACGTGGACGCGGCGGCGCTGGACGCCACGCATTCGGCGCCCGGCGTCACCAACGTGGACGTGAACCCCCCGTTGCGCCAGGCGCTGGCCGGGCTGCGCGCGTCCGAACCGCTGCACCTGAACGTGGGCAACGATGCGTTTCAGGTGGCGACGCCAGCGGGCGAGATCATCGAAGAGAAAGTCCCGCTGCCCACGCGCTGGCTCAAGGGGTTTGCCGAAACGCAGATGCTGTCGGCAAGCATGACGGCGCGTCACGAGCTCACCGGCGCCGCACTGCGCCAGTTCGTGCAGGCGCTGCCGCGCTCATCGGCGACCAAGACGGTGATGTGGGCAACCCAGGCCGCCCGTTCGCTGCGGCTGGCCACGCAGGCGACGCCCGGCGCGGTGTGCGTGGCGGGACCAGAGCGGCTGCGTGTGCTGGAGCCACTGCTGCGCTACGCCACGGCGCTACGCGCCTACGGGGCGGATGTAGCGGCGGGTGGCCAACCCCAGGCCAGCGCCTGGGTGCTGGAACTGCCGGGGGCACGGGTCACGTTGGGCCTGAGCCCGGAGAAATCTCGCGGCTTCTCGGGCGAAGGTTCGGTACTGCACCTGATCGCGGGTGGCGATGCGAACGAGGACGCGGCATTCGTCTCGACGCTGCTGGCTTTCGAACCCCGCATCGATATTGCCCAATTGGCCGCGCGGGCCCTATTGCCGCAAGCGCAGATCGCATCTGCGCTGGGCGTACTGGCGTCGTCCGGCCAGGTGGGGTTCGATCTGGCGGCGGGCGCGTATTTCCATCGTCCGCTGCCGGTGCAGGCGGGGCTGCTCGATACGCTGCATCCGCGGCTGGCCGATGCGCGCAAGCTGTTGGCCGACGGCGCGGTGCTGCCCGAGGGCGAGGGGCGATACACGGTGCAGTCGGGGCCGCAGCGCTACCGCGTGGCGCTGGGCGTCGAACCGACGCACGACCGCTGTACCTGCCCCTGGAACGCCAAATACCAAGGCGCGCGCGGCCCCTGCAAGCACACACTGGCTGTGCGCATGTTTCTCGACCCGCTGAACGCGCCTGGAGCCGACGCATGACCCTGAGCCTGACCGAACGCCGCGCGGCGCTGCGCGAGGCCGCTGGCGGCGACGCGACGGACGTCACCGCCATTGCCCGCGCGCTGGCCGGCGCAAACGAGGAAGACCGCGCCGCGCTGGCCAAGACCTTGCCGCCATCGCGCCTGTTCACCGCAGAGGGGCCGACGCCCAGGGCGTGTTTCGTGTTGACCGCGCTGGGCAAACCCAAGCTCGTGGCCGAGACCCTGGCGCCGGCAGATATGACGCGCAAGCGCGACTATGCCGCACGCCATGACGCGATGGCGCCAGCTGTCATCGCCGCGGCAAGCGGACGGGACGCATCCTGGCGGGCCGCATTCGTCGAGCTGTTTGCGGAACAGTCCTGGTGGGCCGAACCTCTGGTCTGGCCCGTATGCCACGCGCTGGTTCGACTGGATGACCAGGCGCCGCTGTCCCAGGCCTATCTCCGGTGCTTCGTGCAACAGGTCAGCGCCATCGGCGCAGACGGGCAACGGGACGAAGACCACGGCAAGCTCATGGCCGCGCATCTGCAGGCGCACCCCGATTGGGTCGAACGCGAGTTCTGGGCCTTGTTCCGCGTCGACGGAATGGGCGCCGATTACCAGCTCATCGAGCGTACCGGCCTTGCCTGGGACGCCGCCATGCTGGCGCTATGCCAGGCCAGCCCGGTGTTCCGGGAACGCCTGCTGGCCGAGTCATTGGACGCCCTGCTGCGAGACTTCTCGGCGAAAGTCATCGCCTGGTACTTGCGCGTGCATCGCTTGCTCGATCCGTCCGCGCACGAAGTCGCTGCCAGGCAACACACGTATTTCTCGGTGCTCGCCACGGCACCCAGCACGGCGGTCGGCCTGGCCCAGGACATGCTCAAGCGCGCCGCCGCACAACTGGATGTGGACGCGATGATCGAGGTCGCGCCCGCCGTCCTGACCCGTACGGAGAAGAAGCTGGTCAAGGCCCAGCTCGCGCTGCTAGCCGCACTCAAGACGGATGCCGGGCAAAGTGGTCGCATCTCGCAGATCGTCGGCGAAGCGCTGGAAGGCATGCCGCTCGACCTGGTGCCGCTGGCGCGCAAGCTCATGGTTGCGACAGACGAGATGCAGCCTGCCGATGCGAATGGCGAGGCCCGCACGGAAGAGGACGACGTCAGCCGCACAATCACGATACCGGCACCGCGCAGCACGTCGCTGCCGGACCTTCCCGAGCCTGCGCCCGACATCAGCGACGACGAGGCACTGCACGCCTTGATCGAGGCGCAGTTCGAGGGCGTCGGACACGGCGCCGAGCTGCCGCGCATTTTCGACTACCTGGCCCGCCGTCCGCAGATTGCGCTGCCTGAGGCGCTGCAACATCGCGCCGCCGAAATCATCGCGTCGGTGTGGGATGAACACAATGCCTCGCCGCGGCGCCTTCTGGCCGCCGCGCTGCTGGGCCGGGACGACCTCAGTTTCCAGGGCTATGCCCGGTATGTCGTGGCCAGCGCAGGCAAGCCGGACCCCGTGGGCGTGGTATTGCAGGAAAACACCTTCACCAGCAGCGGCTACGACGTCGAGACCGGGGATTGGACGGTCAACGAAACCTGGACCTCACGCTCGGGCTATCAATACCTTCCGACGCATTCGCCGCTGGCCCTGCTGGCGGGGGCCTTCCACGACCTGCGGTTGAGTCGGACGGGGGGCAAACCCTTCGTGAACCCGACTCCCGTGCCAGCGCATCGCCTCGCCTGGCAGCGGGTGGTTGCCACGCCAGGCGAAGGCACGTTCTCGCGCGACCTGGAGGTATTGGGAGAGGGTCCCAAGCCGTTCTGGATGCCGACGGACACCGCCGCAGTGACCCACGCGTCCGCCTCGCCGGCCCTGGATGTCGCCGACGTACCGGCCGAATTCACCTTCCGCGTCCAGGAGGCCCGGCAGCAGGACGGCTACGACCAGGTCGTGCAATGGACGGCCTGGCTGCTGCGGTCCAACCCTGACACATTGGCCGCGCATTTTCATCCGATGCTGTGCGCGGCGGTGCAGGTCATCAACGTGCGCGGCCTTGCACCATTGCTGACGGCGCTGGGCGCGTCCCGGCAGGTGCCCGGTGCGCCCGTGTACTCGGCCTTGGCGCTGGCCGCATCGGCGAAGATGGCCGAGCAACGCGCCCAGGCCGCCGAGGCGATCGCGCGGCTGGCCGATGCCGGTATGCTCGCCCCCGCGCCGTTCGCCGCGGAGATCGCGGCGCACCTGGCACAGGGCTTCGCCTTGGCCGGACGGCTGGCGCAGACGCTGGCCGACGCCGCGTCCATCAGCGCGCTAGCCGGTTGCCGCGTACTGCAAACGCTGGCGGCGTTGCTGCCGCATCTGCTCGACGCCCAAGGCAAGCCGCTGGCCCAGGCCGTCAAGCTCATCGAACTTGCCGCCCGCCTGTCCAATGACTATGGCATGCCGGTGGCGCTGCCCGACGCGCTGGCCGCACGGCGCAAGGGTGCGTCCGTGCTGGCAGTGACCTTGCGCGGCCTGGAAGTCGTCGCATCGCGGGCAACGCCGTTGGCCGAAACCGCCGCAACCGCCGCGCGGCAGACTCAAGAGGGATGACCCCCCGCATGACGCCCTACAAGAATCTCTGGGACTACTACCGCGACACCGCGCGGCTGATTGAGGATGGCGCGACCCTGCGCACCCTGTACGACGCCCTGCTTCAGGTGCAGTCGGACGATATGCGCACAGTGGACGCGTCGCCCAAGCGGCTGCGTGAAATGACGCAAAGCTGGTCCCAGCGCCCGAATTTCCTGCCGATCCGCCTGAACGAACTGTTCAACGGCCTGCAGGTCGACCCGACGGATGACTACGTGCTGGCCCTGGTCGGCGGGCTGGGCGGGCGGCAGGAACAGGAAGTGCGCCTGTTCATGCTGCGCCACGACCACGCGCTGCGCGACAACGTGTTCTGGCGCGTCTTCGAGGTGGAAGGCGGCGGCGAGATCTCGTTGGCGAACATCGACAAGTTCTCGCGCGAGGAATTCAACTGGCACAACACGGTCGTGCTGCTGGCCAACGAAGGCACGCTGGACCGGCGTCGGGTGCTGCGCAGTTGCCTTGAAGCGCTGAACCGGGATTTCTCCGCCTATCGCGCCGGCTGGTACTCGCGCGTCTATGCCACGCTGGCCCCCACGCCCGACGAGGTGGCAGCCGACCAGCAACTGCTGCGGCTGTGCCTGGGCTCGTCGATCACTGCCACCGTGTCGCTGGCGGTGAAGCAGTTCGAGACGCTGCACAAGCACGACCTGCTCGACGCCACGCCTTTCGTGGACGCTTGCGGCGGCGCATTCTCGGGGCCGAAGGCCGCGGCACTGTCGGTGCTGCGCATTCTGGAAGCACTGGGCGCACAGGCACGGGTCGATTCGCAGACCCTTGCGCAGGCGCTGGCCCTGGGGCTGGGGCATCCGCATGCCGACGTGCAGCGGGCGGCGGTGAAGGCGCTGGTGAAGATGGGCCGGGTGGATCTGGCGCAACAGCAGCGCGACGCCCTGGCGCCGGCGGTGGCCGTCCTGCTGCCGCAAGCCGAGGCTGCCGAGACCGAAGAAACGGTGGACAAAGGTCTTGCAGCAAGCGCCAGTGCCCCAGGCCTGTCGGGCACGCCATCCGATTTGCCATCACCCGCGCCCCTGAATCCCTGGACGGACGACGATGCCCAGGAACGCTATGCCGCGCTGCTGGAGGCGCCCGCCGACGCCCTGGAATTCGAGCTGGCACTGGCGTGGCTGGCAACGTCCGGGCAGGTGGCTGCCGCGATCGCACCCTTGGCCAAGCGCGCACACCGCCTGGCCGAGCGCGACAGACAGCACTACGCGGCCGCATTGCTACTGGCGGCGCACGACCCTAAGGTCCCATTCCTGCCACGGCAGTATTGGCAGAACACCTCCACCAGCCTGGTCAACGGTGAATGGGTGCAAGAACGCGAGGGCAAACGCCAGGCGCTGCCGAGCGCCGAGCAATCCACCCTGCTGCCCAGCTTCATCACCCGCCTGCGCGAGGTGGCCGCGATCGTGCAGGGCCAGGCGCCGCGCCGCCCGCTGCTCGCCACGCCCACCGACACGCTAGGCTGGGTCGATGCCGATACCCTGCTGGCCCGCTTCGAGGCGGGCCGGGAAAGCGGCGCCCCATTGCCGGTGGATCTCACCCAGGCCTTGCTGCGCGTGCATCCCGAGCATCGGGCCCGGGCGGTCGAGGCTACCGGTGGCGCATGGCCGCAGATCACCGACACCGTGCGGATCGAATGGCGCAGCCGCGGATCGAGCACCTTGAAGGCCGACGGCTCGCCGCAGTGGGTGTGGTGGAGTCCCGTGATCCATGCCGCGCCCGACGAAGCGCCTTCGGCCACGCAACCGGCGCTGATCGCGTCAGGTCCGCTGCAATACAACGACTGGGGCGACGCCCATGCGCTGGTCTGCGCCGAACTCGGCCTGGCCAACCCCGCGTCGACCTTGCCGCTGGCCGCAGCCAGCATGGCGATCATGAACACGGCGGCGGGCGACGAAGCCGAGCATCGCGCCCCCGCCGTGCTGCGCGTTCTTGCCGGGCATCCGGGCGCGTGGCACGCGGAAACCGTCCAGCTGCTTGCCCTGGGCATGGCGGCCAAGCAGGCCGAGGTACGCGCGCAGGCCGTGGAAGCGTTTGCCACTGCGATTCCGCACCGCGTGGACGCAACCGCTGCCGCGCAGGCCTACGCCGCCTGCGTGCCCGCGATCGTCCTGACCCGCTGGGCAGCGTCCTTCACGGACGCGGCGACACTGGCGCCTGCGGCCGTCATCGCCGTGCTGGGCGGTCTGCTGCCATGCCTGGATCCCAAGACGCGCGGTATCGGCTCCTTGCTTACCGTGCTGCTGGATGAGTCGCTGCGCCACGCGCAATCCGTCCAGGCCGCGGACCTGCGCGGCTGGCTGGCGGGCTTTACTGGCACGTCCGCCGCCGCCAAAGCCGCCAAGGCGCTATTGGCGTTGTAAATCGATCAAGGAAACTTGCATGACCCTGACCGCCGAACAGTTTCACCAACGCATGTGGGAAATCCTGGAGCCCGTGGACACCGAGTTCTTCGAGGTCGTGGCCGCGCCCGCCCCCGACGCAGAAGCGATCGCTGCGCTTGAAGCCGCGGTCGGCTTTGCGCTGCCGGCGGCGTTTGCCGCCTTCTGCCAGCGCACCAACGGCTTGTGCGTGATGGCGCGCGAAGCTGTCTGGCCACACGCGAAAGAGTTCGAGGTCGGCCCCGCGTGGACGTTCTGGTGCGGCCTGGTGCTGTTGGGCATCGACACCCCGGACTTGCCCGAATGGGCCAGCATCTCGGCGCAGCAGCGCCGGCTGGCCGAAGCCGGTCTGCCCGGCGTCCTGCCCCTGCTGAAAATCGTGGGCGATGGCGGCCGGATCTGGGGCGTGGATCAGGCAGGGACCGTGGTGGTGATCGATGACTTGACCGATCCGCAGCCGCTGGACGGTGACTTTACCGATCTCTATGCCGAGCAGATCGCCGACCTGATGCAGCGCCAGCAGGACATGGCGCAGCGGCTGGCCGAACGCGCAACGCGCAAGCCAGGCAAGCTGCCGGGGTAAAACGCCGCCGCACGCTGGCCGATCCCTGACGTCATCCATCACATCCAGACACCCAAGACAGGCAATGATCCGTTTACCGCTCAAGACCGCCACCCTGATCGCAGGCATCGCGATGACGCTGGCCTGCCAGGCGCAAGCGCCCGCGCAGGCCCCCGCATCTGAATCCGCCCCATCGCAGCCGCCCGTCGTCGGCGCCTGGCGCAAGGTGTCCGATGCCCAGCTCAATCAGCAATACCGCTACTCGATGCTGCCTGGCGTGGCGGCCGCGGGCAGCCGATGGGCAGCCTACGACCTCAAGGCCGGCAAGACCGTGTGCTGCCTGGTCGTGGTCGGGTCTGAGATCAGCGAGGCCGAGCTGGACACCACCTACAACATTCCGGGCCCGTGGATCACCGATCTGGTGAATGGCTGGAACCTGGACGCCGCGCCGTATCGGCCGCACGTGCAGCTGCTGCGCGCGGAAGGCGCACTGGTCGATCACGAATTCTCGGACATGGCCGACGAACTGGGCGGCCTGCTGCTGCCCGCCCAGGCCCAGGCCATCGCGCCGAATACGCTGCAGCTGGACGGCAAGCGTTACACCGTGGAGCGCAAGGAAGAGCCGCTTGCCAGCGATGACGGCGTGATGCACACCTACGCCCTGCGGCCCGCCCAGGGCGGCAAGCCCTTGGCGGTCGAAGTTCCCTACGGGATTTACTAGATCAGCGGATCGGCAGCGCGTACATCAGGCCGCCCTGCGTCCATTGCGCATTCAGGCCGCGCTTGATCTTGAGCGGGCTGCCCTGGCCGACGTTGCGCTCGAAGCTCTCGCCGTAGTTGCCCACCTGCTTGACGATGTTGTAGGCCCACTTTTCGTCCAGCCCCAGGTTGGCGCCGCCGCCGGGCGTGACGCCCAGGATGCGCTTGATGTTGGGGTTGGCGCTCTTGGCCTGTTCGTCGACGTTCTTGGACGTGACGCCGTATTCTTCGGCTTCGATCATGGCCGACAGCGACCAGCGCACGATGTTCAGCCAGGCGTCGTCGCCCTGGCGCACGAACGGGCCCAGCGGCTCTTTAGAGATGATCTCGGGCAGCACGACGTAATCGTCGGGATTCTGCAGCTTGGAAATGCGGATGGAAGCCAGGCCCGAGGCGTCGGTGGAGAACACGTCGCAACGACCGGCCGCGAACGCGTTGACCACTTCGTTGAAGGTCTCGATCACGACCGGCTTGTAGGTGACGTTGTTGGCGCGCGCCCAGTCGGCCAGCGTGTTTTCGTTGGACGTGCCGGTTTGCAGGCAGATCGTGGCGCCGTTGATTTCCTTGGCGCTCTTGACGCCCAGCGACTTGGGCACCAGGAAGCCCTGGCCGTCATAGAAATTGATGCCGGCATGGATGATGCCCAGCGCGGTATCGCGCTGCTGCGTCACGGTGGTGTTGCGCGTCAGGACGTCGACTTCGCCAGACTGCAACGCGGTGAAGCGCTGCTGCGAATTGAGCGGCACCACCTTGATCTTGTCGGCGTCGCCGAACACGGCCGCGGCGATCGCCCGGCACAGGTCTACGTCCAGCCCTTGCCACTTGCCTTGCGCGTCGGGTGCGGAAAAGCCCGCAAAACCCGTGGTGGTACCGCAGGCCACCGCCCCGCGCTGGCGCACGACGTCCAGCGTCGCCGCCTGTGCACCCTGTACCGCTGCCAACAGCAGCGCCGCGCCCACCAACCCTTTAGCAATATTCATGACCTGGATTCCTGTAGTACCGGGACGCGCCAGCGCCCTGTTGTAGCGGGGCGCGCACGCGCGCCAAGGCGAGAAGCTTATAGACATGAAGCGCCCGCGCCAAATAACAAGCGCTTATTTAGGTATATCAGGCTGCCAGCGAGATGGATACGGGTTGATTGGCCTCGCAAGCGTCCAGCGCACGGCTCAGGCGTTGCATGCCCAGCGCGATCTGGCTCTCGTTCATGGTGGCGAACGACATGCGCATGGCATGCACGTCGGCCTGCGCCGCATCGGCGTAGAACGCCTTGCCGGGCACATAGACCACTTCGTGTTCGATCGCATAGGGCAACAGGCGGGTGGCGTCGACCTCGCCGGTCAGGCGGGCCCAGAAGAACATGCCGCCCTCGGGCTTGCGAAAGACGATGCGGCCGTTCAATTCACGCGTGAGCGCATCGGCCATGGCGTCGCAGCGCTGGCCGTAGGCCGCACGGATGCGCGGGACGTGCTCTTCGTAGCGGCCGTTGGCCAGGTACTGGGCCACGACTTCCTGGATCCAGGCGGATGAGGCCATGTCGTCGGCAGCCTTGGCGCCGACGCAGCGGCGGCGGATTTCGGGCGGGGCCACCAGCCAGCCCTGTCTCTTATACACATCTCCGAGCCCACGAGACAGGCAGAAATCT
>ERZ1032107.266-NODE-266-length-12249-cov-13.903149_pt1 | contig 12249 bp, 9 predicted proteins | sample MGYA00516713_ERZ1032107 | MGnify/ENA primary metagenome ERZ1032107 (study PRJEB33718, sample SAMN03160116) | human skin metagenome | collected 2014-04-10 | study: EMG produced TPA metagenomics assembly of the PRJNA266117 data set (Human skin bacterial metagenome...
TGGGCCTGGCGGTGCGCCTGGCCACGTCGTCGCGCTAGCCGCGCTGTTCGGCGCGGGCCGGGCGTTCGCGGCCGGCCCCGCCAAGAACGCCGGTGACGACAACGGCGGCGATCAGGCCGCCGAGAACCGCACGATGCCGTCGGCGCCTTCTGCCCGGGTCAACTTGCCTTCGAAATACAGCGCGTGCAAATGCGCCAGCGCCTCGCCCATGGCGAAGGTCAGCTGGTGCAGGTCCAGCTTGCGCTTGAACAGCACCGGCACGATGTCCGAGGTGGACTGCGGCTGCACCGCACAGGCCTCCAGCACTTCGGCCAGGCGGTCGCGGTGGTGCTCGTGCTGCTGCGCGATGCGCTCGTGCAGGCCCTTGAACGGGCGGCCGTGCGAAGGCAGCACCAGCGTGTCGCGCGGCACGTCGGCGTAGCCATCCAGCGACCGCAGGTACAGGGGCAGGGGGTTGGCGTCCGGCTCGTAGTCGAACACGCTGACGTTGGTGGAAATGCGCGGCAGCACCATGTCGCCCGAGATCAGCACGCCCAGGTCCGGCGAATGCAGCGAGGCGTGCTCGGGCGCGTGGCCGTAGCCCACGATGACGCGCCAATCGCGTCCGCCGATGCGCACCTGGTCGCCGTGCATGATGCGGGTGTAGCGCGACGGCACGGCCGGCACCAGGTTCGGGAAGTAATTGGCGCGCTGGCGGATCTGTTCCTGCGCGTCCGGGTCGGTCAGGCCGTGGCGCGCGAAGTGGTCCACCGCGGACTGGCCGCCGGGGCCGCCGCCGGCCTCGTTGCGGCGCGACGACCACAGCGACGCCACCATGAAGTCGGTCATCGTCATCCAGAGCCGGGCATTCCAGCGATCACACAGCCAATAGGCCAGGCCGATGTGGTCCGGATGCATGTGCGTGACCAGCACGCGCAGCACCGGCAGACCCTCAAGCTCGTTCGTAAAGACGTCTTCCCACAGCGTCTTGACCTCGTCGCGCGAGATGCCGCAGTCGACGATGGTCCAGCCGTCGCGGCCGTCGATGTTGTCGCGCAGCAGCCAGAGGTTGATATGATCCAGCGCGAACGGCAGCGGCATGCGGATCCATTTCACGCCTTCGGCCACCGTGTGCGCCCGGCCGGCCTCGGGCTGGAAATCGGCCCAGGGATACTGCAGCTTCTGTTCGTTGGGGTTCATTGCCTCGCTCTCCACGCTTGACGATCGGGTCAAGTCATCATAATTTACGTTTACGTAAACTGCCACACGCCGCATGCCCTCGTCAACCTGGACCATCTCCGAGCTCGCCCGCGAGTTCGACGTCACGCCCCGCACGATCCGCTTCTATGAAGACCAGGGGATCGTCAGCCCGGCGCGCGAGGGCCGCAACCGCATCTTCGGGCCGCGCGACCGCACGCGCCTGAAGCTGGCCCTGCGCGGCAAGCGGCTGGGCTTGCAGCTGTCCGAGATCCTGACGCTGATCGACATGTACGACGGCCCGGGCGACACCGAAGTGCAGCTGCGCCAATACCTGACCGTGCTGGAACAACACCGCGCCACGCTCGAACAGCAGCGCCGCGACATCGAAGACACCTTGCAGGAAATCGCGGTGCAGGAACGCCAGTGCCGCGAACTGCTCGCGCAGCATTCCTGAGGGCGGCACCATGGGCATGCTGCAAACCCTGGCGCTCTTCATCCTGACCGCCCTGGCCGAAATCGTCGGCTGCTACCTGCCTTACCTGTGGCTGCGGCGCGGCCATTCCATCTGGCTGCTGGCGCCCGCCGCGCTCAGCCTGGCGCTGTTCGCCTGGCTGCTGACGCTGCACCCCACCTCGTCCGGCCGCGTCTATGCAGCCTATGGCGGCGTCTATATCGGCATGGCGCTGCTATGGCTGTGGGCGGTGGACGGCGTGCGGCCCAGCGCCAGCGACTACGTCGGCGTGGGCCTATGCCTGGCCGGCATGCTGGTCATCATGTTCGGGCCGCGCGGCGGCTGACGCATCGTCCCTCGCGGCCTCAACCCGGCTTCAAGAAAAAAGCGCGCGATCCGCAAGGAACGCGCGCTTTTTCTTGGCAGCGCCTGTTCAGGCGCCCCCGATCATTCGGCCTTGATATTGCCTTCCTTGATCAGGCGGGCATTGTTGGCGAATTCGGCCTGCACCTGTTTGGCGAAGGCCTCGCCCGACGCGGTGCCCGGCTGCAGGTACGACTTGGCCAGCAGGTCCTTGAATTCCGGGCTGGCCACGGCCTTGGCCAGGGCGGCTTGCAAGGGGCCGGACACGGCCGGCGGCAGGTTGGCCGGCGCAAAGATGCCGAAGTTCGAGTAGTACTGGGCCTGCGGCAGCTTCAGTTCGGCCATCGTGGGAACGTCGGGCCAGGCGGCCAGGCGTTCGGGCGCCATCACCGCCAGCGGCTTAAGCGCGCCGCTGGCCACGTGCGGCAGCACCACGTCGGTGTTCACCACCAGCAGTTCCACCACGCCGCCCAGGCCGTCGGTCAGCGCCTGGCTGTTGCCGCGGTAGGGCACGTGCAGCATCTTGGTGCCGGTCTGCGCCGTCAGCGCCGCCATGCCGATATGGGCCACGGTGCCCTGGCCCGGCGTGCCGTAGCGCACGCCGTCCGGGTGCGACTTGGCGTAGTCGATCAGGCCGGCGAAGTCCTTCACCGGCAACGCCTTGGTGGCGACGATGGCGACAGGCGCCACGGCCACGCTGGCCACCGGCGTCAGGTCCTTCATCGGGTCGTAGTTGGTCTTGGCCAAGTGCGGAAAGATGGTCAGCGGGCTGGTCGAGGCCAGCAGCAGCGTGGTGCCGTCAGGCTGGGCCCGCGCCACAAAATCGGTGCCCACGGATGCGCCCGCGCCCGGCTTGTTTTCCACGATGACGGTGGCGTTGGCTTCCTTGCGCAGCACGTCGCCCAGGCGGCGCCCGATGGCGTCGGCGCTGCCGCCGGCGGTGTAGGGCACGACCAGCGTGATGGGCTTGGCCGGCCAGGTCTGGGCCATTGCCCCGCCCGCCATGATTGCCAGGGCCGCCCCCGCGGCCGTGAACAGCATCTTCTTTTTCATACTTTCCTTGTGATGTTGCGTAGCACTGCGTCAGGTAAAGCGTGTTGCCAAAAAAGCGTCAGGGCCCCTCGGCGTCCGTGGTGATGTCGGAATCAGGCCGCGAGATAGCGCTGCGCCAGGCGGATCCAGTAGGCCGCGCCGGCCGGAATCAGCGCGTCGTTGAAGTCGTAACTGGCGTTGTGCAGCATGCATGGGCCCAGGCCGTGGCCGGCCATGCGGTGCTCGCCGTCGCCATTGCCCAGGAACACGTAGCAGCCGGGCTTGGCCTGCAGCAGGAAGGCGAAGTCTTCGGACGCCATCACGGGCTCGATGACGCGCGCGCCGTCGGCGCCGGCCACATCGCGCATGACCTCCATGCAGAAATCCGTTTCGGCCGGGGTGTTCACCAGGGCCGGATAGCGGCGTTCGAAATACACGTCGGCCTCGCAGCCGTGGGCCGCGGCGATGCTGCCGGCAATCTCGTGCATGCGACGTTCGATCAGGTCGACCACGTCGGTGCTGTACGCGCGCACCGAGCCGCCCAGCCAGGCGCTGCCGGGAATCACGTTGATCACGCTGCCGCCGGCCTGCACCTGGGTGATGGACAGCACGGCGGCGTCCAGCGGCCGCTTGCTGCGGGTCAGGATGGTCTGGAACGCCTGGCCGATGGCAAACAGCGCCGGCACGGGGTCGGCGCAATCGTGTGGCGCGGCGGCATGGCCACCCTTGCCGCGCACGGTGATCTTGAAGCCGTTGGCCGCCGCCATCATCGGGCCGGCGCAGACGCCGAACGTGCCGGCCGCCAGGCCCGGCCAGTTGTGCATGCCGAACACGGCTTCGCAGGGGAAGCGGTCGAACAGGCCGTCCTGGATCATCGCGCGCCCGCCCGCGCCGCCTTCTTCGGCGGGCTGGAAGCAGAAATACACCGTGCCGTCGAAACCGCCGGCCTGCTGCAGGTGGCGGGCCGCGGCCAGCAGCATGGCGGTGTGGCCGTCGTGGCCGCAGCCGTGCATCTTGCCGTCGTGGCGCGAGCGGTGGTCGAACTGGTTCTCTTCCTGCATCGGCAGGGCGTCCATGTCGGCGCGCAGCATGATGGCGCGGTCCGAGGTGCCGCGCTTGATCACCCCGACCACGCCCGTCTTGGCGATGCCGGTGTGCGTCTCGATGCCCCAGCCGCGCAGGGCGTCGGCCACCACCTTGGCGGTGCGGTGCTCTTCGTAGCAGAGCTCGGGATGGGCATGCAGGTCACGCCGCAGCGCCACAATATCGTCCAGATCGGATAGTTCGAGCACCGCTTACTCCGTCACAAATTTCAGGTTTCAAGGATCGGCTGGAATAGTACCCAGCGCGCTTCCCCCGGGACGCAAACATTTGCCTAGGGAAAACCCGACTCAAATTTACGTTTACGTAAACGTAATATTTGCGGTGCATCATTGCGTAGCCCCCGCCGATCGGCGCATCATGGGATCACGCGACGAACCGAGGCGCGGTAGCTGGCGCCCATAAAAATGTAAGTACCCACTATCACGGAGACAGCGATGAACCTTCCCGGCCTGAATTTCGACCTGGGCGAAGATCTCGACATGCTGCGCGACGCCGTGCGCACCTTCGCGCAGGCCGAGATCGCGCCGCGCGCCGCCGAAGTCGACCGCAGCGACCAGTTCCCCATGGATCTCTGGCGCAAATTCGGCGACCTGGGCGTGCTGGGCATGACGGTCGGCGAAGAGTACGGCGGCGCCAACATGGGCTATCTGGCCCACATGGTCGCGATGGAGGAAATCTCTCGCGCCAGCGCCTCCATCGGCCTGTCCTATGGCGCGCACTCCAATCTGTGCGTCAACCAGATCAATCGCAACGGCACCGCGGCGCAGAAGTCCAAGTACCTGCCCAAGCTGATCTCGGGCGAACACGTGGGCGCCCTGGCCATGAGCGAACCCGGCGCCGGTTCGGACGTCGTCAGCATGAAGCTGCGCGCCGACAAGAAGGGCGACCGCTACGTGCTCAACGGCACCAAGATGTGGATCACCAACGGCCCCGACGCCGACACCCTGGTGGTCTACGCCAAGACCGACCCCGAAGCGCACCAGCGCGGCATCACCGCCTTCCTGGTGGAAAAGGGCTTCAAGGGCTTTTCCGTGGCGCAGAAGCTGGACAAGCTGGGTATGCGCGGCAGCCACACCGGCGAACTGGTGTTCCAGGACTGCGAAATCCCCGAAGAAAACGTGCTGGGCCAGGTCAATGGCGGCGTGAAGGTGCTGATGAGCGGCCTGGACTACGAACGCGCCGTGCTGTCCGGCGGCCCGGTCGGCATCATGCAGGCCGTGATGGACGTGGTGGTGCCGTACATCCATGAACGCAAGCAGTTCGGCCAGGCCATCGGCGAATTCCAGCTGATCCAGGGCAAGGTCGCCGACCTGTACACCACCCTGCAGGCCAGCCGCGCGTTCTGCTACCAGGTGGGCAAGAACCTGGACCGCCTGGGCGCCGAGCACGTGCGCCAGGTGCGCAAGGATTGCGCGGCGCTGATCCTGTACACCGCCGAAAAAGCCACCTGGATGGCGGGCGAGGGCGTGCAGATCCTGGGCGGCAACGGCTACATCAACGACTACCCGGTGGGCCGCCTGTGGCGCGACGCCAAGCTGTACGAGATCGGCGCCGGCACCAGCGAAATCCGCCGCATGCTGATCGGCCGCGAACTGTTCAACGAAACCGCCTGAGCCGCGCCGCGCCATGATCCGCACGTCCGACGTCCAGCACATCGAGCAGGCGCCCGCCAAGGGCCCCTCGCCGCTGGACGTCGCACGGCTGATCCTGGCCGGGTTCGACCGCCACTACGCGCTGTTTCGCTACAGCGCGCAGCGTGCCAAGGCCTTGTTCGAATCGGGCGACTGGCACGGCATCCAGCACCTGTCGCGCGAACGCATCGAGTACTACGACATGCGGGTGCGCGAATGCGCCACCCAGCTCGAAGGCCTGCTGCGCGGCCGGCCTGAAGGCGCGGTGGGCGCCAACGGCGCGACCAGCCCGGCGCTGACCGACGCGCAGACCGCCTACTGGCAGCAGATCAAGCAGGAATTCGTGGGCCTCTTGGCCGAGCACCGCCAGCCCGAATGCGCCGAGACCTTCTTCAATTCGGTGTCGTGCCGGCTGCTGCACCGCGACTACTTCCACAACGACTTCCTGTTCGTGCGGCCCGCGGTGGCAACCGAATACCTGGACAGCCGCATGCCGTCGTACCGGGTCTACTACCCGGCCAGCGAAGGGCTGCAGAAAAGCCTGATCCGCATGGTGGCCGACTTTGGCCTGGCGCTGCCCTTCGAAGACCTGCCGCGCGATGCCCGTCTGCTGGCCCGCACCGCGGTGCACAAGCTGCGCAAGCTGCTGCCCCGGCACGTCGGCCGCCGCATCGCCAGCGATTGCCAGGTGCATGCGCTGGGCTCGCTGTTCTTTCGCAACAAGGGCGCGTATATCGTCGGCCGCCTGGTCAACCAGACCACCGTCTACCCCTTTGCCGTGGCGCTGACGCGCAACCCGGCCGGGCAGGTGCGCCTGGATGCGCTGCTGCTGGGGTCGGATGACCTGAGCACGCTGTTCAGCTTCACCCGCGCGTATTTCCTGGTGGACATGGAAACGCCCGCCGCGGTGGTCAATTTCCTGTCCAGCCTGCTGCCGCGCAAGCCCAAGGCCGAGCTCTACACCATGATCGGCCTGCAAAAGCAGGGCAAGACGCTGTTCTACCGCGACTTCCTGCATCACCTGGCGCATTCGCGCGATGCCTTCGACGTCGCCCCCGGCATCAAGGGCATGGTGATGTGCGTGTTCACGCTGCCGTCGTACCCGTACGTGTTCAAGCTGATCAAGGACCGCATCGACAAAGACGGCATGGACCACGCCACCGTGCGGCGCAAGTACCAGATGGTGAAACTGCACGACCGCGTCGGCCGCATGGCCGACACCTGGGAATACTCGCAGGTGGCGCTGCCGCGCAGCCGCTTCGCGCCGGCCTTGCTGGACGAATTGCGGCGCCTGGTGCCCAGCCTGATCGAAGAAACCGGGGACACGGTCGTCATTCGCCACGTCTACATCGAACGGCGCATGACGCCGCTGAACCTCTACCTGACGCAGGCGCCCGACGCGCTGCTCGAACCCGCCGTGCGGGAATATGGCGACGCCATCCGCCAGTTGGCCGCGGCCAATATCTTCCCCGGCGACATGCTCTACAAGAACTTCGGCGTGACGCGCCTGGGCCGGGTCGTGTTCTACGACTACGACGAAATCCAGCGCATGACCGAAATGAATTTCCGGCGGATTCCGCCCGCCCCGAACGAAGAAGCGGAAATGGCGTCCGAACCCTGGTATGCCGTCGGCCCGAACGACGTGTTTCCCGAGGAATTCGGCCGCTTCCTGCTGGGCGACGCGCGGGTGCGCGGCGCCTTCCTGCGCCATCACGCCGACCTGCTGGAACCGGCCTGGTGGCAGGCCTGCCGCGCCCAGGTGGCGCAGGGCCGGATTGAAGAATTTTTCCCTTACGATACGGACAGGCGCCTGCGTCCGGCACCAGCCGGCGCGGCCTCGTAAGCAGACGCTGTCCCGACCCTCACAGGAGCTAGTCATGTCAGATCCCGTTGTTATCGTTTCCATCGCCCGCACGCCCATGGGCGGCATGCTGGGCAGCCTGTCCGGCCTGGCCGCGCACGAGCTGGGCTCGGTCGCCATCAAGGCCGCCGTCGAACGCGCGGGCATCAAGCCCGAGCAGGTCGAAGAAGTCATCATGGGCAACGTGCTGCAGGCCGGCCAGGGCCAGGCGCCTGCCCGCCAGGCCGCGCTCGGCGCGGGCCTGCCGCTGGGCGTGGCGTGCACCACCATCCACAAGGTGTGCGGTTCGGGCCTGAAGGCCGCCATGTTCGGCCATGACCTCCTGGCAGCCGGTTCGGCCAACGTCATCGTCGCAGGCGGCCAGGAAAGCATGAGCAATGCCCCCTACCTGCTGCTCAAGGCGCGCCAGGGCTACCGCTTCGGCCACAACACCGTGTATGACCACATGGCGCTGGACGGCCTGGAAGACGCCTACGACAAGGGCAAGGCCATGGGCGTGTTCGCCGAAGACTGCGCCGCCAAGTACTCGTTCACCCGCGAGCAGCAGGACGCCTTCTCGCTGGAATCGCTGCGCCGCGCCCGCGCCGCGACCGAAGACGGCACCTTCAAGTGGGAAATCGCCCCCGTCACCGTGGCCGGCCGCAAGGGCGACACCGTGATCGACACCGACGAGGCCCCCACCAAGGCCATGCCGGAAAAGATCCCCACCCTCAAGCCCGCCTTCAAGAAGGACGGCACCATCACCGCCGCGAACTCGTCGTCGATCTCCGACGGCGCAGCCGCCATGGTGCTGATGCGCGCGTCCACCGCCGAGAAGCTTGGCGTCAAGCCGCTGGCCCGCATCGTGGCCCACAGCCAGCACTCGCAAGAGCCGGGCTGGTTCACCACCGCCCCCGTCGGCGCGCTGAAGAACCTGTTCGCCAAGACCGGCTGGAAGGCCGAGGACGTGGATCTGTACGAGATCAACGAAGCCTTCGCCGTGGTCACCATGGCCGCCATGGCCGACTTCAAGCTGCCGCATGAAAAGGTCAACGTCCACGGCGGCGCCACCGCCCTGGGCCACCCGATCGGCGCGTCCGGCGCCCGCCTGATGGCAACCCTGGTCGGCGCGCTGCGCAAGACCGGCGGCAAGCGCGGCGTTGCCACGCTGTGCATCGGCGGCGGCGAAGCCGTGGCCATGGCCATCGAAATGGTCTAAGTGCGGCCCCACGACGCTGATACGCCCGCTGTGCCCGAATTTTCGGCAGGGCGGGGCCTTCGGCGTCGTGGACTGCCCGCCTGGCGGGCATGCATTCCGCTGCGCCTTTCCGGCATGGTGCTGTCCGCGGCGGGTCGGCCGCGGGCCGTGCAGGAAGGGCGCACAGGAATGCATACCGAAGACCGATAAGTCATTGACAAGAAACGCCCGGCCCACCGGGCAGCGAGACAAACCGCTCTCACCCCGAGAGCGCCTTCAAATTCCAATCAAGCAGGACGGGTGGAACCCCATGCCCATCATCGAATCCCGCATCAATCCGCGGTCGCAGGACTACACCGACAACGCCCGCGCCATGCAGGCGCAGCTGGATGACCTGGCGCAGCAGCTGACGCAGACCGCTTTGGGCGGCAGCGAGGCCTCGCGCGCCAAGCACGTGGCGCGCGGCAAGCTGCTGCCGCGCGACCGCGTGGAACAATTGATCGACCCGGGTTCACCGTTCCTGGAACTGTCGCCCATGGCGGCGCACGGCATGTACGACGGCGATGCCCCCGGCGCGGGCGTCATCACCGGCATCGGCCGCATCGCCGGCACCGAATGCGTCATCGTCTGCAACGACGCCACGGTCAAGGGCGGCACCTACTACCCGATGACCGTCAAGAAGCACCTGCGTGCCCAGGAAATCGCCGCGCAGAACCACCTGCCGTGCGTCTACCTGGTCGACTCGGGCGGCGCCAACCTGCCGCAACAGGACGAGGTCTTTCCCGACCGCGACCACTTCGGCCGCATCTTCTACAACCAGGCCCAGATGTCCGCGCAGGGCATCGCGCAGATCGCCGTGGTGATGGGGTCGTGCACGGCCGGCGGCGCCTACGTGCCCGCCATGAGCGACGAGTCCATCATCGTCAAGAACCAGGGCACCATCTTCCTGGGTGGCCCGCCGCTGGTGAAGGCCGCCACCGGCGAAGAGGTCAGCGCCGAAGACCTGGGCGGCGGCGACGTGCACACTCGCCTGTCCGGCGTGGTCGATCACCTGGCCGCCAACGACATGCATGCGCTGCAACTGGCGCGCGGCGCCGTGGCCCGCCTGAATCGCAAGAAGCCCGCGCCGCTGGCCACCGTGCCGGTGCGCGAACCGCGCTTCGACCCGCAGGAACTGAACGGCATCATTCCCGCCGACACGCGCAAGCCCTACGACGTGCGCGAGGTCATCGCCCGCATCGTCGACGGCTCGGAGTTCGACGAATTCAAGGCCCGCTTCGGCCCCACGCTGGTCACCGGCTTTGCCCACATCCACGGCATGCCGGTGGGCATCGTGGCCAACAACGGCATCCTGTTCTCGGAATCGGCGCAGAAGGGCGCGCACTTCATCGAGCTGTGCGCGCAGCGCAAGATTCCGCTGGTGTTCCTGCAGAACATCACCGGCTTCATGGTCGGGCGCAAATACGAAAACGAAGGCATCGCCCGCCACGGGGCCAAGATGGTGACCGCGGTGGCCACCGCCGCCGTGCCCAAGTTCACCGTGCTCATCGGCGGCTCGTTCGGCGCCGGCAACTACGGCATGTGCGGCCGCGCCTATTCGCCGCGCATGCTGTTCATGTGGCCCAACGCCCGCATCTCGGTCATGGGCGGCGAACAGGCCGCCAGCGTGCTGGCCACCGTCAAGCGCGACGGCATCGAGGCGCGCGGCGGCAAGTGGTCGGCAGACGAAGAGGCCGCCTTCAAGGCGCCCATCCGCGAACAGTACGAACACGAAGGCCACCCGTACTACGCCACCGCCCGGCTGTGGGACGACGGCATCATCGCCCCAGCCGACACGCGCCGCGTGCTGGGCCTGGCCCTGTCGGCCGCGCTGAACGCGCCCATCGAAGACACGCGCTTCGGCGTCTTCCGGATGTAGGACGGCGCCGCCGCCCCACGACGCGTTCACGACGAATTCCAGCCAGGATCACATTCATGTTCGACACTTTGCTGATTGCCAACCGCGGTGAAATCGCCTGCCGCGTCGCCGCCACCGCCCGCCGCCTGGGCATCCGCACGGTTGCCGTGTACTCGGACGCGGACGCCAACGCCCGCCACGTGGCCGCCTGCGACATCGCCGTGCACATCGGCGGCCCGGAACCGCGCGCCAGCTACCTGCGCGCCGACGCCATCCTGCAGGCCGCGCGCGACACCGGCGCCGGCGCCATCCACCCCGGCTACGGTTTCCTGTCGGAAAACGAAGCCTTCGCCGAAGCCGCCGAAAAAGCCGGCATCGCCTTTGTCGGCCCGCCGGCATCGGCCATCGCCGCCATGGGCAGCAAGTCTGCCGCCAAGACCTTGATGGACAGGGCCGGCGTGCCGCTGGTGCCCGGCTACCACGGCGACAACCAGGACCCGCAGTTCCTGAAAGAGCAGGCCGACGGCATTGGCTACCCCGTGCTCATCAAGGCCAGCGCGGGTGGCGGCGGCAAGGGCATGCGCGTCGTCGAATCGTCGGCCGCGTTCCTGGACGCGCTGGCGTCCTGCCAACGCGAAGCCGCATCCAGCTTCGGCGACGACCGTGTGCTGATCGAACGCTACCTGCAAAAGCCGCGCCACATTGAAATCCAGGTGTTCGCCGATACCCATGGCAACTGCGTCTACCTGTTCGAGCGCGACTGCTCGGTGCAGCGCCGCCACCAGAAGGTCATCGAAGAAGCCCCCGCTCCCGGCATGACCGAAGAGCGCCGCCGCGCCATGGGCGAAGCCGCCGTTGCCGCGGCCCGCGCCGTAGGCTACGTGGGCGCCGGCACGGTGGAATTCATCGCCGAGCCCGACGGCCGTTTCTACTTCATGGAAATGAACACCCGCCTGCAGGTCGAGCACCCGGTGACCGAAATGATCACCGGCCACGACCTGGTCGAATGGCAACTGCGCGTGGCCGCCGGCCAGCCATTGCCGGCACGCCAGGAAGACCTGCGCATCCAGGGCCACGCCATCGAGGCCCGCATCTACGCCGAGAACCCCGACAAGGGCTTCCTGCCGTCGATCGGCACGCTGGCCTACCTGGGCCTGCCGGCCCACACGGCGTTCGCCAACGGCGACATACGCGTCGACGGCGGGGTGCGCACCGGCGACACCATCACCCCGTTCTACGACCCCATGATCGCCAAGCTGATCGTGCGCGGCGCCGACCGCGACCAGGCCCGCGCCCGCATGCTGCAAGCGCTGGCGCAGACCCAGGCGGTGGGCGTGCAGACCAACGTCGCCTTCCTGTCGCGCCTGATGCGCGACAGCGCCTTTGCCGCGGCCGACCTGGATACCGGCCTGATCGAACGCCAGCGCGCCACGCTGCTGCCCGAGCCCGCGCCCGCCGCCCCGTCGGCGCTGGCCTTGGCCACGGCCGCGGTGCTGGTACGCCAACTGTCTCTTATACACATCTCCGAGCCCACGAGACAGGCAGAAATCTCGT
>ERZ1032107.268-NODE-268-length-12219-cov-14.180944_pt1 | contig 12219 bp, 14 predicted proteins | sample MGYA00516713_ERZ1032107 | MGnify/ENA primary metagenome ERZ1032107 (study PRJEB33718, sample SAMN03160116) | human skin metagenome | collected 2014-04-10 | study: EMG produced TPA metagenomics assembly of the PRJNA266117 data set (Human skin bacterial metagenome...
GATTTCTGCCTGTCTCGTGGGCTCGGAGATGTGTATAAGAGACAGGGGCGGGGCTACGATTGCGGTCCGGAGCCTTCGCTCCGGACTGCCCCGTGCTCATCCTCGTCACCGCCTTCGGCGGTTCCTTCGGATTCCGCCGGGCGCAATCTACACGCCCCGCCCTCACCCGCCTGCCCCGCCACGCGCTCTTGATGAGGCTTAGTCACGGACCCTGGGGCGGGGGGTGTGCTTGGCGTTTTTGTTGACGGCACCTTGGGGATGGAGGATTTTGCGGGGCCCGCCTCGCGCCGGCCGCGCGGGCGGCCTTGCGAGGCTTACGCGGTGTCTTGCGTCGTGGGGTGACGCTGCGCGCTTGCCGGGAGGGTGTGTCGGCAAGCTGGGGTTTGATCGGGGGGCGTTTTGCGCAAAAAAAACCGCCCGTTTCCGGGCGGCGCAAAGGAACGTTCGAAGCGCTGTATTCGGTCAGAGGATGCGTTTGCGGGCTTGGGTGATGATCACTTCGGCCAGGACGACAACCACGAAGATGGCGGCCAGGACCAGGGCGACGCGGTCCCATTGGAAGAGGTTCAGCGCGGTGTCCAGGGCCATGCCGATGCCGCCGGCGCCGACCAGGCCCAGGACGGCGGATTCGCGGACGTTGATGTCCCAGCGCAGCAGCACGATGGACCAGAAGGCGGGGCGGATCTGGGGCCAGTAGGCGTACCAGATGACCGAGGCCTTGCTGGCGCCGGTGGCGGTGACGGCTTCGATGGGGCCGCGTTGGGCTTCTTCGATGGCTTCGCCGACGAGCTTGCCGACGAAGCCGATGGAGCGGAACGCGATGGCGAGCGTGCCGGCCAGGGCGCCGGGGCCGAAGATGGCGATGAAGAGCAGGGCCCAGACCAGCGAGTTGACCGAGCGGCTGGAGACGAGGATCAGCCGGGCCAGCATGTTGATGGTTTTGCTGGGGGTGAGGTTGTTGGCCGCGAGCAGGCCGACGGGGACGGCCATGAAGACGGACAGGATGGTGCCCAGGGTGGCGATGTGCAGGGTCTCGACCAGGGCGTTGTGGACGCCGCCGGGGTAGTAGGCCCAGTCGACCGGCCACATGCGCTGGAACAGGTCGGCCATCTGTTCGGGGGCGTCGTAGAGGAACTCGGGGATGACTTCGACGCCGCGGATGGCCTGGACGATGGCGGCGACGACGAGCAGGTAGAGGGCGAAGCGCAAGAGGCGCTGGCCCAGGCTGTAGCGTTGCCAGACGCGCGGGGCGGCGGTGTCGCGCAAGGTGGGGGCGTGGGCGTTCATTGGTCTGCCTCCGCCTTGTTGACGACGGGTTTGGCGGGCTTGGGCTGGCTGGAGCCGATGCCGCGGGCGCCGGCGAAGCGGCTTTGCAGGATGCGGTCAAAGCCCAGGTTGTCCAGGAAGACGGCGCGCACGAAGCCGGCCAGGATTTCGCCGAGCATGATGATGGCGATGAGGGTGAGCAGGATGGCGCTGACGAAGTCGTAGTCAAAGCGCTGGAACGCCGAGAACAGTGTGCCGCCGACGCCGCCTGCGCCGACGATGCCGACCATGGTGGAGTTGCGCAGGTTGGAGTCGAACTGGTAGGTGGCAAAGCCGATGAAGCGCGCGAACACCTGCGGCAGCACGCCGAAGACGATGACGTTGGCGAACGAGGCGCCGGTGGCGCGCACGGCTTCGACCTGCTTGAGCGAGATTTCCTCGATGGCTTCGGTGAAGAGTTTGCCGATGAAGCCGACGGACGCGACGGTCAGGGCCAGGATGCCGGCCAGGGCGCCGAAGCCGACGGCCTTGACGAACAGGATGGCGACGATGACGGGGTGCAGCGCGCGGCACAGGGCGACGAGCGAACGCGCGGGCCACGAGACCCAGGCGGGCATCATGTTGCGTGCACCGAGCAGGCCGACAGGCAGGGCGAGGAAAATGCCCAGCACCGAGGCGAGCACGGCGATTTCCAGGCTTTCGGCGATGCCCTTCCACAGGGTGGCGGGCTTTTCGAAGTTGGGCGGGAACATGCGCGCCAGGAAGGTGGACGCGTGGCCCATGCCGGATTCGAAGCGGCTCCAGCTGAAGTCCAGCTGGGCCGCGGCGTAGACGGTGTAGAGCACCAGCAAGAGCAGGCCGGCTTTCGCGCGGCCGGACATGGCGAAGGGGCGCGGGCCCCGGGGATGCGTTATTCCAGCCAAGACTCGCCTCCGTAGATGGTCTTGAGCATGGCGGCATCCAGGCCGTGGCCGTCGCCGTCGTAGACGACGTGGCCGCCGGACATGCCGACGATGCGGCTGGCGTAGCGGCGCGCCAGTTCGACGTCGTGGATGTTGACGATGACGGGGATGCCGGTGGCGTTGCCCTGGGCGGCCAGCAGCTCCATGATTTCGACCGAGGTCTTGGGGTCGAGCGACGAGGTGGGTTCGTCGGCCAGCAGCAGTTGCGGGCGTTGCATCAGGGCGCGGGCGATGCCCACGCGCTGGCGCTGGCCGCCGGACAGGGCGTCGGCGCGCTGGTCGGCAAAGCCGGCCAGGCCCACGGTGTCCAGCAGCGAATAGGCGTGCTCGATGTCTTCGGCTTCGAAGCGGCGGGTCCAGGCCTTGAAGGCGCTGGTGTAGCCCAGCCGCCCGGTCAGCAGGTTTTCCATGACGGTCAGGCGTTCGACCAGGTTGTATTCCTGGAACACCATGCCGATGCGCCGGCGGGCGCGGCGCAGCGACGCGCCGCGCACCCGGGCGAGATCGACGGCGCCGTCGCCGGCTTCCAGCACGATTTCGCCGCGAGTCGGCTCGATCAGCCGGTTGATGCAGCGCAAGAGCGTGCTCTTGCCGGTGCCGGACGGCCCGATGATGGCGGTGAGGCCCTGGCCTGCGATCTGCAGGTCGATGCCGTTCAGTACCGGCCGGCCGGCCCGGTATTCCTTGACCAGGCCGGAAATGCGTAGCGACGTCGTCATGCTGATTACTTCTTGCTCTTGGCGGATTCGCGGTCGTAGGCGGCGCGGTTGAAGCTTTCGCCACCGGATTCGGCGACCTGGCGCACGATGGCCCAGTCCTTCTCGTAGGTCACCGGGTAGAAGCGGTCGGCGCCGTCGAAGGCCTTGGACATCTCGGCCGGGAAGCGGTAGTCGTAGAAGCACTTGAGCATCTGGTCGCGGAACTTCGGCTCCAGGTCGTGCGCGTAGGCGAACGACGAGGTGGGGAATTTCTCGCTCTTGTAGATGACGCGGAAATCGGCTTCCTTGACCTGGCCGCGTTCGATCATGCGCTTGAACACGTCCGAGGCAACGGCGGCAGCGTCGTAGTCGCCGGAATTGACGCCCATGACGGACTGGTCGTGCTTGCCGGAGAAGACCACCTTGTAGTCCTTGTCGGGCGTCAGGCCTTCCTTGGGGAACAGCGCCACGGGCGCCATGTGGCCCGAATTGGACGACGGCGCGGTGTGCGCCAGTTTCTTGCCCTTCAGGTCGGTCAGCTTCTGGTAGGGGCTGTCTTTCTTGACGATGACGATCAGGTTGTAGCCCTGGAAGCCGTCGGCGTAGCCCTTGACGGCAAACGGCACGGCACCGGCGATGTTCACGGCGAAGGCGGTGGGGCCGGTGGAAAAGCCGCCCACGTGCAGGCGGCCCGAGCGCATGGCTTCGATTTCGGCGGCGTTGCTCTGCACCTGGTAGAACACGACGCGCTTGCCGGTGCATTCGGACAGGTGCTTGGTGAACGGCTTGAAGATGTCTTCGTACACGGCCGGGTCTTCGACCGGGGTGTAGGTGAAGACGAGCGTGGACGGCGTCTTCAGCTTGGCCGGGTCGGTGGGCGTGTCGGCCACCAGGTTCTTGTCGGCGTCGCAGTACATCTGGTCGAGGTCGCCCCGGTTGGGGCAGGTGTCGGCGGCCTGGGCGGCGGACGCCCCGAAAGCGAACGCGGCCAGCGAGGCCGCTTGCAGTAGACGCAAAGCGCGCATCGTATGTCTCCTCTTATGGGTATGAATATGACTAGTAACTGAATTCAAACATACGCATGCGGGGAGCGCACTTGGGAAAGTCCCTGCCTTTCTTTTCGGGTTTTGTTCGTTTTGTTCGCTATGTGTTCGTTTTTGCGCGAAAAAAAGCGGGCCCGAATGGGGCCCGCTTTGCTTGCGGTGCGGCGGGTCAGGCCCGGTAGCCGAGCTTGCGTGAAATCTCGTGGGCGCAGGCCAGCAGGGGGCGGGCGATGGCGCCGTCCCAGGACACGTCGAACAGGCCGGTGGGCCCCAGGCTGGTCAGCGCCAGCACGATGTTGCCGGTGTTGTCGAACACCGGCACCGACAGGGCGTCCACGCCGGGCAGCGGGTTGCCCAGGGCGCGGGCCATGCCGTGCACTCGGATGTCGGCCAGTTGCGCATCGATATTGGCGCGGCTGGCCTTGCGCGGGGGCGGCACGCTGGCGATGACCGCCGTGTCGCCTTCTTCGCGGGCAATGTAGTGCTCGCTGACCTTGGGCGGCAGCCAGGCCGCGAACACCAGGCCGGTGGCCGTGTGCAGCATGGACATGACCGTGCCCTTGCGCATGTTCACGTGCACCGGGTAGCTGGCCTCGGTCATGTGGATCATGGTGGGGCCGTGCGAGCCCAGCACCGCGATGCCCAGGGTGTGGCCGATCTCGGATTGCAGCTTGGCGATCTCGGGCATGGCGATGCGCACCGGGTCCAGCCGTTGCAGGCTGACCAGGCCCATCTGCAGGGCGAAGGGCCCCAGCTCGTACTGGCCGGTGATGCTGTCCTGCTGCACCAGGCCGACGCGGATGAAGCTAACCAGGTAGGGGTGGGCCTTGGCCGACGTCATGCCGGCGCCGGCGGCCAGGTCGCGCAGGGTCAGCGGCTTGGCCGCGTCGACCAGCGCGGCCAACAGCGGCACGCCCACTTCGATGGACTGGATGCTGCGGCGGCCGTCGTTGGCGGCCGGGGCGGGGGTCTTGGCAGTGGCCACAGTGCGCCTTATGCCGACAGGGCGCGCGGGGCGCGGGCGGCCAGCAGGCGGTCGGCCATTTCCTTGAAGCCGCCGCCGCCATGGAAGGCGGCCACGTAGGCGGGCCGGTGCGTCAGGCGGTGCAGTTGCGACTGGATGTTGGCCACGCCGACCGAGACCGGGAAGAACGCGAACATGGGTTCGTCGTTGGGCGAATCACCGATGAACAGGGTGCTGTCCAGCACGCTGGCCACGTCCAGGCCGAATTCGCGCTGGAACAGGGTGCGGGTCATGGTCAGCTTGTCGTAGTCGCCGAACCAGCCGTTGACGTGGATGGAGCTGACCTTGGCCTGGGCGCCGGCGTCCTGGAAGATCTGGACGATGCGGCCGATGTCGGCCTCGGGCAGGGCGGGCACGTCTTCGCAGAAGTCGATGGCCAGGTCGGCCACGCGGTAGTCCTGGTCGCTGGCCACCGCCGCGCCGGGCACGTCGGCCAGCACGCGGTCGCGGATGGCGTCCAGCTGCTTGCGGCTGGCCTGGCGCGAGGCCGCATCGGTCCAGTAGTGGGTGGTCATGCGGCGGGCCTGGCGGTCGTAGGCGTAGTAGAACGCGCCGTTTTCGCCGACCACGGCGCGCACCGGCCACATGCGGGCGATGTGGTCGCACCAGCCGGCCGGGCGGCCGGTGATGGGCACCACCTGGATGCCGGCCTGTTCCAGGCGCTCGAGCGCGGCGTAGGCGTCGGCCGGCAGGCGGCCGTCGGTGGTCAGCGTGTCGTCGATGTCCGTCAGGACGACGCGTATCCCCGCCGCGACGTTCAAAGGCATGGCCGCAAGGGCTTGCATGGCGTTTTTCCTTGGTTTTATAGGGTGTTCTCCGGCCGAAAGTTTAACCGGATGGCCCTGTTTGGGCGGTCCGGTTGCGCCCCGGTAGGGGTTCTGGCGCCGGGGGCGCTAAAATCCGGGCTTTCCTGCCTGGTTTACGTGCCCGCCATGTCCGTCCAGTTGTCCTCCTTGCCCGGCTCCGAGCCGGAATCCTTCGATATTGCCTCGGTCGCCGAGATCATCGCCGAGCTGCGCGCCGGCCGCATCGTCATCCTGGTCGACGAAGAAGACCGCGAAAATGAAGGCGACCTGGTCATGGCCGCCGAATTCGTCACGCCCGAAGCCATCAACTTCATGGTCACCCATGGCCGTGGCCTGGTGTGCCTGACCCTGACCGAAGACCGCTGCCGCCAGCTGGACCTGCCGCTGATGGCCGCCCGCAACGGCACGCGATACGGCACCAATTTCACGCAGTCGATCGAAGCCGCCGTCGGCGTCGAAACCGGCATCTCGGCCGCCGACCGCGCCCGCACCATCCAGGTGGCGGTGGCGCGCGACGCCAAGCCGTCCGACCTGGTCCAGCCCGGCCACATCTTCCCGGTACGCGCCGTGCCCGGCGGCGTGCTGGTGCGCGCCGGCCACACCGAAGCCGGTTGCGACCTGACCGCCATGGCCGGCCTGACCCCGGCCGCCGTCATCTGCGAAATCCTCAAGCCGGACGGCACCATGGCGCGCCTGCCCGACCTGGTGGAATTTGCCCGCGAGCACGGCCTGAAGATCGGCACCATCGCCGACCTGATCCAATACCGCAGCGAACACGAGTCCATCGTCAAGCGCGTGGGCAAGCGGCCCATGCAGACCGCTTGGGGCGTGTTCGAGGCCGTGGCCTACGAAGACGCGGCCACCGGCTCGGCCCACCTGGCGCTGGTGCATGGTACCGTGACGCCGGACGTCGAAACGCTGGTGCGCGTGCACGAGCCGGCCTCGGTGCTGGACGTGCTGGACACCGGCGCCAGCCCGCACAGCTGGGGCGTGGCGCAGGCCCTGCAGACCATTTCCCAGGCGCCGGCCGGCGTCCTGGTGCTGATGAATTGCCAATCGTCCACCGAACATCTGTTTGCGCAGATCGCCGGCTGGAGCGACCCTAAGGCCAATGCCAACCCTGCCAACGCCGACCGGTTCGGCCTGCGCACCTACGGCATCGGCGCCCAGATTCTGCGCGACCTGAACGTGGGCCAGATGAAGCTGCTGGCCCGTCCGCGCAAGATGCCCAGCATGGCGGGCTTCTCGCTCACCATTACGGGTTACGATTGCGACCCTCTGCATACTCCCGCAACACACTGAAGGCCGACACATGAACCCTTACATCCTTACCCCCGACCTGAACGGCGAAGGGCTGCACATCGGCATCGTACGCGCCCGCTTCAATGAAGAAATCGGCCAGGCCGAACTCGAAGCGTGCCTGAAGGAACTGGCCGAACTGGGCGTGGACGAGCGCGACGTGATGGTCGCCACCGTGCCCGGCGCCCTGGAACTGGGCGTGGCCCTGTCGCACATGGCCGAAACGTTCGAATTCGACGCCCTGATCGCGCTGGGCGCCGTCATCCGCGGCGAAACCTATCACTTTGAAGTGGTCAGCAATGAAATGGCCACTGCAATCACCCGCATCTCCCTCGAAACCGGCATTCCGGTCGCAAACGGCGTGCTGACCGTGGACACCGACGAGCAGGCGCAAGCCCGCGCCGCCGGCAAGGGCCGCGACTGCGCGCAGGTGGCCGTTGAAATGGCCAACCTGGTCGCGGCACTGGAGCCCGAGGAAGAAGACGAAGACGACGAAGACGAGGACGAAGATTTTGACGACGAAGAAGACGACGACCAGCGCTGATAGCGCGGCGCAAGCCCGCGCCAACGCGCGCAGCGCACGCCGCCGTGCACGCGAATTCGCGTTGCAGGGCGTTTACGCGTGGCTGCTGCGCGGTGGCCAGGGCACGCAGGACGCCGGCGAGATCGACGCCCATCTGCGCGACACCGAGGATTTTTCCGAGGCCGACGCCCAGTGGTTCAAGACCTTGCTGCACGGTGTCCTGCGCGAAGCGCCCACGCTGCGCGAGCGGTTCACGCCCTACGTCGACCGCCCGCTGGCCGAGTTGTCGCCCGTCGAACACGGCATCCTGCTGATCGGCAGCTTCGAACTGATTCATCATGTCGAAGTGCCGTACAAGGTTGCCATCAACGAAGCCGTGGAGCTCGCCAAGTCGTTCGGCGGCACCGATGGCTTCAAGTTCGTCAACGGCGTGCTCGACAAGCTGGCTGCCGACGTGCGCGCGCACGAAGTCCAAGCTAAAAGGTAGAGGTAGTCCCTCCCCGACGCGCTGCGCGCTTCCCCCCCAGGGGGGCGCCGCAGCGGACCGGCGGAGCCCGGATCCGCGCGGCCCGGGTCTGGGAAGGCCTGTTTCTTGGGGCGGCGTGCATTTTGAATCGCGCTTCCCGTCCCTTGCTGGAGCGGTCCTCCCTTTGGAACGTGGCTCCGGTTTGGGAGTCAATACCGGCCGCTGCGCCGGACTGCGGAGTTGCCGTGGCGTCCGAATTCGACCTGATCGCGCGCTATTTCACGCGTACTGCTCCGACCGGCCTGCTGGGCGTGGGCGACGACTGTGCGCTGTTCCCTGTGCCGACAGGCGAACAGGTGGCCACCAGCACCGATCTGCTGCTGGAAGGCCGGCATTTTTTTCCCGACGTTGATCCCAAGGCCCTGGGGCACAAGGCCCTTGCCGTGAACCTGTCCGACCTGGCCGCCATGGGCGCACGCCCCATCGGCTGCGTGCTGGGGCTGGCGCTGCCGCGGCTGGATGAGCCATGGCTGGCCGCCTTTGCCGAGGGCTTTCATGCGCTGGCTGCCGTCCACGGCTGCCCGCTGATCGGCGGCGATACCACGCGCAGTTCCCATGACCTGGCGATCAGCGTGACCGTGTTCGGCGCGGTGCCCGCGGGCGCCGCCTTGCGCCGCGACGCGGCGCAGGCCGGTGACGACATCTGGGTGTCTGGCGAGCTGGGCGCTGCTGACGTGGCGTACCGGCTGCTGGACGGCCAATACCCCGCCGATCCCGAGCGCCTGGCCGCCACCCGCGGTGCGCTGGAGTGGCCCGAGCCGCAGGTGGCGCTGGGCCTGGCGCTGCGTGGTATCGCGCACGCCGCCATCGATATTTCCGACGGCCTGTTGCAGGACCTGGGCCACATCCTGGCCGCCAGCCGGGTGGGCGCGGTGCTGCATGAAGACCGCCTGCCGGCCGCCGCCGCGCTGGCCGGGTTGCCGGCGGATGCGCTGCGCCGCGCGGTGCTGGGCGGCGGCGACGTCTACCAGCTTTGCTTCACCGCGCCGGCAGCCCGCCGCGACGCCGTACTGGCCGCCGCGCGGACGGCCGGCGCGCGGGTGACCCGGGTGGGCGGCATCGTGGCGCACGATCCGGCCCAGGACGCGATGCAGGCTTCTGCCGTCACGCATACCGGCGGCTCGTCCGAGATACCGGGGGCGGCGCGGCCTCGCCTGGTGGTGCTGGATGCCACGGGCCAGCCGCTGGCACAGTTGCCCGCGGGGTTCGACCACTTCCCAGGGGCATGACAGGGGCCTTCACCGCCCGACTCCGCCATCCCTTTTCCGCCACCTTCAAACCCAACCATGCCGTCTTCCTCCCCCCGTTCCCCTTCCATGCGCGAACGCTCGCGCGCCGTGTACCCGTCCCTGGCCTGGGTCTGCCGTGATCCGGGCCGGTTGATCGCCTTTGGGCTGGGCAGCGGCCTGGTGCGTCCCGCGTCGGGCACCTGGGGCACGTTGCTGGCCTGGGCCATCTGGGTGGCGGCCGCGCCCGCCGCGTCCGACCTGGCCATCGGCATCTTCCTGGCGCTGGCCTTCCTGTACGGCTGCTGGGCCTGCGACCGGGTGGGCCGCGAACTCCAGCAGCCCGATCATGTCGGAATGGTGTGGGACGAGATGGTGGCCTTCTGGCTGGTGCTGTGGCTGACGCCGGCCGGCCTGTTGTCGCAGGCCTTGGCGTTCGTGCTGTTTCGCACGTTCGACATCGTCAAGCCGCCGCCCATCAAGTTCTTCGACGCCCGCCTCAAGGGCGGCTTTGGGGTAATGTGGGACGATATCGTCGCGGCCGGATACGCCTTGCTGATCATGGCGTTGGTCGTGCGCACAGGAGTCTTGGGATGAACCAGCAACACGAAAGCACGCGGTCCAATCTGTCTGCCGAACAACTGGCGCAAGCCACCGCGCTGGGCCTGGCCGAGCGGGTGGGCGACACGCTGCGGCGCCAGGGCCTGGTCCTGGGTACGGCCGAGTCCTGCACCGGCGGCCTGCTGGCGGGCGCGGTGACGGCGGTGGCGGGATCCAGCGAATGGTTCGACCGCGGCTTCATCACCTACAGCAACGAGGCCAAGGTGGCCGAGCTGGATGTGTCGCCCGATGCCTTGCATCACTTCGGCGCGGTCAGCGAACCGGTGGCGCTGGAAATGGCCAATGGCGTGCTGCTGGCGGCGCCGGCCGCGCAGGTGGCGGTGTCCACCACCGGCATCGCCGGCCCGGGCGGGGCCACGCCGGGCAAGCCGGTGGGCATGGTGTGCTTTGGTTTTGCCATGCGGGTGGGCGATGGCATCAGCAGCCGCGCGGTGACCCATGTGTTTCCCGGCGACCGGGCGCAGGTGCGCCAGGCGGCCGTGGAATTCGCGCTGCGCGGCGTTCTGGAATTGCTGGGCGCGCCGGTCAACCGGCGCTGAGCCGCATCGCGCCGATCAACGTACCGCGTTGATCGCGTCGCGCAGGCCGCGGGCGGCCTGGCCGGCGGCGTCGCGCCAGTCGTCGCCGCCGCTGGCGTAGATGATGGCGCGCGACGAGTTGATCATCATGCCGCTGCGCGCGGCGTTGGCGCCGGCATTGACCGTGGCGGTGATGTCACCGCCCTGGGCGCCGATGCCGGGCACCAACAGCGGCAGCGCGTCGCCGATGCGCTGGCGCACCGCGGCCAGCTCGTTCGGGAAGGTCGCGCCTACCACCAGGCCGCATTGGCCGTTGGCATTCCATTTATCGGCCACCAGCCCCGCCACGTGCAGGTAGAGGGGTTCGCCGTTATCCATTTTCAGGAATTGCAGGTCGGACCCGCCCGGGTTGGACGTGCGGCACAGCACGATCACGCCGCGGTCGCGCCAGGCCAGGTAGGGCTCGACCGAGTCCAGGCCCATGTAGGGGCTGACGGTCAGGGCGTGCGCCTGGTAGCGCTCGTAGGCTTCGCGGGCGTAGTTTTCGGCGGTGGAGCCGATGTCGCCGCGCTTGGCGTCCAGCACGATGGGCAGGTCGGGATGCTTGTCGCGGATGTGCTGGCACAGGGCTTCGAGCTGGTCTTCGGCGCGGTGGGCGGCGAAGTAGGCAATCTGGGGCTTAAAGCTGCAGGCGTACGGCGCGGTGGCGTCGACGATGTCGCGGCAGAACTGGAAGATCGCGTCGGGCTTGTCCTGCAATTCGCGCGGAAAGCGCTGCGGATCTGGGTCGAGCCCGACTTGCAGCATCGAGTTGCGGGAGGTCCAGGCGTGTTCGAGTCTTTGGAGGAAATTCATGGGGGAGTTCAGTGCAGTTTGACCCGGGGACGCGTGCGCCGCATGAGCAGGCGGGCCAGGGCCAGGGAGGCGGTGCGCGAGATGCCCAGCACCGCTTTGTGGTGCATCAGGTGCAGGCTCATGTACATCAGGCGCGCCAGTGTACCGCTTACGAAGAGGCCCCGTCCGGCCAGCTTGCCCATCAGGCTGCCCACGCCGGCGTCCTGGCCCAGCGACACTAGCGAGCCGTGGTCTTCGTAGACGTAGGGCTTGGTGGGTTCGGCCGTGCCGCGCAGGCGGGCGGTGATTTTCTTGGCCAGGTAGTCGGCCTGCTGGTGGGCGGCCTGGGCGCGGGCGGGCACCGTGCGCCCGTCGCGCCAGGGCGCGGCGCAGCAGTCGCCCAGCGCCAGGATGTGCGGGTCGGCGGTTTCCAGGCGTTCGTTCACTTCGACCTGGCCCAGCTTGTTCAGCGGCAGGTCCAGGTCAGCCAATAGCGCGGGGCCCTTGATGCCTGCCGCCCACATGCAGAGCTGGGCGGGGAAGGTGCGGCCGTCGGCGGTGTTGACCGAATCGGCGGTGACTTCGGACACGCGGCAGGCGGTTTCGACGCGGATGCCGAGTTCGGTCAGGCGGGTGGTGGCCGCGGTGGAGATCTTTTCGGGTAGCGCCGACAGGATGCGCGGCGCGCCTTCGACCAGCGTGATGGCCAGGTCGCGTTCGGCGCGGAAGTTCGGCAGGCCGTAGGCGCTGACGACGTGGCTGGCTTCGGTGAGTTCGACCGCCAGTTCGACGCCGGTGGCGCCGCCGCCGACGATGACGAGGTCAAGGCGGGCGGACGGGTCGCGCACCTTGGCCTGGTCGACCAGCGCCATG
>ERZ1032107.272-NODE-272-length-12129-cov-17.248054_pt1 | contig 12129 bp, 10 predicted proteins | sample MGYA00516713_ERZ1032107 | MGnify/ENA primary metagenome ERZ1032107 (study PRJEB33718, sample SAMN03160116) | human skin metagenome | collected 2014-04-10 | study: EMG produced TPA metagenomics assembly of the PRJNA266117 data set (Human skin bacterial metagenome...
AGTGGCTAAACAATGTCGTGGGAGAAGAGGACGACAGTCGGCCGCATGAGCGCCCAAAGATATGATGCATCTAGTACGGTCAACGATCACGTGGTGCAGCGTTGGGGTCGGTAGTTGTCGAATCCACTGCCTACCCCGGCGCTGCAGTCACCGGGGAGGCCAAACTCCCGCGGCGTTGTAATTTCGCAATCCTTCCATACCATCTGCTTGCCAGATTAAATCAAAAACTGGCCTTAACGCATGCTTGACACTGACCTCTGGTAGAACGAGCGATCTTGCGATCGAAGTAGCCTTGGTGGTCTTCGAGCGCGTGAGGGAACCGGTCAATGCCGAGCTCGACCTGATCAGCGTCTAGCAGCGAGACCATGAGTGTCATCTGCACTCGTATGGGAGAGCACGCACTAGTGCGAAAAGTCTCGCTCGTACCCTAGGCTGCCAAGTGTGGCGCGTGCGCCCTCTTCGTAAGTCAAGATCTGCTTCGACGTACCCCTAGCGCTTCGCAGCTGACATGGTGTCAATGCTGAACACCATGTAATTAAACGGGATGGGTGTGGTTCGGTCGTGCCGGTAGCAGAGCGCCATCCCGTCATCGTTCCACGCGAAGTCATCCCACTTCCACCGAGCGCCCTCATCGCTTTGCAAGACGACATACGAGCCGGCTCGAAGTCGCACGGATGATCGGCCTTCACCGAAATCTAGGCCTAGATCAAAGGTGTGCACCTGAGCATTTTTCTTGTCGGCAAGAGCTTGTTTGACAGCAGCGGTGGTCAAATTCGTGAAGGGAATGAGAGCAGGCTGCGCCGTATGTAGCAGGGATAACCCACCCCGGAATGCAGGTGAGTCGAGCGTTTCCAAGATCTTGCTGTCGCCAGAGCTTCGAACATTAACGGTACGCCCCTTAAAGGAAATGCCGTCCGGAGACACATTCAGCCCCATAAAGATCGGTGCCCCAGAGACTCCAGCCGCAGCGCCGTCGGCCGCGTCAAAGCGGCGAGCGAAGGTCAGGTCTTCCTTCTTCGTCTCTGCTTGGTTGCAGCCGGAGAACTCGCACAGAATGGTATGTTTCCCTAGGCCGGGATAGCTGGCCACGTGGAATCTATCGAGCGTAATCTTGATCGGTTTTCCGATGAGTTCAGGCTGGGCAGCGATCCTGCTGGCTCCGAGAACTTCTCGTTCTCCGGGGTGATCGCCCTGAGGCACAAAGCCGACGATCATGCCAGTGTGACTGTAGGGCTTGCGAGTGAATAAGCCCCCCGTTTGACCTGAGAAGCCCGCAGCAAGCAGCTCTCGCTCGCCCTCTGAATCACCAATCAGTGCAAGGTACTGAGCGATTTCTTCATCCGAACGATAGCCCAGTGAGTTTTTCTGGCTGTAAGTAGGCATGCTGTGTCTCGAGGTGTGAAGATCACTGACGGACTCGGGTCCGCGGTTGAACCGATTGACGAACTTCGTTGTAAAGCTCCGTTCGCTGCCGCTGACCAATTTCGATTGTGACTGCCAACGCGTACGGAACCTCTACCTGTTCGAAGCCAGGTTTGGCGACGGCTTGTACGCAGATTTCGAGCTTTCCGTTCGCATTCTTGACCAACTTATCGCCTCTATGCCGCACGTGCACGATCGTACCGCGTGCCGCTTGGACGGAAGAGGGCTGCGGCGCTCCTGTCGTCACGCCTTCCCAGTACTTGGACTTGCCATCCGAGCCGCACAACTTCAGTACGACGGCTCTTGGATCGGATGTTGTGTGGGTGGTCGGTGTCGTCCAGGCCATCGTCAGTGTGACACTTCTCACTTCTTTGTTATTCAACAGTGTGGCGGGGATAGGAAGCACGTAGTTGTGCCTAGTCCCATCTTTGATGACGTCATCGCCAAGCAGCGTAGCCCGATTGGCATTTCCCGAAACCACTCTCTCCGCGTTAGCAGCACCGAATCCGAGAAATTTTGAGATGGCCGAGCGACGAGTCGAGTGACTTCCCTGTCCCTGAGGAAGAAACGCCTTATCGAGTACAGCCCCAATGCCCCCCCATTCGCAACCGTGAACCAGCAAAACCTTCAGAATAGGGGTGCGGGTTCGTAAGCCTTGCCAGTCAATATTGTCTTGACCGTAGAGATCATCCAGCGCATCGGCGATGTGATGGCTCGCTCTCGTAACGAGCGCAGCGGCGTTGCTTGTCCCTGCGGTACGGACGTAGTGGCTCAGGCTACCGGTCAGCGACGGCGCTGCTACGAGATGCCCAAAGTCCACCGAGGCAAAGGGGTGTAATTCCACGGGGCCTTCAGGACTTTCGGTGCAGCGCGCCGCATATCGTCCTCCGCTCGCTATGAGCTCCGGCTTTATGCATCTATTTAGTCCAGGTCCTAATGCAGAGACGAGGCTGGTCATGCGCAAAGTGGGGTAGGGGTCGAGGTGCATGCCAGTCGCCGCCGGCGAGCCATCCGAATGCAAGGCGCCCACCGTGAGCGAGTTGACTGATTCTGCAGGGCTCAACAGTCCTCGCTGTCCCTTGGCGTTTTCCATCGCCGCTATAAGCATAGCCTCTCGCTCGGTGTCGGTCGCGTCCTCGAAATGCGAAGCAGACATGGCGCCAGGTACAGGAACAGACGAGAAGATATTCCCTGCACTCAGGACGAAGAGAAGCCGATTGTGGTGGCTGAAATGGTCTAGCAGTGCTGCCCAGGGAGAGGCACGGCGAACATAAGGTGAGATGACATCGCAAATCGAGTGATTTATCACTGTGATATTTGCGAGTTCAGGATCCTCAAGAGGATCGGCGAGCGTAATTGCACGCAAGGCACGATAGATGACGCCGATGGGCATCTTGCCTCTGGGCGTTTCTTCCTGATGACCATTACCTGCAAGAACGGGAATCGAGATGATGCGTCGATTTAGAGGAGCCTCATCTTCATCATGGAGATCTCCGTTGAGCACAAGCGACAGCATTGATGTGCCATGGAACCTGGCAGACACCGGCGCTTGTTCGCCAGTTACGTCCACTTCAACCACCCGTACGCGGTCGGCTAACGCCTCGTGGCGTTCAATGGGGTAGCCGTCCAGTACCGCAGCCAAAGCGGCCCTTTGATCTTTTTTTTCGCGTCGCCGAGATGCGGGGGTGGTGAGGGCTCCTTCCTCAACTGAGACCTGAAAGGACGACTGCGGCCGAATGGTCATGATGTCATCAAGGGAGGCAATGCCTTCGCCACCCTCAGCCATCTGGCGCGCAACGGAGGCGGGCACCCGGATCAGCAATCCCTGGTACTTGATCTCTCTGATGTCCACTTGATCAAGCAGCGTGCCACCCACTTCGGCGAGCATCTCTTTGACGTGCTCAACTGATTGATCGCGACGTTGTTTCTCTGATCGATACCAGAGATCAAGTTCTACGGTAACTTCTCTGCCGGGATCCGCGCTCAGAATTCGATTGACGTAGCGAGCGAGCGCTGGATCAAGTCGATCCTCAATAGACCAGACGCGCAATGCAGTTAGGTAATCGAAGAGCCGCCACAAAGGCGTGAGGCCATCCGGGCAGTCATACCCCTTGGAGTACTTCTTCCAGTACTTGAGCAACTCGCGCAAAGCGGCATCGCTTGGCATTGTGAGATACAAAAGCTTGGCTTTCGTATCCAGTTCGGCGTCTTCGTCCGTAACCTCGTCAGACTCATCTTCATCAGAGTCTGCATCGAACTCCGCATCTTCAGTGAGGAGCCATTCTAGGCCAAGCGCTTGCGCCGCGACATTGAACCGATACGCGGCCCCATTCAATTCGAAGACAAGGCATCGTTCAGGCACAACCGCGCGCGGATCCGCGGAGACATCTACTCCAGCGGTGATATCAGCGAGGTTCGCTGCAGCGCTATCGAAGACGCTTCCGAGGCGTCTCGCTTGTACATCGTAAGGAAGTCGGCTCGCGTGTCCTTTAGTATTTCTTTTACCGTTAGCTATCCGTTGGGCGACTTGCTTTTGTCTTTTTAGGCGAACGATTGGATACTCGGCTGGCAACGTCGGTCTCCCTGCTATTAACAGTAACAGGGAGAATACTACGTTTCATGATGTGACGAACGGCCTCGGCGGCAGACAGCTTTCCGCGGGATAGGACCATCTTTCGACGCACGTCCAACGTAAAAGCTTCGACAGCCGACATATTCTCTCCATCGAGATATTCAGCGAATTCCTTCTCGGTGAGGCCTGACGGCTCCCCTAAAGCGGCTTCAAACCGCTTGAACCACGCAATCAGTTGGTCGCGTTGAGGACGACCGATTTCCAACCTCAATTCAAACCTGCGCCATACTGCGCGATCCAAGAGCTCCGGGTGATTGGTCGCGCAGATGACCATCGAATGGCTAGGTAGCTGATCCATCTGGACAAGCAAGGACGACACGACGCGCTTGATCTCGCCGGTCTCTTGCGCGTCGCTGCGTTCCTTACCTACAGCGTCGAACTCATCAAAGAAAAGGACACACGGCGTAGCAGTAGCGTACTCAATCAGCTTGCGAAGACGGTTGGAGGTTTCCCCGAGAAAGCTATCGACGATGGCGTCATAACGAAGGGCAAGTAGTGGCAGGCCGAGTTCAGTAGCCATCGCTTCTGCGAGACTCGTCTTCCCATTGCCGGGGGGACCCACCAGCAACAACGTGTGTCGTGGCTCGAGCGAGTGGGCACGCAGCAACGCCGAATTAGAAAACTCTTCGATTAGCTCGTCGATCTGATCGACCACCTGTTGATTGAGAACGAGTTCGTCCAGGCGTCGACGCGTGGAAATTGCGTACACAAGCTCTGCAATACGGTCAGGCAGCTCAGCAGGTCCGTTGCTTTGCCCCCTGCTGCGGGCGTTGCTGTCGATGCCAGGCAATTGGGTCTGCAGGCTTTGAGCCGCCTTCAACGACGAACGCTTTGATTCTGAAATTATCGCGCTCATAGCTCTACCTAGGGCTTGTCTATCATCTCGGGTCGTGGCCATTTCTTCACCTAGCGCATCCTGGACATGGGGCTCGTTTCACCACCCTGCTTCAATAAAGCACCTTCATAAGCGTCGAGCATTCGTAGAAGGCTGTCGCACACACGGCGTATGTGACGCAATTCGCGAGCATGAACCGGAAGTGGCGTAGTTACTCGCTCCGGAAGTGAAACCGAAACGGGGATTTTTGTTTCAGTTTTTTCGAGGCGGAGGCGCGCTAACGATGCATGGTACACCTGCCGTCGATCCTTGCGGGCCTTTCCGGTGGTTAGGAATCGCCATAGCGAAACGCGGTCAACTCCTAGCTCACGAGCAGCCTGCGGGATAGACATCTGGCTCGCTTGTATGAACTGTTGCAGCTGAGTGCGCAACTCGTCGTCCTGCGCAACTTTCGGCACGTCCGGTCTCTTTAAAAGTATTGTACAAAGAAAGTTTAAACCGCAACGGATAGAACTGCAACGGCTTTTGTTTGTTGCTCTTATTGTTTCTCTTTGTTGGGTTTGTTGTACGAACTTGATCTCATGCGGCAACCGTTTGCAAGTTTGGCGCCGGTTCCTCTGCCTAGACGACCCGTTCATGCGGCTGAGGCCCAGCGCCCTGGCCATGTGCGTACTACCTTGCCCCGCGGGCCTTACGAAACATTCGGAGCGCCGGATAGTAGAAATTAGCGAACGCCGGATTGAACGCTATGCGGTACTTTGTTTGGCATGGGCGGATCGCGATGAACGATAGAAGTGGTCCATCGAACCCGAATTTATCGAAGACAAGTCGGCTGTTCGAAAGCCGCCAGAGCGCCTGCTGCACTGTGAGAGCGCCTTCAGAGAACATTTCATTGAGTCCGCGTCCGTAGATTCGGCTTAGCTGATCGTCTGAGGCCTCTACAACTTGGCCGCACCTGGCCCCGCTTGCTATCCCTGTCAATGCCATAAGAACAGGCTGGTCGGAGTCGGCCCGGAGCTCCTCGCCGTAGTACAGCATCGACATTTCATCGAGCCGAAAAACTGTGCCGGCAAGCTCACGCCTCGGCCCGGCGTTCACCGTAAACAGCGCGCTCTCTGCGAAGGCATCCACCCATGCGATCCTTCCTGCAGGCACGCTGGGAATCTGCCAGGATCTTTCCCATCGTTGGGGTACGCATCCCCAACTGCGTTTGCCGCATAGCCGAGCGCGCCATTTTTCGTCCTCAAAGCCGCAAAGCTGTCCTTGCGCAGCCAACTCCTCAATCTTTCGCTTCAGCGCGGTGTATGTAAACCCGTACTGTTTGCTGAGATGGTCAAGCCACTGGAGGTACGTGCGAGATGCGTCGGTGCGAGACGTCAGCCGCGCTTGCGCTCGCAGCGCTTTCAGAAATTCAAAAAGGTCTGTAGAAGAAGACACGGTCATTGCTCCATCGCCACAGCTCCTTGGTGGACCCCCAACACCAAATGAGCCAAATGTGGCGGTGTAGACAATTTCCGGAAATTAGACGGCGGTGAATAGACTTTGCGATGGGGGTCGCAGGCTTCCGCTAAGCCGCAACGAAGTGTACCTCGAAGTGCCATCGGGACGGTTCGCCGTTGGGGCGAGATCGCACCAGTCTATGCCTTATCCGTGTTCAGCCGAGCGGGGATGACAGATAAGCGATCCCACTCGGAGCGACTGACCGGCTGAGATGGAGCGCTTCCCAGCAGCGATCTCCGTTTTCGCTGTACCCGCGCAAGGCGGGTTGTAAGTGGTGTCCAGATTTGCGCCCTCCTGGCTCGACGTTACCTCCACGTTCGTAGCGCGAAGGCCGCGTCGCGCGCGACTGCACTCGCCGGTCGTGAGGTGCTTGCGCAACCGAACGACCACAACTCCAGCATTCTGGCGAGTCGGCTCGTGGCTGAGTCGTAGTTCGCACTGCGACAGAATTCAAGCACACTCAAGCTCACGGAGCTGATCGCCTCTTGCAGGCGACGGTACCACTCCCCCTTCTCCTCAGACGAAACGCCACATAGCTTTGCCAGTGCGTCTAGGTCGGCCTGGCGTGGCCATCGCCTTGTCCCCCGAAGCGTGAGGGCCATCCCGTCGAATGCATCGCCGCCATTCGCGCGCGGAGCATACGCTCCCATGGTCAGCATGTCGTAGACAGGGGATAGCTGCGGACTCGAGCTGGGCGAGTAAAGCACGCCGAAGTTCTTCAGGTGTGCGTCGCCGTTCCTGATAGCAGATGCTAGAGCGTACTGGCCGAAGAGTTTCGAGCAGACTCGGGAGGCATCTTCGGGAGCAGCGAGACTTCGGATGATGTGTACCACCCGTTCAATGGAGCACGCATACTTATCGCGTGCGGGCAGGCCCAGGAGCGAGCAAGCGTCCTCAAACTGAAGTGGTGTCCCGTCATCAGCGATGTCGAAGCGCTTTACGTAAAGGCGCTTTCGATCCTGCGCGAGTACGGTCGTCGCGGTCGGGAGCCCCATGCGCCGGGAAACTTCCATGCCAAAGAATTCAAGTATGGTCAGTTCGGGGTGGTCGGCGTCGTTGGCTTTGACGATCCATTGTCGTGCTGATGCGTGCGCGCTGCGATCTGGCACGGCATCGAGATACTTAGGGAAGCCGCCCGAAATGCCAGGAAATTTGCCAAGGGGGATGGTCTCCAGGTCAGCTAAGCAGGATGTCTCGGTGCCGGCATCCTCATCGGTCAACTCCAGGTACTTGGCCTCGGCGGTCCCAGCGTGAGGAAGCAGCCGGAGATTTCCGATTCGGTGCTGGCCGCAAGCCAACAGCATTTCTAGCTCTGCTGCCTGCATGCCATCCTTCCCCAAGCGGGCCTCGAGCAGTCGTTCTAGAAATCCCTCTGGATAGGACACTTGGAAGATCGGGAACAGCGTTCTGCTCTTCCACTCCGTGGTGCTAGTTGGCATGTTGAGCGAAAGCGCGTGCGCGGCGGGCACTGCGGGCGCGTAGGTGAACATGTAGTCCCCTTGGGCATCTCGACTCAAAACACCTAGCAGGACATCTCCGAAGAAGACATCAATCTGCATGATCGGACTCCCCGCCGATGAATTGAGCCTTGCAGGATTGGCAGCGAACGCGTTGCCACGGCTGCTCAATCAGTGTTCCCGCTTTGCCGCATAGCTCGCAGGTCGTGGCGGACTTACGAATGTAGCGCTCAGTAAGCAGATAGAGCGACGTCATCAACGGGTTGCCGGAAGGAACCTTGTAAGCAACGCGGAGAACGCCGAATTTTTCTCGCATGGTGACGATGCTGAAGTTTGGTGACGGGGATGAGTCCCACAATGCGTCGAGCTCTTCGCAAAGCGTGAACGCCAGCCGAACCCAACCTGGTCCGAACTCAACCCGAACTTCTTGATCCTGCGCGAAGAGATGATGAAACCCGGCGTGAATCAGTCGGTTCGATTCGTTGTAGTCCATGATGAACTCCATAAGAGCGACGAGCGGCCACTTCTACTAGTGCGACAGATCGAACGGCAAATGCATCTTGGAAAAATCGAGTTTTGGCGGCGGTGGGTGAAGAGCGTCCAGTACGGCGTCTGTGTAGGGTGTGAGGCAGCAGAGCTGCAGAAGGTAGGTGCAGTTAGGCCAATCTGTGGGAAGCGGTCGTCTCTCTGCGATCATTACATGGTGCCTGACCCAGGGCTCGGGGATGTGCTGGTCCAACGTCCCATGCGAGTAGGGCCAAAATTGTTCCGCGGCCAACCCTTGTTCGGCTCCGAGTTTCTTGATGAGACCGGAGAGAGATCCTTTGGAGGGCGGGCGGGGCATGTCAAGAAGGTCGGAACAAAGAGCCAGGTACCTCTTTACCGGCGGAACGTCAGCGGCCGATAGCACGGCGTCAGGTGCAATCGGCCCCACGATAGAACCGGGGTTCGGATGGTCGCGGAGCGTGCGGCGAGAGAAGCTCATCAGCGGCACAGAATGCGTCGGGCATAGATCCACACCAGGAACCTGATGCGAGCGATGCCAGTAGGCGTAATCGAACATTTTCAAGTCCTCATCACGGCATTCGGGGCACAGCCGAATTGGACGACCAGCCGCTGGAACGTTCGCATTGAATAGGTAGGGAGTCATGCCGGTTACCGAGTCTTCTGAAGGCCTTCGCGTCTGGCACCCGAATATCAGATTCTGGAGGCTGTGGCGGCTGAGGTAATCCTCGACAGAAATGCCACACAACTCAGCCACTCGTTTATGCATCGGCCCGAAGATGCCAAGGCCGTTGTCCCCGCGCGCAATAGGTAGCTCTACCGCTAGCTGGGACGCTCGTTCAAATCCGTTTCTGTAGATCAACCTGTACATGTGCCCAGCCATGAATTCGTCTGGGTAGGGCTGTAGAACCATCAGTTTTCTTGGCGGCATTGGGCTAGATAATCGCGAACAAGGGTGAATGTGCGAGGAAGAAGCTCTTCCCTTCGCTGCCAGCAGCGCAGCTTCGGGAGCGCAGCGAGCAACGCCTGCCGCGGCGTTCCGCTAGAGTCGCCTGGCTGCTCATGCGCGATGAACTTGCGAACCTCGAGGGCCAGAGCGACGTCACGAGCGTGCCAATTGACGTGGTTTGTGCGTGACGCCCTGGGTGTCACAGATTCGGACGAGGTCTTGTAAAGCCAGTCGCGATCATGGCGATAGAGCCAGACGTAGTCTGCGGGATCGCGTCGACGCAAGGCAGTGATCCCGGCGCTCGGGAAACGCTTCACAAGTTGCTGCCATCTGCGGTGCGTATCACGCCATTTGCGTTCTAGGCATGCAGTGATCCATTGCTGACGTAGATCCGGAATCGCGTGGAGGAGACCGACCACCACGCCAATCTTTACTCCGAGTGTCTGGGCGACATCAGTCGCCCTCTTCCCCTTGAGAAGCTCGCGAATGACGGCAGTGTGGCGCGGAGGCCTTCGCAGCTTCAATGGAACATGCGCCTTCGCTGCCCAGCGGATCACAGTCTCCGTTTGCACGCCGACCTGGGCGGCGGCACGGCGCGCGGAGTAGCCTCGATCTCTGATGAGAGTAAGCGCCTCGACCTGCGAGGCACTCAACCTTGCCTGAGGCAGCGACTGCGCTGTGCGCTGCGTGAGCGAAGGAGAGGCGCGATCGGATCGGTAGGCTTCGCAGAACTTTGGCCAGGTCCCATAAAGCCAGTGGATGAAAAGCAGGTGGCGCAACGGATTGGTGGTGTGCCCGGATTTCCGCAGCACGGTTTGGACATAGCCCGGACGACATTCGGGGTCCAGCTGCAACGCGTTGAACTCAGGTAATGCGGCTACTTCCATAGCTGCATCCGCGCAGTCAGCAGCTACGCGCTTCAGGTTCAACTGGCGCCGGCCTCGGCCATAGCCGAGCAGAGCGAGGTCGTTCACGTAAGTGTCGTGAAGCTGCCGGTAATCGATTCTTCCTTGGTAGAGGCCTATCGAAGATGCGATGACCAACGACGTGAATGAAAGCCAGGATGCAGGTGCTGAAGTCGCGGGGGAGGCGCAGTCGAACTGAGGATCATCGTGAGGAAGAATCCATAGAAAGCGGCCAATGCCGTTTGCTTTGGTGCTTGCTGCAGTCAATTTGCAGAAATGCGTTGGGCAACTCCAGGCGCCCGGATACTGGTGATCGCGATGCCAATACGTGGTGCTGTACATCTTCACGTCGCTCGTACAGCATAAGGGGCAGTACTTCAAAGGATGTGCCGCTCCGAAACGACTGCTCATGAGGCCAAGCAAAGATTTGGTCCTGCCCGAGCTGTTGCGCCTGACCTCCGCCAGAATTTCTTCCTCGCAACGCGCCGATCGCCACGGCAAGTAAAAAGGCAGGATGGTGTGATGCGCGACGAGGTCGGAAAAGGACGTCTTGAGCGCACCGCCGCTGCGCAGTAGGAACGCATCAACATGGGCCGGGATGTCGTGCCGGTCCCCTTGTCTGGAATGGCCAAAAAGCCTCTGGGTAGTTGCACCCGCGCGGGACTGCAGGGACAGCACATGCTCGCGAGCACAAAGGCTGTACAGCGTTTCGTTCGGAAGCCAACCGCTGGCTTCCATCCGGTGCGAATTGGGTTTGGCTGTCATGGAGTATCTCGCGCTCACGTGGGCCCTAGGCTCTACCTCGGCATCAGGGGGCCGCCACCCTTTCTCTGGACCTCGGTTTGCAGAAGTTCGGCGGCAGAGAGTTTGCCGGCTCGTCGAACGGGCTTCTTAGGCATCGGCGCGGCGGCAAGCGTCTCCCGGCTTTTGTCAGAGATTTTTTGAATGTGCGCAGCCGCCTGGTGTGCAATGGGTCGAAGCAGTTCTTTCTGAAGCTCTTCTGCGAGTCGCCGTTCTCTCGCCACCGCTCGGTCATTGGCCACAGCTTCGGCCGTAGCGGCGACAAGCGGAAACGGGCACTGATACTGGGCATTGGTCTTGGAAGGTTTTTCGATCAGCATTGCTTGCACCTGTTTGCGATGGACGGAGTACCCCGTGCTCCCAAACGCCTCGGCCAGATCAGAGGCTGCAACCTGGCGCCGGCCCCGCTCCCACGCCGTAGCGTAGGCTGAGCAAATCAGGTGGATCAGCAGCCGTTTCAAGCCGGCGGTCTTCTCAAACATCTCGAACCCGCGCGACGCCAGGTCGACCTGCAGGGTTGGTGACAGTGCTTCTGTCACCGCCGTCAGATAGTTCTTCCAGTCTTCCGAATCCGGCCTTGACGGAAATAGTACGGACGGAGTCGCGAGGAGTCGTTGTCTGTCCTGTTCTGGGCGCCTGAGCAAAAGATTACAGAGGCTGTAGTTGGCGACAAAAACCAGGGGCGCTCCGAGGTGAGAGAACTGATAGAGTGCCTTCGTGACAGCCGTGTTTGCCTGCGCGCTCTGAGTCATGAACTGCATCTCATCGAGGATGATCAATGACACGGCATTCTTGAAGATGATCCCAGCCACCGCTTGAGTTGTATCCTTCGGGGAATCAATCCATTCTGCCTGGACGAAGGGTCGCAGCATCTTGGATACGGTGGAGCGATCTTGCGCACAAATGAACCATGACGCGCTCGCCCGCAAGCGCCCGCCTTGTGGACCAAGGTTCACTTCTTGCGACTGCGGAAGGATTCTGTGCACAGCCTGCATTAGGCTGCTCTTACCCACACCGGCAGGACCGGTCAGGCAGACTGGAGCACGGAAGTCATTGCCTTGATACCCGCGGTGGTAGAGGCGCTGAAAATAGTCCTTTGGATCGACGTAGTTTCGAGCTCGATG
>ERZ1032107.273-NODE-273-length-12125-cov-12.821044_pt1 | contig 12125 bp, 7 predicted proteins | sample MGYA00516713_ERZ1032107 | MGnify/ENA primary metagenome ERZ1032107 (study PRJEB33718, sample SAMN03160116) | human skin metagenome | collected 2014-04-10 | study: EMG produced TPA metagenomics assembly of the PRJNA266117 data set (Human skin bacterial metagenome...
TTCCCTGAGGGGGCGGTGCAGCAAGGGTTGCCTGCCGCGAGCTGAAATGAAAAAAGCAGCCCGAGAGGGCTGCTTTTTGAATTCTGGTGCCGGCAATAGGAGTCGAACCTACGACCTTCGCATTACGAATGCGCTGCTCTACCAACTGAGCTATGCCGGCAAGACCATTTGCTTTGTTTCCGGACATGCCAGAAGAGACAAGCAAAACATCTTTTTCTTCCCAACTCAGTGCCTTTTTATGGGGCCTGATCTGGAAAGACCGAAATCATATCAGAGTTTTTTGGCGATGGGAAACGTGCGATGCAACTTTCCACAAAAACTTCGCGATTTGCACACTTCAAAATTTTCGTTCATAATCTCGTTTCTTAGCAGTTCCCCGATAGCTCAGTCGGTAGAGCGACGGACTGTTAATCCGCAGGTCGCTGGTTCGAGCCCAGCTCGGGGAGCCAAAGAATTCAGGGCCATTCACGCAAGTGAATGGCCCTTTTGGTTTGGGTTTTCGGTTTGCATTTTGGCAGCCTGGTGAAAGTTTGGTGTTATGTAATAACATTCTATTTTTCACCGGGTGGCTCATCATGCAGATAGAAAGCGCGGCGCGGCCGCAAGACGGGCGCCTGCCCGTGACGGTGTTGTCCGGATTTCTGGGCGCCGGCAAGACTACGTTGCTCAATCATGTGCTGAACAATCGCGAGGGCCGGCGCGTCGCGGTCATCGTCAACGACATGTCCGAGGTCAACATCGATGCCCGGCTGGTGCGCGAGGGCGGCGCGGCCTTGTCGCGGGCGGACGAGAAGCTGGTCGAGATGAGTAACGGTTGCATCTGCTGTACGTTGCGCGAAGATCTGTTGATCGAGATTCGCCACTTGGCCGAAGCGGGGCGGTTCGACTACCTGCTGATCGAGTCCACGGGTATCTCCGAGCCGCTGCCCGTTGCCGAAACCTTCACGTTCAGAGACGAAGATGGGTCCAGCCTGTCCGATATCGCGCGGCTGGATACGATGGTGACGGTCGTCGATGCATTCAATTTCCTGCGCGACTACGCCAGCCGCGACAACCTGGCTGCGCGCGGCCAGGCGCTGGACGAGCAGGACGGGCGCACGGTCGTGGATCTGCTGATCGAGCAGGTCGAATTCTGCGACGTCATGGTGTTGAACAAGACCGACCTGGTGGATGCGCACGACCTGGCGCGGCTTGAGGCCATCCTGCGCAAGCTGAATCCGCGCGCTGATATCGTGCGGGGCGAATTCGGCCGCGTGCCCTTGGCGCGCGTGCTCGATACCGGACGTTTCGATTTCGAGGACGCGGCGCAGGCGCCGGCCTGGCTCAAGGAACTGCGCGGCGACCACGTGCCCGAAAGCGAGGAATACGGCATCGGCAGTTTCGTTTTCCGCGCCCGCCGGCCGTTCCATCCGCAGCGGTTGTGGGATTGGGTGCACGAGGAGTGGCCAGGCGTGGTGCGGTCCAAGGGCTACTTCTGGCTGGCGACGCGGCCGGCGATTGCGGCGTCCTGGTCGCAGGCCGGGCCGGTGACGCGCTACGGCGCGGCGGGCTATTGGTGGGCCGCGCTGCCGGCAGAGCGCTGGCCAGAGGACGCCGAATCGCGCGCCCGCATCGTCGCCGAGTGGGACCCGGTGTACGGCGACCGCTGCCAGGAATTGGTGCTGATCGGCATCGGCATGGACGAACCTGCCTTGCGCGCGCGGTTGACGGCCTGCCTGATGACGCAGGAAGAAATGACCCGTCCCGCGTTGGAATTGGCTACGATCCCGGATCCGTTCCCCATCTGGGGCGCGGCGCACTAGAGGGAGGGCGAGGCAAGGCCTCGCGACGTGATGGGCGCGCAAGACGACAAACGCATTGGCGTAACGGTGATTTCAGGCTTTCTGGGCAGCGGCAAGACCACCTTGCTCAACCGCCTGCTGCGCGAGCCCGCCTATGCCGATGCCGTCGTCATCATCAACGAATACGGCGACATCGGCGTGGACCATCACCTGGTGCGCCTGGCGCCGGACAACATCGTATTGATCGAAGGCGGCTGCCTGTGCTGTGTGGTCAGCGGGGCGGTAGCCGATACCTTGCGCGATCTGTTCATGTTGGCGCTCAGTCGGCGCATCAAGCCGTTTCGGCGGGTGCTGATCGAAACCAGCGGGCTGGCGGACCCGGCCCCGGTGCTCTTCACGCTCAAGCATGACCGCTTTCTGGCCGAGCGCTATGTCTACCAGGGTGCATTGGTGGTGGTGGACGTGCGGCAAGGGCCGCAACAGCTGGAATCGCAGCCGGAAGCGCTGCGCCAGTTGGCGCTGGCCGACACGGTGGTGTTCAGCAAATCCGACCTGGCCGATACCGCGCAGTTGCGCGCGGTGGAGCGGGCCGTGGCCGAGATCAATCCCGGCGCCCGGCGCTGCGTGCAACGGGGTGACGCGCCTTTGGCGAGCGTGTTGCTGGAAGGCCCGGATCCGCAGTCGCGGCGCGACGGGGTCGAGCTGGCAGGCTGGCTGCAGGCATTTTCAAAGCCGATGGCGGCGCGTCATGCGCAGGTGGCCAGCTTTTCCATCACGCTGGTCGCCCCGATCGGCCGCGCGGCCTTCCTGGCTGGGGTTTCTCGTGTGCAGGAGCAGTTCGGGCCCGCGCTTCTGCGCATGAAAGGCCTGGTCTGTTTCGAGGGCGAGGCCCTGCCGTGCGAGGTGCATGGCGTGCATGGCGAGTTGTATCCCATTCGTCCCTTGGTCCAGTGGCCGGGCGATGATCGTTTGTCGCAATTGGTCTATATCGTCAGGGGGGCGGATCCGGCCGAAGTTCGGGCAGCGGCGTGTGCCGCATTGGGCCAGTTTTCCGCGTAGGGCTCGTTTCGATTCCCGGCCGGCGGGCGCCTTGCCGACGTCCTGGTGTGTCATTTCAGATGCTGAAAATGCACGGAAATACGGTATAACCCGTAAAGTCTGGTGCAAAAATCGAGACAATCATGGACCGTTTGAAAGCGATGCAGGTGTTCGTGGAGGTCGCCGACAGGGGAAGTCTGTCTGCGGCGGCGGTTCATCTGGATATGTCCCGGGCCATGGTGTCACGCTACCTGGCAGAAATGGAGCAGTGGGTCGGGGTGCGGTTGTTGCATCGCACGACCCGGCGCCTGAGCCTGACGCCGGCCGGCGCCGAAACCCTGCCGCGCTGCCGGCAGATGCTGGACATGGTGGGCGACCTGCGCAGCGCCGTGTCCACCCCCGAAGACACGCCGCGCGGCCTGCTGCGCATGACCACCAGCATGTCGTTTGGCTCGCGTCACCTGGCTCGGGTGATTACCGACTACGTCAAGCAGCACCCCGGCACGTCGGTCGACCTGATGCTGGTCGACCGCGCCGTGAACCTGGTCGAGGAACGGGTCGATCTGGCCGTACGCATCACCAATGACCTGGACCCCAACCTGATCGCCCGCAAGCTGGCCGTGTGCCGGTCGGTGGTCTGCGCGTCGCCGGAATACCTGCAGCGCGAAGGCGAGCCTGCCCGAATCGAAGACCTGTCCCTGCGCAATTGCCTGACCCATTCCTACTTTGGCAAAAGCCTGTGGCGCTTCGAGCGCGACGGTGTGCCGGTGGACGTACCGGTCAGCGGCAATATCAGTGCCAACGAGGTGTCAGTGCTGGTGCAGGCGGCGCTGGAGGGGGCGGGCGTGGCCATGTTGCCGACTTACTACGCCACGGAATATGTGGCCGAGGGCCGTCTGAAGGTGATTCTGCCCCAGGCCAAGCCGCAGGAGCTGGGTATTTACGGGGTCTATGTGTCACGCCGCCAGATGCCGCTGATCCTGCGTTCGATGCTGGATTTCCTGGTCGAGCGGTTGGGGTCCACGCCCTGGGATGCGCCCTAGCGCACGGCGCTGCGTCAGGGGTTTGGGGTGTTTGAAGTGCCGCTCCTGCGGGCGCCGCCGGTTGAGGGACAGGTATATAGCGGTATAATTTGGGTGCTTTCCCGGTCGGCCAGGCGCTGAACTGCAGGGCTTTTGCCAATGTCCGCAAGCATGTAGTCTTAGAAAAACATCTAAGAATCGTAGTTTCGGCTTAACAGGCCGCGGCATCGTGGGGCAGGGGCTCCGGATGCACGAGGGGAGGCGCATCAGGGCCTTCGGCAGGTGGTAAATGCCACGCCGTTGTCCGGTGCCTGACGATTCAGGTCCTTTGATCTCGATTGCCGCAATATCGATTGCCGCGAAAATAGTGCTGGACCCGGCACCGTTCGCAGGCTTGTTGGCTTGTTATGCCAGCTTTTCCGGATTTTGCTTAAAACATTGCCCCGCGGATTGCCGGGGTGTGCGTGCAGCCCATCTTGCATGGCGCGAACCCCGCGGCCCGAGCCCGCGGCGGTTGTCAGTAAACACAGGATTCTCGTGAGAAATTCGCAAACCAGCGCAGTCTGTCGCCGTACCGCCCATGGGTTGGTTCGGGCGGCTGCGCGGGTCGGCGTGTCGCGCGTTGCGGGTTTGAATTTGCCCCAATCGCGGGCACAACAATCGCGGGCACAAATGAAAAAGGCCCGGCGCAATCGCCAGGCCTTGATCAATTTGGTTGCGGGGGCAGGATTTGAACCTACGACCTTCGGGTTATGAGCCCGACGAGCTGCCAGACTGCTCCACCCCGCGTCTGAGAGAAGAATATTAACCTTATTTTCACCCTAACGCAAGTTAGCCCCTTTTTATTGAATTTGAATGTCGATGAACGATAGCGAGGCGATACTCGTGCTGGAAACCGCGCTGCTATGCGCGGTGCAGCCGATGCAACTGTCCGAAATGCGCAAGCTGTTCGGTGACGATGAACAATTCGACAACAGTGCCTTGCGCACGTTGCTGGAGACCCTGCAGGGCAACTGGGCCGATGGCGGCCTGGAGCTCGTGCAACTGGCGACGGGCTGGCGCTTCCAGAGCCGTCCGCACATGCAGCGCTACCTGGAACGGCTGAATCCTGAAAAGCCGCCCAAGTATTCGCGCGCGGTGATGGAAACGTTGGCCATCGTGGCCTGGCGTCAGCCGGTCACGCGCGGCGACATCGAAGACATCCGCGGCGTTACCGTGTCGTCCAATATCGTCAAGGCGCTGGAAGACCGGGGCTGGATCGAAGTGATCGGCCATCGCGACGCCCCGGGCCGGCCGGCGCTGTTCGGCACCACCCGCCAGTTCCTCGACGACCTGGGGCTGCGTGCGCTGGATGAGCTGCCCGCCCTGGAATCCGCCCATGCGGCGGCGGCCCTGGCCGGCCTGGACCTGGGTGAGGTCCAGCAGCTGGCTGAGGCTGCCGAGGCTGAAGCGCAGGATGCAACGGCTGCCGCGCAAGGTCAGGCGCAGCATGAAATCGCAGTGACGGACGGTGACGCGGCAGTCGACGCTGGCGCAGGCCAGGCAGGCGTGCAAGGGAGTATCCCGGTTGCGGAATTGTCTGTTTCGGACGACGATGCAACCATAGGCACGGACGATAGCGTAGAATCCCCGCTTTCGCGCCCAGAAGAAGACGCGACTCCCGCAGACGATTCCACCGTCCGGGCGCAAGCCGAAAGCTTGCCCGATGCGCCATCCGTGGGCATCGAGGATGCCGGGCGCTTCGATCAAGCCGAGGCGCCGGGTGTGGATGCCGCCCAAGAGGCGCATGGCGGGTTGTCCGAAAATCCTGCTGATACTGACAGTTCCGATGCCGCTGCCAACCCTGGCGCTGCGAATGAACTTGTCGAGCACGCGGAAAGCGCGAAACCGACCGAACCGATAGATAAGGCCGAACCCCTGGCGCCTGGCGCCGACGCGTTCGAGCCCGATACCGGCTCCGCCATGGCGGAGCCTGCCGAGCCGGATTCCGATCAGCCCGAGGCTGACCGCGAACCGGCGTCCCCAGATGATGATGCGCCTGCCACCGGCAAGCCTACCCAAGTTTGAAATTCGGAGCTGTCCCAGTGACAACGAATACAGCAATGCAGGACGATAATCCCCGTCCGGATGACGCCGTTTCCAACGGCCAGCCGGAAGCCTCTGCCACCCGTGAGCCGGCCGCCGAGGGCGAAGCCCGCGGCCGCGGCCGCAAGCTGCGCACGCCGTTCCGCCGCCGTCGTGGCGATGCGCCCGCCGCCGAGCAGGCGCCCGCCGCCGCCGCGGATGCGCAGGCCCCCGCTGCCAGCGTCGCCGACACGGCCGACACCCGTGGTGGCGAGCAGGAGGCCGAGCAGGCATTGTCGTACCTGGATACCGCCGACCGCATGGAACAGCGGCTGGGCAAGTACCTGAACAGCGATGTGGTCATGCCCAAGCTGCACAAGGTGCTGGCCGACGCCGGCATCGGCTCGCGCCGCGAAATGGAAGAGCTGATCGTCGCCGGCCGCGTGTCGGTCAACGGCGAGCCGGCCCACATCGGCCAGCGCGTGGCCCCGAACGACCAGGTCCGCGTCAATGGCAAGCCCATCATGCGGACCAACACCAAGAAGCCGCCGCGCGTGATCCTGTATCACAAGCCCTCCGGCGAAATCGTCAGCCATGACGACCCGGGCGGCCGTGCCAGCGTGTTCGCGCGCCTGCCCAAGCTGCGTACCGGCAAGTGGTTGTCGGTGGGCCGGCTGGACCTGAACACCGAAGGCCTGCTGATCTTCACCACGTCGGGCGACATGGCCAACCGGATCATGCATCCGCGTTACGGCACCGAACGCGAGTACGCCGTGCGCGTGCTGGGCGAAATGGACGAAGCCCAGCGCCAGTCGCTGGTCGATGGCATCGAATTGGAAGACGGCGTGGCCGCTTTCGGCGCGCTGGACTACCTGGGCGGCGACGGCAGCAACCGCTGGTACCGCGTGACCCTGCAGGAAGGCCGCAACCGTGAAGTGCGCCGCATGTTCGAAGCGGTCGGCGTCACGGTCAGCCGCCTGATCCGCACCCGTTTTGGCGACGTGGTGCTGCCGCGCACGCTGCGTCGTGGTCGCTGGGAAGAGTTGGATGGCTCGCTGGTCACCGCCTTGATGGTGCAGTTGGGACTGTTGCGTGAAGACGACGATGCCGGTGGTAACCGCCGCCGTTCCAAGCAGCCCCAGTCGCACGACAGCGCCTTGCCCCCGGGGTTCGGCACGCTGGATCGTAATGGCATGAATGGCGCCCGTATCGGTCGCCGCGGCAAGATCCAGGGCGGCCGCGCGGGCAGCGCCGGCCAGACGGCGGCGTGTCCGTCGGACCCCTTCGGTACCGGCCTGATGATCGCGGGCGGTTACGCCAATGGTCATCCGCTGGCGGGCGAAGCCAATGGCAACAGCAGTGGCAATGGCAACCGCAAGGGCGGCAAGCCCGCGGGTGGCCGGGGCGCGGGCGCAGTCGGTGGCAAGCCGGGCGGCCGCAGCGGCGGCAAGACGGGCGGCAAGCCGCGCGGTCCGCGCGCAGCGGCAGCCAGCGGCCCCGTGGCCAATACGGCGGCGGGCAATGTGGTCGAGGCGCCGGCAGGCGCGGGTGGCAAGCCGGCAGGTGGCAAGCCGGGCGGCAAACCGGCGGGCGCGCGTGGCGGCAATGCCGGCCGGGGCGCCAAGCCTGCGGGTGCGGGCCGGGGCGGCAACAAGGCCGAGGGCTCGCGCGCTGGTGGTGGTAACGCTGGCGGCGGTAACAATAAGGGTCCGGGCGCCGGCGGCAAGCCGCGCGCACCGCGCAATGCGTCGTCTTCGCCGCGTGGCGACGACTGGCAGCCGCGTGGCGCTTCGGCCCACGAATCCCGCCTGGGCGTGATGAGCGGCCGGGGTGGAAGAGGGCGCTAAGCCGCTTGCCGGGCGGCGCCTGGGTGGCGTCGCCTGTCGGATGTGTCCCACATAAACGTAAGCCCGTGACGAATCAGGCGTTTTTCCAGTTTATCTGGTAAAATCAATGGTTTTCATGGCTTCGCGTTCTTGCTTTCGCGCCTTGGCTTTTGGCCGCGGAAGGGTTGCGTGGGGCGGGCTGGTGCGCCGCAGTGGCGGTGCAAGCCGAAATTTAGGTCGCAATATAGGGCACTGCCCAGCATTGCTCCTTACGTGCAGTAAGGGTGGCGGCTGGGCGCTGTGCAATACGGTGGGCTGGGCGTGCAGCCCATTTTTTTTGAGTATATGGCTGATTTATTCGCATTGACCGAAGAGGCTCTTGCCGGCATGGATGTCGAACTCGTCGACGTCGAGCGTGCCGCGCTGGGCCTATTGCGCGTCACGATCGATCGGGTCGGCGGTGTGCGCATCGAAGACTGCGAGCAGGTGTCCCGCCAATTGTCGCGGGTGTACGAGGTCGAGAACATCGACTACAAGCGGCTGGAAGTCGGTTCGCCGGGCATTGACCGCCCGTTGCGCAACGAGACCGAATTCCGCCGCTTCGCAGGCGAACGCATCGAGATCAAGCTGCGCGAGGCATTGGACGGGCGCAAGGTCTTCTCCGGCACGTTGACCGTGCCCGAAGATACGCCCGCAGCCCCGGATGCCGCGGCTGGGATGCACAAGACCGTGTTCGGTCTCGAATTTGAGGCAAAAAAGAACGAAGTCCAGGTTTTGAACTTCACGGTCGATGATATCGAGCGTGCAAAACTGGATCCCGTTCTGGATTTCAAGGGCAAAAAGCGATGAGTCGCGAAATTCTTCTGTTGGTCGATGCCTTGGCGCGTGAAAAGAACGTCACGCGTGATGTCGTGTTCGGAGCGCTTGAAAGCGCGCTGGCCTCGGCCATGAAAAAGCGCTTCAAGGATGATGCGGACATTCGTGTTGCCATCGATCGTGATACCGGTGACCACGAAGGTTTCCGCCGCTGGCTGGTGGTGCCGGACGAAGCCGGCCTGCAAGAGCCCGACAAGCAGGAAATGCTGTCGGACGCGGTCGAGATCGTGCCTGGCATCAAGGAAGGCGAATACATCGAAGAGCCGCTCGAGCCCATCGAATTCGGCCGCATCGGCGCCCAGGCTGCCAAGCAGGCCATCCTGCAGAAGATCCGCGACGCCGAGCGCGAACAGGTGCTGAACGACTTCCTGGACCGTGGCGAAACCATCGTGTCCGGCACGATCAAGCGCATGGACAAGGGCGACGCCATCATTGAAACGGGCAAGATCGAAGCGCGCCTGCCGCGTTCCGAAATGATCCCGAAGGAAAACCTCCGGGTCGCCGACCGTGTCCGCGCTTTCGTGTTGCGCGTCGACCACGCGGCCCGCGGCCAGCAGGTCATCCTGTCGCGCACCTCGCCCGAGTTCATCCGCCAGCTGTTCGAGAACGAAGTGCCCGAAATCGAGCAGGGCCTGCTCGAGATCAAGGCGGCTGCCCGTGATGCCGGCGTGCGTGCGAAGATCGCCGTGGTGGCATACGATAAGCGTATCGACCCGATCGGCACCTGCGTGGGCATGCGCGGTTCGCGCGTGACCGCCGTGCGCAACGAGCTGGGCGGCGAACAGGTCGATATCGTGCTGTGGTCCGAAGACCCCGCGCAGTTCGTCATCGGCGCCCTGGCGCCCGCCAACGTCGAATCCATCGTGGTGGACGAAGACAAGCACGCGATGGACGTCGTGGTCGACGAAGAAAACCTGCCCAAGGCCATTGGCGCCAAGGGACAGAACGTGCGCCTGGCGTCCGAGCTGACCGGCTGGCAGATCAACATCATGACGCCGGAAGAAAGCCTGAACCGCCAGGAAGTCGAGCGTTCGGGCCTGCGTGCCACGTTCATGAACAAGCTGGACGTCGACGAGGAAGTCGCCGACATCCTGATCGACGAAGGTTTCACCGGTATCGAGGAAATCGCCTACGTGCCCATGCAGGAACTGCTGGAAATCGAGGCGTTTGACGAAGACACCATCAACGAGTTGCGCGCCCGTGCCCGCAATGCGCTCCTGACCGAGGCCATCGCCCAGGAAGAGCGTCTGGAAACGGCACAGGATTTGCTGGAACTCGAAGGCGTGACGCAGGAACTGGCCGCCAAGCTGGCCGAGCGTCAAGTGCATACGCGTGATGACTTGGCCGAATTGGCAACGGACGAGCTGGCGGAAATCGCCGGCCTGACCGAGCAGGAAGCCAGCGACCTCATCATGCGTGCCCGCGCCCATTGGTTCGACGAAGAATAACCATAAGGACACGGGTCTGCGGCGGATGCCGTCATGTCCGCCGCAAGTTCACGTTGTTTGTAATAGCTGCATATAGGGAAGAGAGAGCCTAATGTCGAGTAACACCGTCGCCCAGTTCGCTACCGAGCTGAAAATGCCTGCCAATGTGCTGCTGGATCAGCTGCGCTCGGCTGGCGTTGACCTCAAATCGGTTGACGATTCCGTCACCGACAGCGACAAGGCGAAATTGCTCGAATCGCTGCGTCGCGCTCATGGCGCGACCGAAGGCAAGAAGATCACCCTGACGCGCCGCCAAACCTCCGAGATCCGGCAGGCTGACGCCACCGGCCGCTCGCGCACCATCCAGGTCGAGGTTCGCAAGAAGCGCGTGTTCGTCAAGCGTGATCCCTCCGAAATCGCCCTGGAGCAGGCCGCAGGCGCCCGCGCCGAAGACGAAGCGGCCGTCGAAGAATCGCAGCAGGTGTCCGCACCGGCCGTGACCGAGGCTCCCGCCTCGGCCGAACCGCGCGAAACCGCACCCGTCCAGGCAGAGGCTTCGGCCCCGGCTGTGGCGGAAACGCCCGCTGCAGTAGAAGCGCCCGCGCCGGTAGAAGCGCCCGCGCCTGTTGAATCCGTCGCGGCCGAAGTGCCCGCCCCCGTCGAGGCGCAAGCCCCCGAAGTCCAGGCCCAGCCTGAACCGGAACCGACGCCGGCGCCCGCTCCTGCCGAGCCCGTGGCCGAAGTGGCCAAGCCCGAAGTCAAGACTGAAACCACCGAGCCCAAGGCTGAAGAAGCCAAGCCGGAACCCGTTGTGCTAGCTAATACGTCCGAACCATCTTCCCCCCAGGCCGCCGCGCCTGTCGCCCAGGCCCAGCCTGCCGCGAAGTCCGAATCCGTCAAATCCGCCGCCAAGCCGGTCGAAGCCGCTGCACCCGCCGCCAGGGTGGGTAACCGCGCCGACAATCGTCGCGCCGGCCCTCCGCTTGCCGCCTCCGCCACTGGCGCTGGCCGCGACGAAGCGCGCCGTGCCGCCGAGGCCGAAGCCGCTGCCCTGCGCGAGATGCTGAACCGTCCCCGCAAGGTGCTGCGTGCGCCGGAACCCGAAGCGCCCGCCGCTGCGCCGGCAGCCCCGATCTCGGGCACGCTGCACAAGCCCGCCGGCAAGCCCGGCGCCGCGCCTGGCGCCAAGAAGGACGCCAAGCCCGCCGCACCCGGCACCAAGAAGACCATCAAGACGGCCGAAGTGGCCTCGACCTGGTCCGACGACGCCTCGCGCAAGAAGCCGGCCGACAAGCCCGCAGCGCCCGCCAGCCGTGACGGCTGGCGTGCAGGTGGCAAGGGCGGTGGCAAGAGTGGCGGCCGCGGTGGCCGCAACCAGCAGAACGATCGCCGCAACGAGCCCGCGCCGCAGGAATTCATCGCACGTGAAGTCCACGTGCCGGAAACCATCAGCGTGGCCGACCTGGCCCACAAGATGTCCGTCAAGGCCGCCGAGGTCATCAAGCAATTGATGAAGCTGGGCCAGATGGTCACCATCAACCAGGTGCTGGACCAGGAAACGGCCATGATCGTGGTCGAGGAACTGGGCCACGTGGCCATCGCCGCCAAGCTGGACGACCCGGAAGCCTTCCTGGACGAAACCGCCAGCGTGTCGGAAGCCGAACAGCTGCCGCGCGCCCCGGTCGTGACCGTCATGGGCCACGTCGACCACGGCAAGACCTCGCTGCTGGACTACATCCGCCGCGCCAAGGTTGCCGCGGGCGAAGCCGGCGGCATTACGCAGCACATTGGCGCCTACCACGTTCAGACCGAGCGCGGCATGGTGACCTTCCTTGACACCCCGGGCCACGAGGCGTTCACCGCCATGCGTGCCCGCGGCGCCAAGGCCACCGACATCGTCATCCTGGTGGTGGCTGCGGACGACGGCGTGATGCCGCAGACGCGTGAAGCCATCCACCACGCCAAGGCGGCCGGCGTGCCCATGGTCGTGGCGATCACCAAGATCGACAAGCCCTCGGCCAACCCCGACCGCGTCAAGCAGGAACTGGTTGCCGAACAAGTGGTGCCGGAAGAGTACGGTGGCGACGTGCC
>ERZ1032107.274-NODE-274-length-12106-cov-14.434404_pt1 | contig 12106 bp, 8 predicted proteins | sample MGYA00516713_ERZ1032107 | MGnify/ENA primary metagenome ERZ1032107 (study PRJEB33718, sample SAMN03160116) | human skin metagenome | collected 2014-04-10 | study: EMG produced TPA metagenomics assembly of the PRJNA266117 data set (Human skin bacterial metagenome...
GAGATTTCTGCCTGTCTCGTGGGCTCGGAGATGTGTATAAGAGACAGCCCCCACTCCCCCACTGATCCTGCCCGACCTCTCCGGCCGCGAACAGAAACTCTCCGCCTGGCGCGGCAACGTCGTCATCGTCAGCTTCTGGGCCACCTGGTGCGACCCCTGCCGCGACGAAATCCCCCTCATGTCCGCCATGGCCCGCCGCCACCGCGAAGAAGGCCTGCGCCTGGTCGCCGTCAACGTAGGCGAAGCCCTCGGCAAGATCACCACCTTCCTGGCCAAATGGCCCGTCGCCGGCACCGTCCTGCACGACCGCAACAGCACCGCCTCAAAAAAATGGGACGCCGCCGGCCTCCCCGCCAACTACCTGATCGACCGCGGCGGCACCGCCCGCTACTGGCACCTGGGCGCCCTGGACTGGAAAGCAGAAAACGTCACCAGCGTCGTCACCAAGATGCTGCGCGCCTAAATCCACCCAACGAAACCGACGCCCAACAAAAAGGCGGCGCAAAGCGCCGCCCCCGCCAAAATAAAACCCCTTTCGCCAATCCCCACACAAGCAAACCGTTCGATCAAGGTTCAGCAACGCGACTACCCAACACATCAAGAGCCCTGTCGTTGCGGGGCGTGTGACGGTGGGCCGTTTAGATTGCGCCCGAGGGAATCGGAAGGGAAGGCCGAAGGCCTGGACGACGATGACGAAGGGGAAGTCCGGAGCGAAGGCTCCGGACCGCAATCGGAGGCCCACCGTCACACGCCCCGCAACGACAGGGCGGCAGAAGAACTCACCCCATCGCCAGCAACAACACAACGTCAGCAAAAGAATTGGCGGAAGGCAGCAGGAGTCGAACCTACCTGGGAACGTCTGACGCCCCCAACCGGGTTTGAAGCCCGGCCGTGCCACCGGACACGGATGCCTTCCGCAGTGACCCGCCTATGATACCCGCAGCACATGCGCATCCCGCACCCGCCGCGTCACCCCCGTCCGATCAAAAAACTCCAGAATCTGGATCGCCCGCTTGCGCCCCAACCCCGTCGCATCCCGGAACGCCGCCGCATTCAGCCCAGCAGGCTTGCCCGCCAGATCGACCGCCAGCGCCACCAATTGCGCCACCTGCTCGCGGTCATAGAACAGATCCTTCACCACCTGCGCCACCTCACCGCGCCTGAGCAGCTTGCGCAGCACCAGCCGCACCCGCTCTTCCGGCTCGGCCAGCAGCCGCGCCATATCCCGCACCCATGGCGGATCGTAGGCCCCCGCTGCCAGCAGCGGCAGCAGCCGCTGCGCCAATTGCGCCTCGCCTTCGGCCAGCACCGCCACATGATTCGGCAGATGCAGCCACGGCCCATTGCGCACCACCCGGCCATGCTGCTGCAGATGATCCAGCAGCCCTTGCCACAGCGGTTCAGGCGCTGTCGGCAACGCCATCCGGCGCAGCCGTGAACTGTCCGGCCCCGGCTCATCCGGCGCCCCCTGGTGAAAGGCCGCCAGCGCCGCCTCCACCCGATCGCGCAATGCCTCCCAGTGCGACGACAGGATCAGCGTGCGCGTCCCTTGCGGCGTGCGCGGCGCAATCCAGCTGGCCCCATGCGGCGCGGCCAGTTCGCTCACCGGCTGGCCCGTCAGGCGCTGCAACGCGGCTTCGTCCAGACCCAGCGTCGCCTGTTCCAGCAACGGGTGCAACCCGCCGCCATCCAGCATCTCGGCCACCGCGCCCAGCCATTGCAGCCGCGATGCTGCGCGGCGCTTGCGATCCGGCGCGTTCGGGTCCAGCACCCGGCCCCCGCCCACCGTGCGCGTCGCCTGCGCATTGCGCACGATGTAGCGGTCGCCGGGCATCGCGCACACCGGCTCGTCGAACACCAGCTGCACCCAGCCGGACTGCCCCGGCGCCAGCGATTCCGCCGACAGCGGCACCGCATGCGCCATATGGCGCGCGGCGCCAATATGCACATGCAGCGGCGTCCAGGCCCGCAGCGCCGCATCGGCCGAATCCAGCAACGTCAGCGCCACATCCACGTGGCGCGACGGCAGAAAACAGCGCGCATCCGCGATCCAGTCGCCGCGGCCGATTGCCTGCTTGTCGATGCCCGCCAGGTTCAAGGCGCAGCGTTGCCCGGCCGAGCCCGTTGCGCTGGGTTGATTCTGCGCATGGATGCTGCGCACCCGCACCCGCGTGCCTGCCGGCATCAGGCGCAGATCGGCGTCATCATCGCTCGCCCGCGCCTGGCCGCCGTGCGCCGTGCCCGTCACCACCGTGCCGTGGCCCGCCAACGTGAACACCCGGTCTACCGCCAATCGGAACAGGCCCTGGTGGCCGCGTGCGCCCAGCGCCTGCGCGGTCTCGTCCAGATGGCGCTTCAGGTCGGCCGTGCCGCCGTCATCCGGCCGTGCTGCGCAAACCTCGAACACCGGCGCGCCCTGCAAAAAGGTATCCGCCGCCAGGGCCGCGATCTCGGCGCGCACCGTCGCCAGCCGGGCCGCATCGGCGCGATCCGCCTTGGTCAGCGCCACCGCCCCGCGCGCCACGCCCAGCAGCGTCAGAATCGCCAGGTGCTCGCGCGTCTGCGGCATGACGCCGTCGTCGGCCGCCACCACCAGCAGGCCGAAGTCGATGCCGCTGGCGCCCGCGGCCATCGTATGCACCAGCTTTTCGTGGCCCGGCACGTCGATGAAGCCCAGCACGTCGCCATTGGCCAGCGGCGTATAGGCGTAGCCCAGTTCAATGGAAATGCCGCGCGCCTTCTCTTCCTTCAGACGGTCGGTGTCCACTCCCGTCAGCGCCCGCACCAACGTGGTCTTGCCATGGTCGATATGGCCGGCGGTGCCGACGATCATGCCAGGGGCTCCGCCAGCTGCGCGGCGAAGTCGGCTTCGTCGCGGGCCTCCAGGCAGCGCAGATCGAGCCACAGCGCGTCGTCCGCGATGCGGCCGATCACGGGCACCGGCAGGCCTCGCAGCCGCGCTTCCAGGCGGTCCAGATGGCGCCCGGGACGTCCGCTACCGGTGTAGCGCACCGCCAGCCCGAAGCTGGGCAGTTGGTCCACCGGCAAGGCGCCGCTGCCGATCTGGCTGAACATCGGCACCGCCTGCACCTCGTAGCCCGCGCCCACGGCATGGGCCAGCGTGCCGCGCAGGCGCTCGGCCTGCGGCTGGATCTCGCGCTGCGGGCGCGTGAGCAGCCGCAGCGTGGTCAGGCGCTGGGCCAGGAATTCCGGCGCGCGATACAGGGCCAGCACCGGTTCCAGCGCGGCCAGCGTCAGCTTGCCCACGCGCAGCGCGCGCTTGAGCGGATTCTTCTTGATCTTGCGGATCAGGTCGGCACGGCCCACCAGCAGGCCCGCCTGCGGCCCGCCCAGAAGCTTGTCGCCGCTGAACGTCACCAGGTCGGCGCCCGCGGCAATGGTCTCGCGCACCGTGTCCTCGCGCGGCAGGCCGAACTGCGTCAGGTCAACCAGCGTGCCGCTGCCCAGGTCCACCGTGGCGGGCAGCCCGCGGGCATGCGCCAGCGCTGCCACCTCGGCCACGCTGACGCTCTTGGTGAAACCAGTGACCGCATAGTTGCTGCAATGCACCTTCATCAGCATCGCGGTGCGCGGGCCGATGGCGGTCTCGTAGTCGGCCGCATGGGTGCGGTTGGTGGTGCCTACCTCGACCAGCTTGGCGCCGGCCCGCTTCATGATGTCCGGAATGCGGAAGGCGCCGCCGATCTCGACCAGCTCGCCGCGCGACACGACCACCTCGCGGCGGTCGGCCAGCGCATTCAGCATCAGCAGCACGGCGGCCGCGTTGTTGTTGACCACCGTGGCGGCTTCGGCCCCGGTCAGTTCGCACAGCAGCTCGTCGATCAGGTCATCGCGGTCGCCGCGCCCGCCCGTGTCCAGGTCGAATTCCAGGTTGGCCGGCGAACGCAGCGCGCGCAGCACCGAATCGACGGCCGCGTCGGGCAGCAGCGCCCGCCCCAGGTTGGTGTGCAGCACCGTGCCCGTCAGGTTGTACACGGCCCGCAGGCGTGGCGCCGCGGCAGCCGCCAGCGCGGCCGACACTGCCGACGCAACCGTGGCCTCGGCCAGGTCCGCGCGCGACAGCTCGCCTGCCAGCGCCCGCTGGCGCAGCGCGTCCAGGTGGCGGCGCAACGCCGCCACGACCTGCGTGCGGCCATGGGTTTCCAACGCGACGGCCAGGCCGGGCGCGTTCAGCAGGCGGTCCAGCGCCGGAATATCGGCGGCGGCGGCAAGATCGGCCATGGCTATTCCTCGTCGGCGCCGTGCCACAGCAGCGGATTGCCGCTGGCCCGTGAATAGCCAGCCTCGCCCACCAGCACGTCCAGCATCAGGCTGGCCAGGTCGTCGGCCACCGGTTCGACGTGCAGGTCCTTGTCTTGATAGAAGATCTTGCGATAGGCGTGGCAACGGTCGCAGGTTTCGGCCTTGATGGCGGGTGAACGGCCGTCGATGGCCTGATAGGCCACGGATTCCACATCTTCGCAGTGCGTGCATTTCACGCGCACCATGTGCCATTGGGTCGCGCAGAGGCTGCAGCACAGGTAACGGTAGCCTTCGAACTGGCCGCCGACCCGCACCACGCTGGCCACCGGCAGGCTGGCGCACACCGGGCAGACGCCGAAGGGCGAGGCCACGGGCAACTGCTTTTCGTCGAAGCGGCTGGCCAGATCGGTCCAGTAGACCTGCAGCGCGGCCATCACGAACGGGGCGGCAGCGCCGTCCACGCCGTGGTGCTGTTCAGACAGCACGGCCTCGGCCAGGTCTTCAAGCGATTCGGTGTCTTCGTCCAGCGCCCGGCGCAGCGACGCACAGACCTCGACGGCCTCGGCCGGCACGTCGGGGCCGGCGGCGACATCGTCGACCAGCTGGCGCAGGATGTCCCGCCACAGCGGGTCGCGCGGCCAGCCCACGGCTTGCAGCGGCGGCATGCCGTGGGTCTGGGCCAGTTCGATGCGCTCTTGCGAGGCGGGCGGCGCGGCGCAGCCCTTCAGCGCACGATGCTGGGCATCGACCAACCGGGCCATCAACAGCAGATAGTCGGCCACCGGACTGTCCGCGGCCAGTTGCCGCAAGCGGGCCGCGCGGGTCGCGAAAACCGACTCGCGCGCCGGCAACTGGACGCGGGGAATGGTGTTGTGGTCTAGCGCTTCGATCTCGCCGCGCGGAAGAATTCGCTGCAATTCGCGTCTCCAGATAAACAAACACGGCTGCCGCCCCGACAAAGGGGAGGCAGCCGTGCGGTCAGACCCGTGAAATCGGCCGGGCGTATTACTTGCTCTTGCCCACTTGTTCCCGGAACCAGGCGCGATGGTGCTTCCACGCCCAGCCCGCGGTCACATAGCCCCGCAGCATTGCCGTCAGGGAACCCTTGACCCAGATCGCCGCATAAATATGCACAATGATCGCGCAAATCAGCACCAATGCACAAACGGCATGCAGCACCGAGGCGGCGCGGACGACCCAGATCGGGAAATAGAAGGCGAAGAATTCGCGCCAGATGACGATGCCGCTGACGAACAGCCCCAGCATGCACAGGATCAGCACGTAGAACAGCAGCTTCTGGCCGGCGTTGTACTTGCCGACTTCGGGCAGCTTTTCTTCGCGGTTGTCCAGCACGTCGTCCAGCTGCCGCAGCCACTGGCGGTCGGCCTTCGTCATGAGGTTGTAGCGCCACATGTGGCCGGCGAACACGACGAAGCAGACGAACATCACCAAACCGATGAACGGATGCAGGATGCGCGTCCAGGGGCCGCCGCCAAACAGATTGGTCAGCCAGAACATCGACGGGTGAAACAGCGCCAGCCCGGACAGCGCCAGCATGATGAACGTCAGGGCGATGATCCAGTGGTTGGTCCGCTCGCCCGGCGAGTAACGCTTGATGCGGCGGTGACGGTGGTCTTCACTCATGGCGCACCTCCTCTTCGGCGCGGCGTTCGTCTTCCTCGCTGACCTCGTTGCGGCCAACGCGGGCGTAGTGGAAGAAGCCCGCCAGCGCCGTCAGCGCCATGACGGCCACGCCGAGCGGCTTGGTGATGCCCTTCCAAAGCGACACCATCGGGCTGATGTGCGGGTCCTTCGGCAGCCCGTGGTACAGCCCGGGCTGGTCGGCGTGATGCAGCACGTACATGACGTGGGTGCCGCCCACCCCCTGCGGGTCGTACAGGCCGGCCTGGTCGAAGCCCCGCGACTTCAGGTCTTCGATGCGTTCGGCCGCGTGCTGCTTCATGTCATCCTTGGTGCCGAACACGATGGCGCCGGTGGGACAGGCCTTGACGCAGGCCGGTTCCTGGCCGACGGCCACGCGGTCGGAACACAGGGTGCACTTGTACGCCTTGTGGTCCTTCTTGGAGATGCGCGGCACGTTGAACGGACAGCCGGTGATGCAGTAGCCGCAACCGATGCAGTTCTCTTCGTGGAAATCGACGATGCCGTTGTTGTACTGGATGATGGCGCCCGGCGACGGACAGGCCTTCAGGCAGCCCGGGTCCTCGCAGTGCATGCAGCCGTCCTTGCGGATCAGCCATTCCAGGTCGCCCTGCGGATTCTCGTATTCCGAGAAGCGCATGACGGTCCAGGAATGCTCGGTCAGGTCGGCCGGATTGTCGTACACGCCGACGTTGGTGCCGATCTCGTCGCGCAGGTCGTTCCATTCCATGCAGGCGCTTTGGCACGCCTTGCAGCCGATGCACTTGGACACGTCGATCAGCTTGGCCACCGAGCCCGTGATGGGCTCGCGGATGCCCGGCGGCGGCGTGGTGGTGGCGGAGCGCCGCTTGATGTCTAGGGATTGCATGGACATGTCGGTCTCCTAAGCTTTCTCGACCTGCACCAGGAACGACTTGAATTCCGGAGTCTGGGAATTGCCGTCGCCCACGAATGGCGTCAGGGTGTTGGTGAGGAAGCCCGGCTTGGCCAGGCCCACGAAGCCCCAATGGATCGGGATGCCCACGTGGTGCACGGTCTTGCCTTCGATGGTCAGCGGCCGCAGGCGCTTGGTGACCAGCGCCACCGCCTTGATGTAGCCGCGGTTGGACGACACCTTGACGCGCGAGCCGTTGGCGATGCCCAGTTCCTTGGCCATGACTTCGCCGATCTCGACGAACTGCTCGGGCTGCAGGATCGCGTTGATGCGGACGTTCTTGGTCCAGTAGTGGAAGTGCTCGGTCAGGCGATAGGTGGTGGCCACGTACGGGAACTTGTCCACCGTGCCCATTGCCGCCAGGTCGTCCTTGAACACGCGCGCCGCCGGATTGCTGGTGACGCCCTTGGCCTTGGGATGCAGCGGGTTGTAGCCCAGCGGGTTCTCGAACGGCTCGTAATGTTCGGGGAACGGCCCTTCGGCCATGCCCGCCCGTGCGAAGAAGCGCGCCACGCCCTCGGGGTTCATGATGAACGGCCCCATGCCGCCGTCGGGGTTCTCATCGCCCTTGAAGTCAGGGATGTCGGCCCCGACCCACGCCTTGCCGTTCCAGGAGATCAGGTTGCGGCGCGGGTTGAACGGCTTGCCGGACACGTCGCACGAGGCCCGGTTGTACAGGATGCGGCGATTGGCCGGCCACGCCCAGGCCCAGTTCAGGGTCTGGCCGATACCGGTGGGGTCGCTGTTGTCGCGGCGCGCCATCAGGTTGCCGCCGGGGCCCCAGGCGCCGGCAAAGATCCAACAGCCGCTGGCCGTCGACCCATCGTCGCGCAGCTCGGCGAAACCGGCCAGCTGCTCGCCGCCCTTGCGGGTGATCTTGGTCGCGTCCTTGGGGTCGGCCAGATCCACCAGCGCCTTGCCCGAGTATTCCTTGGCCAGCTCTTCCGCGGTGGGACTTTGCGGGTTGGAATACGGCCACGACAGGTTGACGATGGGGTCGGGATACTTGCCGCCCTCGTCCTGGTACATCTTGCGCAGGCGCGTGAAGATCAGCGACATGATCTCGATGTCGCTCTTGGCCTCGCCCGGAGGCTCGGCGCCCTTCCAGTGCCATTGCAGCCAGCGCCCGGAATTGACCAGCGCGCCGTCTTCTTCGGCGAAACAGGTGGTGGGCAGGCGGAACACTTCAGTCTGGATCTGCGAGGGATCGACGTCGTTGGCCTCGCCCGCATTGCGCCAGAATTCCGAGGTCTCGGTGACCAGCGGATCCATGATGACCAGGAACTTCAGCTTGGCGAAACCCGCGTTCAGCTTGGCCTTGTTGGGCGCGGCCGCCAGCGGGTTGAAGCCCTGCGCCAGGTAGCCGTTCATCTTGCCCTGCACCATCAGCTCATAGACTTGCAGCATGTCGTAGAGCTTGTCCAGCTTGGGCAGGTAGTCGAACGCCCAGTTGTTCTCGGCCGTGGCAGCCTTGCCCCACCAGGCCTTCATCAGGCTCACGTGGAACTTGCTGTAGTTCTGCCAGTAGCTGAGCTGGTTGGGCCGCAGGGGCTTGAGCGCGCGCGACTCGATGTACTTGCCGTAGTCCTGTTCAGGCTCGTTGGGCAGGGTCATGTAGCCGGGCAGCAGGTTCGACATCAGGCCCAGGTCGGTCAGGCCCTGGATGTTCGAGTGCCCGCGCAGCGCGTTCATGCCGCCGCCGGCAATGCCGATGTTGCCCAGCAGGAGCTGCACCATGGCGCCGGTGCGGATGATCTGCGAACCGATCGAGTGCTGCGTCCAGCCCAGTGCGTACAGGATGGTGGCGGCGCGGTCGGTGGTGGCGGTGGACGCCAGCATGTCGCACACCTTCAGGAACTTGTCCTTGGGCGTGCCGCAGACGCGTTCGACCATCTCTTCGGTGTAGCGCGAATAGTGCTTCTTCAAGAGCTGGTAGACCGTGCGCGGATGCTGCAGCGATGGGTCCGTCTTGACGAAGCCGTCGTCGCCGCGCTCGTAGTCCCAGCTGGCCTTGTCGTAGCTGCGCTTGTCGGCGTTGTAGCCCGAGTACAGGCCCGCGTCGAACGTGAAGTCCTCGCGCACGATGTACGAAAAGTCGGTGTAGTTGCGCACGTACTCGTGCTGGATCTTGTCGTGATCCAACAGGTACTTGATGACGCCGCCCAGGAAAATGATGTCGGTGCCGGTGCGTATGGGCGCGTAGAAGTCCGCCACGGATGCCGAGCGCGTGAAGCGCGGATCCACGACGATCAGCTTCGCCTTGTTATGGGCTTTCGCTTCCGTGACCCATTTGAATCCACACGGGTGGGCCTCGGCGGCATTGCCGCCCATGATCAGTACTACGTCCGCGTTCTTGATGTCGACCCAATGGTTCGTCATCGCTCCACGGCCAAACGTCGGGGCAAGACCTGCCACCGTCGGGCCATGTCAGACACGGGCTTGATTGTCGAACGCCAACATCCCCATGCTGCGCACGGTCTTGTGCGTGATGTAGCCCACCTCGTTGCTGCTTGCCGAGGCGGCCAGCATGCCGGTGGTCAGCCACCGGTTGACTGTCTTGCCGTCCGCGGTCTTCTCGACGAAGTTCGCGTCGCGGTCGGCTTTCATGAGCTTGGTGATGCGCGTCAGGGCGTCGTCCCACGACATCCGCACCCACTTGTCCGAACCGGGCGCCCGGTATTCCGGGAATTTCAGGCGGTTGGGGCTGTGGATGAAGTCGATCAGGGCCGCGCCCTTGGGACAGAGCGTCCCGCGGTTCACGGGGTGGTCGGGGTCGCCTTCGATGTGCATGATGCTGGCGCGGGCATTCTTGGCGCCATCGCCAAGGCCATACATCAAGAGACCACAGGCGACCGAACAGTAGGGACAGGTGTTGCGCGTTTCCGTCATGCGCGCAAGCTTGTACTGGCGGACTTCAGCCATTGCCGTGCCGGGGGCTACCCCCAGCAAGGCCAGGCTCGAGCCCGCCAGCGTCGTACCGGTCACCTTGAAGAACTGGCGGCGGTTCATGTTGACCATGAAACACTCCTCTCCGGGTGAAAGGGGGAACTCTCGGACCGATCCGAAGAAAAGCCCTACAAGTTCCAAGGATATGCAAGCAAGTATAGGCGCAGCGCGCGCCGGACGCCATCGGTCACGGGGACGGGCCTTCCCGGTGGATTTGGCGGCCAAACCGGGGGTTTTCGCAGATTTTGGATGATCGCGGGGCTGCTACCATTGCCGGCGGCGGGTTCCGGCCCGCCTTTTCCGCCTGATTCCCGCATGCCTGTTGGAGCGCCGATGCGCCGCTTTGCCCCCCTGACCCTGTCGCTGTCGGCGCTGTCCCGCATGGCTTTGCCCCGGACGGCCCTGCTCCACGCCGCCCTTTCCCTGGCGACCCTGGGCCTGGGCGCCGCCCCCGTCCTGGCCGCGCCCACGCTGTCGCCGGCCGCTGCCGCCACCGAGGCCGCCCATGACGCGGCGATGGAAGGCTATCTGTACTTCTATCCGCTGGTCACCATGGACCTGACGCGGCGCCAGTTCACCCATCCGTCGCAAGGCGCCCAGGGCGCGCCCGCCAACGCCTTCCTGCACCAGCGCGCCTTGCCCCGGCCGGGCGCCGCCACGCCATGGGCCAACCCCGACATGCTGCGCAGCACCGCCTGGCTGGACCTGACGGCCGGCCCCGTGGTGCTGTCCGCCCCCGACACGCACGGCCGGCTCTACGCCCTGACCCTGCTGGACATGTGGAACGAGGCCTTTGCCACGCTGGGCAAGCGCAGCACCGGCACGGCGCGCGGCAACACCGCCCTCGTGCCGCCGGGCTGGACCGGCACGCTGCCATCCGGCATGCCGCGCATCGATGCGCCCACGGCCTATGTGTGGGCCAAGAACCTGATCCAGGCCGATGGCCCCGCCGACTATCCGGCCGTCAACGCCTTGCAGGACGGGTTTACCGTGACGCCGCTGGCCCAGTGGAACCTGCCGCCGCAGTCGCAACGAGTCAAGGCGGACCCGTCCCTGGATCTGAAGATTCCGGTGCGCGAGCAGGTCGAGTCGATGCCGACCGATGCCTTCTTCACCTACGCCGCCGAGCTGCTGCGCAAGAACCCGCCGCACGCCACCGACCAGCCGGTGCTGGCCAAGCTGCGCCGGGTCGGCTTGATACCCGGCCGGCCGTTCGATTTCGACAAGCAGGACCACCCGGTCAAGCAGGGCCTGCGCCGCGGCCTGCGCGCCGCGCGCGACCGCATGCAGGCGGCCGCGGGCGTCACGCTGGGCGGCGTCAACGGCTGGCAACGCGAAACCGCCAGCACGGGCGTCTACGGCAACGCCTATCTGCGGCGCGCCCTGTCCGCCCAGGCGCAGCCCGGCGCCGGGCTGCCGGAAGACCTGGCCGTGTTGCTGCTGGCCTCCGACAGCCAGGGTCGGCCGCTGGAGGGCGCGCACCGCTACACCCTGCATTTCGCCAGCGGGCAGTTCCCCCCGGCCGGCGCGCTGTGGTCGCTGGCGGCGTACGACGGCCAGGGCATGCCGGTCGCCAATCCGCTGGACCGCTACGCGCTGGGCGACCGCGATCCGCTGCAGTACAACGCGGATGGCTCGCTGGATGTGGTCATCAGCCACGCCGCGCCCGAGCCGGGCGTGCAGGCCAACTGGCTGCCGGTGGCGGCCACGGGGCCGGTGACCGTGCTGCTGCGGGCCTATGCCCCCGGCCCGGCGCTGCTGGACGGCCTGTGGGCGCCGCCCGCGGCCGTACGCGACGAACCCGTGCCGGAACCCCTGGTGGAAGCGGAACCGGCTCCGGCGACGCCCGCCGCCGCGCCGGCACCCGCGGCCTCGGCGGCACCTGCGGCGCCCCCCACCTCCGGGAAAACGCCGGCCGCCGGGAAGGCGCCCGCCGCCGTGAAGAAACCCTGGTAAACGCCGTGAAGACGGCGATATGACAGGCTTTCGCCACTACCATAGGCGTTTTATCGTTGAGTAGAACGCCCGCCATGGACGACGCCTTTAGCCACCAACTGTCGATGACCATCCTGATGACGCCTGACATGGCGAATTTCTCAGGCAATGTGCACGGCGGCACCATTCTCAAATACCTGGACCAGGTGGCCTACGCCTGTGCCAGCCGCTACGCCGGCCAGTACGTCGTGACGCTGTCGGTCGACCAGGTCGTGTTCCGCGAACCGATCCACGTCGGCGAGCTGGTGACCTTTCTGGCGGCAGTGAACTACACCGGCCGCACCTCGATGGAAATCGGCATCAAGG
>ERZ1032107.276-NODE-276-length-12041-cov-12.361422_pt1 | contig 12041 bp, 10 predicted proteins | sample MGYA00516713_ERZ1032107 | MGnify/ENA primary metagenome ERZ1032107 (study PRJEB33718, sample SAMN03160116) | human skin metagenome | collected 2014-04-10 | study: EMG produced TPA metagenomics assembly of the PRJNA266117 data set (Human skin bacterial metagenome...
CTACACTAGATCGCTCGTCGGCAGCGTCAGATGTGTATAAGAGACAGGGCGTGCTGGCTGCCCTGTCCGAAGCCTCGCACTTTGCCGGCATGCATTGGGGCGCCACCGCGGCGCTGGCCCTGGCCGCCATCCTGGCCTGCGGCATCAGCACCTATCGCAAGGGCTGGATCGCCGTGCGCAACGGCAACCTGAACATCAACGCCCTGATGAGCATCGCCGTCACCGGCGCCGTGCTGATCGGCCAATGGCCCGAAGCCGCCATGGTGATGTTCCTGTTCAACGTGGCCGAACTGATCGAAGCGCGCTCGCTGGACCGGGCCCGCAACGCCATCCGCGGCCTGCTCGACCTGGCGCCCGAAACCGCCACCGTGCGCCAGGCCGACGGCAACTGGCGCGAGGTGCCGGCGGCGCAATTGCAGGTGGACGACGTGGTGCGCGTGCGCCCGGGCGAACGCATCGCCGCGGACGGCATCATCGTCAGTGGCCGTTCCGCGGTCGACCAATCGCCCATTACCGGCGAAAGCCTGCCGGTGGAAAAGGCCGAAAACGATCCCGTCTATGCCGCCACCGTCAACGCGGCCGGCTCGTTCGACTATCGCGTCACTGCGGCGGCGGGCAACACCACGCTGGCCCGCATCATCCACGCCGTCGAGCAGGCCCAGGGCGCCCGCGCCCCAACCCAGCGCTTCATCGACCGCTTCTCGCGCATCTACACCCCGGCCGTGGTCGGCGTGGCGCTGCTGGTGGCGGTGCTGCCGCCGCTGTTCTGGGGCCAGCCCTGGTTCGACGCGATCTACCGCGCGCTGGCGCTCTTGATCATCGCCTGCCCCTGCGCGTTGGTGATTTCCACGCCGGTCAGCATCGTCAGCGGCCTGACGGCGGCCTCGCGCCGCGGCATCCTCGTCAAGGGCGGCGTCTACCTGGAAGAAGGCCGCAACCTGAAGTGGCTGGCGCTGGACAAGACCGGCACGCTGACCCACGGCAAGCCCGTACAGACCGACCTGCTGGATTGGGACGTGTCCGACCAGACCCGCCAGCCCGCCGCGCTGATCGCCGCCAGCCTGGCCGCCCGTTCGGACCACCCGGTGTCGCTGGCCGTGGCCAACGCCGCGCGCGAAGCCGGCACGCCCCTGCTGGAAGTCGACGAATTCACCGCCCTGCCCGGGCGCGGCGTCAGCGGCCGGGTGGACGGCGTGCCGTTCCAGCTGGGCAACCGCCGCCTGATGCGCGAACTGGGCGTGGCCAGCCCGCAGCTGGAAACCCGGCTGGACGAGCTGGAACGCCAGGGCAAGAGCGCCATCGCCCTGACCGACGGCACCCGCGTGCTGGCGGTGGCGGCCGTGGCCGACACCGTCAAGCCGACCAGCGCGGCCGCCATTGCCGACCTGCATGCCCTGGGCGTGCGCACGCTGATGCTGACGGGCGACAACACGCCGACCGCGCAGGCGATTGCCCGCCAGGTGGGCATCGACGAAGCCCGCGGCGACCAACTGCCCGAAGACAAGCTGGCCGCCATCGAAAGCAAGCTGGCGCCCGCTGGCAAGGTCGGCATGGTGGGCGACGGCATCAACGACGCCCCCGCCCTGGCCCGCGCCGACATCGGCTTCGCCATGGGCGCGGCCGGCACCGGCACCGCCATCGAAACGGCCGACGTGGCCCTGATGGACGACGACCTGCGCAAGATCGGCACCTTCCTGCGGCTGTCGCGCGCCACCCACCGCGTACTGATCCAGAACATCGTGCTGGCGCTGGGCATCAAGGTGGTGTTCCTGGCGTTGGCCATGACCGGCAACGCGACCCTGTGGATGGCGGTGTTCGCCGATGTGGGCGCCAGCCTGCTGGTGGTGGCCAACGGCCTGCGCCTGCTGCGCGCGGCGCCACAGGCGGCGTGATCCCGCGCGGCAAGGCCATTGCAATGCAAAACGCCCTGGAGGGAAACCTCCAGGGCGTTTTGCTTTGGGGCCGGCGGATTGGCCGATGCCTTGATCGACGAACAGGCGGGCGGCCTGGCAAACCCGTCAGCCCGTCTGCTCTTCCTGCGGCCAGTCGCGCAGCACCGGCGCATCGGGCGCACCCGGCCCCACGTCGCGCAGGTGGTCGTGCTGCAACAGCGCCATGCGATAGGCGTCGCGATACATGCCGTTGGAAAAGAACTCTTCCTTCAGCAGCCCTTCGATCTGGAAGCCGCAGCGCTCGTACACGTGCACGGCGGCGGTGTTGTCCTTGTCGACGACCAGGTAGACCTTGTGCAGGTTCAGCACGCGGAACGCGTAGCCCACCGCGATGCGGGTCGCTGCCTTGGCGTAGCCCCGGCCCTGGTAGCTGGGCGCGATGATGATCTGGAATTCGGCGCGGCGGTGGATGTAGTCGATTTCCACCAGCTCGACCAGGCCCGCGGGCTGGCCGGTATCGTGCTCGATGATGAAGCGCCGCTCGTTCTGGTCGTGCAAGTGGCGGTCATAAAGGGCGACCAGTTCGTCGTAGGCCTCGTAGGGCTCTTCGAACCAATAACGCATGATGACGTCGTTGTTGTTGATCTTGTGCACGAAGTGCAGGTCGCCGCGCTCCAGGGGGCGTATTTTGATATCGGATATGACCGACATAGAAACCTCCGAAAGTGGCTCCATTGTAGCTAACACTGCCCTAAAATGCCCGTCACACGGTTTTCTTGCAACAGAAGTGGCGTATTCATTGACCTACAGCAACGAAATGCCTGAAAAAGCGCATGAATGCTGGATTTCAAGTTTTTCTGCTACGGCTAACCGTAACGGAATGCACTCCACCTCGGACGATCGGACCCTTTTCAGAAAGTTCTGATTCCAGCCGCCCTTTGCCCTGTCCATGATCTCCATTACCCACCCGCGGCACCCCGCTCGCGGGTCCGAAAGGGGAGACATCGCTTGAAAAAAATAGAACACGACCTGCTGCTGACGCTGGCCGAAACCGTCCAGAAAATGCACATCGCGCTGCTGCAAAGCCAGGCCCAGCTCGAAGCCCTGCGCACCGTCGTCATCGGCGTGCACACCGCCCTGTACGACGATCCGGCCTGGTGCGCCCGCATCACGTCGGCGCTCACCGGTGCCATCGAAAGCGATTTCTGCCAGGCGCTCGGGTCCACTTACGCCGACGACATCCTGCGCCAGCGCCAGCAGTGGCTGGCCAACCTGATGCCAGCCGACATCTGGAGCCAGGTCCGGCCACGCCAAATGGATTGACGCCGCGCCGAGCCCACCCGGCGGCTACCTGACCCCGGTAGCCGCCACCCGCCAGCACTCCCCGGCTATTCCTGCGCAAACGCGGGCAAGCGCTGCTCGATGCGCCTGACCACGTCGTGGGCCGCCGACGACAACGGCCGCCCCAACCGCAGCAGCACCTGGCATTCCGGCGCGCTCAGGATGGGGTGCGCAATCGGCAGCGCCACCAGTTCGCCGCTGGCCAGCTCGTGGTGCACGCCCAGGTTGGGCATCAGCGTCACGCCTGCACCACTGATGGCGTATTGCTTGAGCACACGCAGCGAATTGGTGGTCAGGCTGGGCGTCAGGTGGATGCGTTCCGTGAATTCCAGCAGGTCCACCGCCTGGCGCAGGCCATAGGGCGCCGACATCAGCGCGAACGGATACGGCAATATGTCCGCGATGGTCAGCGGCGCGCGGTGCCGCGCCAGCGCATGCCCCCGCGCCGCCAACAGGCACACTGGGTGCTTGCGGCTGACCCGGCAACGCAGCCGCGGGTCTACCGGCGGGTTGTAGGCCAGGCCGATATGCGCGGCATCGGTGGCCACGGCCTCGACCACCTCGTTCACCGAACCGACATTGACGCTGATGTTGATCTGCGGGTGCTCGATGCAGAACGGCCCCACCACGTGCTCCATCAGGCTGTCGATGAAGCCTTCGCTGATCATCAGGTGGACATTGCCGCGCCGCATGCCGCGCAGTTCCTGCAGCCGGGTGTTCAGGTGTTCCTGCTGGGCGCGGCAGCCGCGGTGGTATTCCAGCAGCATGTCGGCGGCCTCGGTAGGCGTCAGGCCACGCGAACGGCGCTCGAACAGCGCCACGCCCAGCTCTTTTTCCAGCAGCTGGATCTGGCGGCTGATGACCGACGGCGCGGTGCCCAGCTTGTCGGCCGCCCCGCGGATCGACCCGCAGGCCACGACCTCGTTGAAGTACTTCAGCCGCAGCTGGCTGATTTCCTGCATGGCGCTTCCCCGTCTGACGCGGCGTGACCGGCGCGGCCCGCGACGGCGCCTGTACCGTCCCAGCCGCGCAACCATCCCGTGCTGCGTCTTGTTTTAAGTGTTGCCTTGAAGGCAACGATAATTTATCACCCTGGTCATTGTTTCGAACACCCGGCTCTCGCAATATGGACGCCGCGCGGACCCGCCCCGGGACCGCCACCCCTATTTCAGCCGCCGCGGGCGCAGACCCGCGCGAGGAGACTCGACAATGCCCCATCAGGCCACGCCAGGCGCCGATCCGCGCCTGGCTCCCCTTTACCGCAAGATCACCTGGCGCCTGCTGCCGTTCCTGCTGCTCTGTTATGTGTTCGCCTACCTGGATCGCATCAACATCGGCTTTGCCAAGTTGCAGATGCAGCAGGACATCGGCATCTCGGATGCCGTCTACGGCCTGGGCGCCGGCATCTTCTTCCTGGGCTACGTCATGTTTGAGGTGCCCAGCAACCTGCTGCTGACGCGCATCGGCGCGCGCCGCACCATCAGCCGCATCATGGTGCTGTGGGGCCTGACGTCGGCCTCGATGCTGTTCGTGCAGGGCGAATGGAGCTTCTACGTCCTGCGCTTCATGCTGGGCGTGTTCGAAGCCGGCTTCGCCCCCGGCATGATCTTCTACCTGACCTACTGGTATTCGCAGTCGCGCATGGCCGGCGTGATGGCCGTGGTAATGCTGGCCGGCCCCATCGGCGGCATCGTCGGCGGCCCGGTGTCGGCCTGGATCATGACGGCGTTTTCCGGCGCGCACGGACTGGACGGCTGGCAATGGATGTTCCTGCTCGAAGGCCTGCCCTGCGTGCTGCTGGGCGTCATCGCCTTTCGCTTCCTGGACGACAAGCCGGCCGATGCCCGCTGGCTCAGCGCCGACGAAAAGGCCCTCTTGGCCGCCGACCTGGAAAGCCGCGGCGCGCACAAGAAGCACGCCTTTGCCCAGGTGCTGCGCGACCCGGCCATCTACGGCATGGCGCTGACGTATTTCTGCCTGATCTGCGGCATCTACGCCGTGAGCTTCTGGCTGCCCACCCTGCTCAAGCTGGCGGGCGTGCAGGACACGATGGAGATCGGCCTGTATTCGGCGATTCCGTACATCGCCGCGGCCATCTTCATGCTGGCGTTCGCGCGCAGTTCGGACCGCCGCCGCGAGCGCCGCTGGCATACGCTGGTGCCCGCGCTGCTGGCCGGCATCGCCCTGTGCGTGGCCACCGCCGCGCCGACTCAATTCGCGCTATCCCTGACGGCCATCACGCTGGCCACCGGGTTCATGTGGGCGGCATACACGGTATTCTGGGCGATCCCGTCGCAGTACCTGCAAGGCGAGGCCGCAGCCGGCGGCATCGCGCTGATCAACAGCATCGGGCTGCTCGGCGGCTTTCTCAGCCCGTCCATCATCGGCTGGTCCAAAGCGGCCACCGGCACGCTTGCCGGCGGGCTGTACGTGATCTCGGCGTTGCTGGTGGCCGGGGCCTTGCTGCTGCTGGTGAACCGTCCTCCGAAATCCGCGCCCGCGCGCGCCTGACGAACCAAGGAATAGATCATGCATATCCTGGTGGCTGGCTTCCAGCACGAAACCAATACCTTCGCGCCGTCCAAGGCCGCCTACGAAAACTTCGTGCGCGGCGAGGGCTTTCCCGCCATGGTGCGCGGCCAAGACATGCTGGCGCTGCGCGAGGTCAACATCCCCGCGGGCGGCTTCATCAACGCCGTGCTGGCCGACGGCCATACGGTCAGCACCGTGATCTGGGCGGGCGCCAGCCCGTCGGCGCACGTCACCCGCGACGCCTATGAGCGCATTGCCGGCGAGATCGTCGACGCGGCCCGGGCCGGCGGCTACGACGCCATCTACCTGGACCTGCACGGCGCCATGGTGGCCGAGCACCTGGACGATGGCGAAGGCGAACTGCTGGCGCGCGTGCGCGCGGTGGCCGGCCCCGATCTGCCGGTGGTGGCCAGCCTGGACCTGCATGCCAACGTCACCGCGCAGATGCTGCAAGAGGCCGACGGCCTGGCGGCGTTTCGCACCTATCCGCACGTGGACATGGCCGATACCGGCGAGCACACTGCGCGCCTGTTGGCCGCGCGCCTCGCGGCGGGCAACGCCTGGGTGCGGGCCGAGCGCCGCCTGCCCTTCCTGATTCCCATCAACGGCATGTGCACGCTGTTGCAGCCGTCGCAAGGCGTGTACGAAGAACTGGAACGCCTGGAAAAGACGCCGGGCGTCGCGTCCATCTCGTTCGCGCCGGGCTTTCCGGCAGCGGACTTTCCCGAGTGCGGGCCGGTGGTCTGGGCCTATGGCACCGACGCCGCCGCGGTCGAACGCGTGACCGAAGCGCTGTACCAGCGTGTGCTCGAACTGGAGCCGCAGTGGTCGCCCGACTTCCTGGCGCCGGCCGACGCCGTCAAGCGCGCACAGGCCCTGGCGGCCGGCGCCTCGCGGCCCGTGGTCATCGCCGACACGCAGGACAACCCCGGCGCGGGCGGCGACGCCAACACCACCGGCATGCTGCGCGCGCTGGTCGAGGCCGACGCGCAGAACGCGGCGCTGGGCCTGCTCTGTGATCCCGAGGCCGTGCGCCAGGCCACCGCCGCGGGCGTGGGCAACACGGTGCGGCTGCGGCTGGGCGGGCAGTCCGGCGTGGCCGGCGACTCGCCCTTCGAAGGCGACTTCGTGGTGGAAACGCTGTCGCCCGGCAAGCTGCGCTATGACGGTCCGATGATGCACGGCATGGACGTGGACCTGGAAGCCGTGGCCGGCCTGCGGCTGGGCGGCGTGCGCGTGGTGGTCAGCGCCACCAAGACGCAGATGCTGGACCGCAACCTGTTCCGCGTGGGCGGCGTGCAGCCAGAGGAAATGGCCATCCTGGTGGTCAAGAGCTCGGTGCACTTTCGCGCCGACTTCCAGCCGATCGCGCACGAGGTGCTGGTGGCCAAGGCCCCCGGCCCGATGCAGGCCGACCCTGCCGACCTGCCCTGGACCCGGCTGCAGCCGGGCATCCGCGTCAAGCCGCTGGGACGCGCGTTTACCGAGTGAACGAATGGGCGCGAATGCGCCCGAATGACGCGGCAAGCGGCACGACGGCCGCCGCGCCGCGCACTGCCAGCGTTACTTGAGCTTGCCCTGGGGGCTGACGAAATCTTCGAGCGTCAGCCCTTTTTCCTTCAGGATGGCTTCCAGCAGGGGCTGCAGGCGGCCCAGGCTTTCCTGGACGGTTTCGCGCACGGTGTCCACCACCACCTGGGTGCTGCGTTCGATTTCGATGTTGACCGAATCGCCCACCTGCTTGTCTTCGAACACCGTCATGCGGCGGGTTTCGGGGATCAGCCAGACTTCGAACCAGCCTTCGGCGCGGTTCACTTCCGATACGGTCAGGCTGGCGCCGTTGATGGCGATGTAGCCCTTGGCGAAGACGTATTTGCGGAATGCCTCGGGGATGGAAAAACGCATCAGCCGGTTGGTGTCCGACGATTTCACCATCACGACTTCCGAGGTGAAATCGACGTGGCCGGACAACGGGTGGCCGCCGATCTCGGCGCCATCCTTGGCGGCGCGCTCGACGTTGGCGCGGTCGCCTTCCTGGTAGCTGCCCAGGGTGGTGATGGCCAGGCTTTGCAGCATGACATCGAAGGTGGCCTGGTTGGCGTCGAGGATTTCGGTGACGGTCAGGCAGACGCCGTCGGTCGAGACGCTGGCGCCAATGGCCAGGTCCTGGCAGAAGCCTTCGGGAAATTGCAGCGTAAACGTGCGCAGGCCTTCGCGGTCCGCGATGTTCGCGATCTTCGCGGTGCCTTGGACAATACCGGTGAACATGCTGATCCTGGATACGGGGCGTGGCGCCCCTGGCAAAACATCAAAGTTAACCGATATTTTGCCACCGGACGCCCGCCCCGGGCGGGGCGCGGCGCCCGATTGCCGCCGGATCAGTGGCGGATGGCGATGGTCTTCAGGGTGGTGAAGCCGTACAGCGCCTCGAAGCCCTTTTCGCGGCCGTAGCCCGATTGGCGCGACCCGCCGAAGGGCAGCTCCACGCCGCCGCCGGCGCCGTAGTTGTTGACGAACACCTGGCCCGCGCGCAGCTTGCGCGCCAGGCGCAGCTGGCGGCCGCCGTCGCGCGTCCACACGCCGGCCACCAGGCCGTACAGCGTGCCGTTGGCGATTTCCAGTGCCTCTTCCTCGGTGTCGAACACCATGGCAGCCAGCACCGGACCGAACACTTCTTCCTGCGCCAGGCGGCTCTTGGGCGGCACGTCGCGGAACAGCACGGGCGGCTGGTAGAAGCCGGAATCCGGCGTGCCGTCCTTGAGCTTGCCGCGCGCAGCGACCTTCAGGCCTTCGGCTTCGGCCTCGGCCAGGAAGCCGCGCACGCGGTCATGCTGGCGAGCGCTGATCAGCGGGCCCACGTCCAGGTCCTGGGCGGCCGGGCCGGTGACGGTGGCCGAGAACGCCTCGCCCAGGCGCGTCAACACCTTTTCGTACACGCCGCGCTGGATCAGCACGCGGCTGCCGGCCGAGCAGGTCTGGCCGGCGTTCTGGATGATGGCGGCCAGCAGCACCGGCATCGCGGCGTCCAGGTCGGCATCGTCGAACACGATCTGCGGCGACTTGCCGCCCAGTTCCAGCGTGACCGGCACGTGGTTGTCGGCGGCGGCGTGCGCCACCATCTTGCCCGTCTGCGGCGAACCGGTGAACGAAATGTGGTCGATGCCCGGATGCGCCGACAGCGCCGCGCCGGCTTCGTGGCCGTAGCCCGTGCAGATGTTCAGCGCGCCGGCCGGCAGGCCGGCTTCGGCCGCGATCTCGGCCACCTTGAGCAGTGACAGGCAGGCGTCTTCGGCCGGCTTGACGACGCAGGCATTGCCCGCCGCCAGGGCCGCGCCCACGCTGCGCCCGAAGATCTGCAGCGGATAGTTCCACGGCACGATGTGGCCGGTCACGCCATGCGCCTCGCGCACGGTCAGCACCGTGAAGCCGGGGGTGTAGGGAATGGTCTCGCCGTGCAGCTTGTCCACCGCGCCGGCATAGAACTCGAAATAGCGGGCCACGGCGGCCGCGTCGGCGCGGGCCTGCTTGATCGGCTTGCCGGTGTCGGCGGATTCCAGCTGCGCCAGTTCTTCCTGGCGGTCCAGCAGCGCAAAGGCGATGCGCATCAGCAGGCGGCTGCGGGCGGCTGGCGCCATCTGGCCCCACTCGCCCTCGAAGGCCTCGCGCGCGGCCACGACCGCGCGGTCCACGTCCGCCTCGCCCGAGCGCGCGATGGCCTCGAACGGCTTGCCATCGGACGGGTTCAGGACGGGAATGGTTTCACCGGTGGCGGCAGCCACCCATTGGTTGGCGATAAAGTTCTTCTGAGTCACGATGTGCGGAGTAAAGTGTGGGCCGTATGGCGGGGGTGTCGGTATCGAAACAAGGTACGAGAGCCCTCCTGGACTTGTCAATTCAATTGACACCTTTCGTCCCAAGCTTCAGGATAATTTGGGTCGACCTGGGGAAATCCCTAGCAGGACGGCGACCTTGCAAAGCCCTTGCCGGCCACCCGATTTGTCAGGGTAGATAACAAAACCGACCGGTCCGACCGGAGGAACCAAGCAATGAGCAATGTGCGCGACCCGCAGCTGGACAAGCTGCTGATCGCGGCCAGCCGGCCGCGGCCCGAACTGGATGTGCTGGCGGAAGTGGCCTCCGGGTTGGGCTACGTGCGCGCCGAAAGGTTCGCCGAGCGCGTCTACGAAAGCCTGTTCTATGCCATCGCCACCGGCAAGATCGGCCCGGGCGCCAAGCTGCCCACCGAACTGGAACTGGCCGCGCTGTTCGAGGTGTCGCGCCCCGTCGTGCGCCAGGCGCTGGACCGGCTGCGCGAAGACCAATTGGTCGAGTCGATACGCGGGTCCGGCAGCTACGTGCGCGCCAAACCCGACCTGATGGGCGGCATGCCCGCGGTGGACCCCGCCCGGCGCGTGGGCCACATCCTGGAAGGGCTGGAGTTGCGCCGCGTGATCGAACCCGAGTGCGCCTATCTGGCCGCGCTGCGCCGCACCGACGACGATCTGCAGGAAATGGACCGCATGCTGACCGGCTACGAAGCGGCCGACGCCGCCGGCGCCATCGCCCATCACCACGATTACGGTTTTCATCGCGCCATCGCCGCGGCCACCGGCAACCAGCGCTTCGTGCAAGTGCTCAAGTCCCTGGAATACGACGTCAGCCATGCCGTCAACATGATGCGCCACCTGGTTCACAGCGAACCCTGGAAGCGCACCCGCGCCGCCATTGACGAGCACCGCCAGATCTACCGCCTGATCCAGCAGCAGGATGCCGACGGCGCCCGCAACATCATGCTGGCCCATATCGAGAAAGCCCGCAGCCGCATGCTCAACAGCGGCTCGGAACACTGAACCGGCACCACTGCGCCTTCGACGCTTGTCCGGCCATGCCGCCGGCCAGCGACCGCTTTCCTGAATCCGAACCGCGGCGCTTCACGCGCCATGAATCTCCCATGCAACGTCCCGTCTTGAACCTGAACCAGCAACTCGTCATCGTCACCGGCGCCAGCCGCGGGCTGGGCGCGGCCATCGCGCGCGCCTTCCTGCGCGAGGGCGCGCAGGTGGTCATCAACTACCTGAACAGCGAGGCCCAGGCCCGCGAGCTGGCCGCCACCACGCCCGACCGCGCCCTGGCGCTGCAGGCCGACGTACGCGATGCCGAGGCCGTCGCCGCGATGGTCGCCCGCGCCAGCCAGTATTTCGGCCGGCCCGTCAGCACCGTGGTCAACAACGCCCTGCCCGCCTTCCAGTTCAACGGCGACGCGCGTCCGCACGCCGACACGCTGAACTGGGCGCAGATGCAGGCGCAACTGGAAGGCAGCGTGCGCGCGGCCCTGAACACCACCCAGGCCGTGCTGCCGCTGATGCGCGCAGCCGGCGGCGGCAGGATCATCAACGTGGGCACCAACCTGGTCCAGAACCCGGTCGTGCCTTACCACGACTACACCGCCGCCAAGGCTGCGCTGCTGGCCTTCACCCGCACCCTGTCGCATGAACTGGGCGCCGACGGCATCACCGTCAACATGGTGTCCGGCGGCCTCTTGCGCACCACCGACGCGTCGGCCGCCACCCCCGAAGCCGTGTTCGACCTGATTGCCGAAGGCACGCCGCTGCGCGAAGTGACCACGCCCGACCAGTTTGCGGACGCCGTGCTGTTCTTTGCCAGCCCGTGGTCGCGCGCGGTGACAGGACAGAACCTGATCGTGGATGGGGGCTTGGTGAAAGGATAGGTTCGGGGCCAGGCTGGGTGGGCAACGCGATGGGCCCGCGCCGCCAGGCGCGGGCGGCGCCTTAACGCCGGCAGACCCACCACGCCACGCCCAGCATGCCGATGAACGTACCGCCCATGGCCAGCGCGGCGCGTTCGGCGCGTTCAGAACCGTGCAGATACAGATAACAGGTCAGCGCACCCAGAAACACCATCAGCACGCCCAGAAGAAAGGAGCGCCATTGCGAGCGTGCGGCGCGGCATGCGCCTCGAAAATCAACACGACCAGGACTCATGGGATTCATCGGAAAAAAATTGGGGCCGGCCCCCATATTCTGCCAAAGTTCCATTTATCCGAACACACTTTTCCATTTTTCGCTCTAGTCGCCTGGGTCAGCGACGCGCGGGCGGTGCGTCATTGCCACCCGCCCACGTCTGAAGACCGCCTGTCGACAACGGCATAAGCGCAAGCCGTGCATCGCAGCCCTGCCGCCCACGCGCGGTATCATCTGGCCTGTCCCGGCGCTGTCTCTTATACACATCTCCGAGCCCACGAGACAGGCAGAAATC
>ERZ1032107.278-NODE-278-length-11960-cov-12.743217_pt1 | contig 11960 bp, 5 predicted proteins | sample MGYA00516713_ERZ1032107 | MGnify/ENA primary metagenome ERZ1032107 (study PRJEB33718, sample SAMN03160116) | human skin metagenome | collected 2014-04-10 | study: EMG produced TPA metagenomics assembly of the PRJNA266117 data set (Human skin bacterial metagenome...
ATTTCTGCCTGTCTCGTGGGCTCGGAGATGTGTATAAGAGACAGGACGTGCACCGTGCGCGCGAACTGCAGATCAAGCCGCTGCCGTCGCGGGTCGTCGGGGCGGTGCCGGGCGAGGCCGAGGCCGCCGAACCGCCCGCCGCCATCGAGCCCACCCCCGACCTGCCGCCGCTGGACCCCGAATTCGTCATCAATCTCGAGCCGGCCGACGACACGCCCGAAGGGCGCCTGGCCAAGTGGAAGTCGCGCCTGCTGGACCTGACGTTGCGCAACCGGCTCTTGAATTTCAAGAACACCAAGTCCACGCTGCCGCTGGTGGCGCCGGACCTGGCGCGCCTGGAAGACGCGATTGCCGACGGCAGCGAGTTCCGCATCCGGCCGCTGCCGACGGCGCTGATGGAAGGCAGCGACCCGCGCGTGGCGCAGGTGCACGTGGATCGCGGCGGCCGTGCGCCGCTGGACGACATGGCGCTGGAAGCGCTGGGCAACCAGGAATTGATCGCGCGGGTGCCGCAAGAGGCGCTGGACGCCAACCTGCTGACCATTTTCGGCGCGGCGCGCACGGGCCTGGAAGAGGGCGGCGCCAATACGCTGTACCTGGCCATGGGCATGCTGCGCTGGACCGAAGATCCGGCTGCGGAAAGCGCGCACCTGGCGCCGCTGATCCTGGTGCCGGTGTCGCTGCAGCGTCAATCCGTGCGCAGCGGCTTCCGGCTGGTGCGCCACGATGACGAGACGATCATCAACCCCACGTTGCTGCAGATGCTGCGCAACAACTACGAATTGCGCATTCCCGGCCTGGATGCGTTGCCGGCCGACGACAAGGGCGTGGACGTGGCCCGCGTGTTGCAGGCGTTTCGCCTGGCGGTGCGTGAGATTGCCGGGTGGGAGGTGCTGGAGCAGGTCCACCTGGGCATCTTCTCGTTCACCAAGTACCTGATGTGGAAGGACCTGCAAGACCGCAGCGCGCAGCTCAAGGCCAACCGGGTGGTGCAGCACCTGATCGATCATCCGGGCCAGGCCTTTGCCCAGACGCCCTGGGACGCGCGCTTCGACCGGCTGGACGAAAGCTACCGCCCGCAGGACCTGATGACGCCGCTGCTGTCGGATTCTTCGCAGTTGAAGGCGATCTGCGCGGTCGATGCCGGCCGCGACCTGGTGCTGGAAGGCCCGCCCGGCACCGGCAAGAGCCAGACCATCACCAACCTGATCGCGCACCTGTTGGCGCGCGGCAAGACCGTGCTGTTCGTCTCGGAAAAGATGGCGGCGCTGGAAGTGGTGCACCGCCGCCTGGCCGCCATCGGCCTGGGGCCGTTCTGCCTGGAACTGCATTCGTCCAAGGCGCGTAAATCCGAAGTGCTGCAGCAATTGGGCAAGGCGCTGGAGCACGGCGGCCAGCGCACCAGCGAAGATTGGCAGCGCGAGGCCGAGCGCCTGGCGGTGCTGCGCCAGGATCTGAACGGCCTGGTGGATGCGCTGCATTTCCTGCATCCCAACGGCTTGACGGTCTACGACGCCATCGGCACCAGCATCCAGCATGCCGGGCAGGAGCCGTCGCCCATGTACTGGCCCGACGCCCAGGCTCATGGCTACGACGACCTGGCGCAGCTGCGCGAGGCCGCGCGGCGCATGGCGACCTTGTCCGGCGAGCTGGGCGCGTTGCATGGCCACCCGCTGGCCCACATCGGCATGGCCGACTGGAGCCCCAGCTGGCAGGACGCGCTGCTGGGCTCGGCGCAGGCCCTGGACCAGGCGGTGGATGCCTTCAAGTCCTGCATCGGTTCCGCGGGCGATGGCCTGGGCCTGCCGGCCTCGGGCCTGAGCCTGGACGCCTATGGGCGGCTGGACGTATTGATCGATGTGCTGCTGGCCGCCCCGCAGGTACCGGCTGGCCTGGCGGCCCAGGCACATGACCCCGCCGCGCGGCAACGGGTGCAGGCGCTGGCTCGCCATGGCCTGGCACGCAACGCGCACTGGGCACAGGTGGGCACGCAATGGAACGCGTCGTTGGCCGACCTGGACGCCAAGGCGCTGAAGGCCGATTGGCAAGCCGCCTGCGCGACCTGGTGGCCCAAGTCCGCGTTGGCCAAGCGCGGCATCCGCAAGCGCCTGGCATTGCTGCGCGCCGACGGCCAGCGTCCGGACGACAGCGCCATCAACACCGTGCTGGCGCCGTTGGCGCAGGTCAATGCCGAAGACCAGGCGCTGGCCGCCTTGCAGGCCGACGCGCAGCGTCTGCTGCAGGACGACTACGCCGGCCTGGCCACGGACTGGGAACAGGTCCGGCGGCATGAACACTGGGCCGAGCGTTTTGCCGAAGCGGTCACGCTCATGGCGGGCGACCCTTCTGCGGCGACCGACCTGCGAACGCGGCTGCAACCGTTGGTGGGCGAGAATCGCGCCTTTCTGCAGCCCGGCGCCGCGCTGGGCAAGCGCCTGCTTGACGCCCGCAATGCCTGGCGGGTGCTGCAGGACAGGCTGGCCGAGGTCCAGGCGCAGGCTCAACCGGTCGAGCCGCTGCAAGGCGACGGCGAAGACGGCGGCGCGTTGGAACGCATCCAGGCCGTGCTGGCCGGTTGGCGCCACCACAAGCAGTACCTCATGCCCTGGTGCGTGTGGCGCCAGGCTCGCGGGCAAGCGATCGCTTTGCAATTGCAGGGTCTGGTGGCGTCGCTGGAACAGGGCCGCGTGCCCCTGGCGCAGGTCGAAGCCCATTTCGAATTCAGCTACCGCAACTGGTGGGTCAAGAAGACCATCGACCGCTCGCCGGTGCTGCGGTCGTTCTCCAGCGCCGACCATGAACGCAAGATCCGCGAATTCCGCCAGGCCGATGATCGCTTCCAGCAGCTGACGTCGGCCTACATCGGCGCGCTGCTCGCGGGCAAGGTTCCGGCCGGCAATGGCATCCTGGTCAGTCCCGACAGCGAGCTGGGCCTGCTGCGCCGCGAACTGCAGAAAAAGACCCGCCACGTGCCGGTGCGCCAATTGATGCAGCGCCTGCCGTCGCTGCTGCCCAAGCTGAAACCCTGCCTGCTGATGTCGCCGCTGTCGGTGGCGCAGTACCTGGACGCCGGCCATTCGCAGTTCGACGTGGTGGTGTTCGACGAGGCCTCGCAGATTCCCGTCTGGGATTCGGTCGGCGCCATTGCCCGCGGCCAGCAATTGGTGGTGGTGGGCGATACCAAGCAGTTGCCGCCCACCAGCTTCTTCAGCAAGTCCACCAACGAGGAAGACGGCGCCGTCGACGACGGCCAGGTGGAAGACCTGGAAAGCATCCTGGACGAATGCCTGGGCGCCGACATGAACCGCCTGCGGCTGCAATGGCACTATCGCAGCAAGCACGAAAGCCTGATCACCTTCAGCAACGTCACCTACTACGACTCGCAGCTGATCACCTTTCCGTCGCCCGTCACCGATGACGTGGCCGTGCGGCTGGAACGCGTGTCCGGGGTCTACGACCGCGGCGGCAGCCGCACCAACCGGGCCGAGGCCGAAGCCATCGTCCGGGGCATCGAACAGCATTACCTGGACAAGGCGCGCCGCCGCCAGACGCTGGGTGTGGTCACCTTCAACCAGCCGCAGCAATCATTGATCGAAACGTTGCTGGATGCCCGCCGCCGCGCCAACGCGGAATTGGACAAGGCCATTTCGGCGCAGTCGCGCGAACCGCTCTTCATCAAGAACCTGGAGAACGTGCAGGGCGACGAGCGTGACGTGATCTATTTCTCGATCACGTACGGCCCCGATGCGGCCGGCAAGATGACGATGAATTTCGGACCGCTCAACGGCGAAGGCGGCCACCGCCGCCTGAACGTCGCCATCTCGCGGGCCCGTGAAGGCGTGGTGATCTACAGCACGCTGCTGCCCGAGCAGATCGACCTGTCGCGCGTGCGCGCGGCCGGCGTGCGTGATTTGAAGCACTACCTGGAATTCGCATTGAAGGGTCCGCGCGCGCTGGTCGAGCAATCGCTGCCCACTGGCCGCGAGCCTGACAGCCCGTTCGAGACGCAGGTCATCAAGGTGCTGCGCGAACGCGGCTGGGTGGTGCATCCGCAGGTGGGCTGCTCCGGCTACCGCATCGACATGGGCGTGGTCGACCCGCGCGCGCCCGGCCGCTATCTGCTGGGCATCGAATGCGACGGCCGCGCCTATCATTCCGGCGCCACCGCGCGCGACCGCGACCGCCTGCGGCAAGTGGTGCTGGAAGGGTTGGGGTGGCGCTTGCACCGGGTCTGGTCCACGGATTGGTGGATCAACCCCGAGCGCGAAGTGGAGAAACTGCTGGCGCGCCTGGACGCGGAACTGGAACGAGGCGCGGATGAGCCGGCCGACGTACAGCCCGAAGACGAGCCGGCCGCCGAGGGCGCGGAATTCGTGATCACGACCGAAGAGGGTGTGGCGGGATGGTCGGGGGCGGCAACGTCCACGACGCCGTCCGGCGCGGCGACCGGGGCGGCGCCGTTGATCGATCGCATGGGCGATATCACGCCTTACCAGGTGGCCGATGTGCCGCCGGGCGAGGGGGACGCCTTCTACGCCCGCAGCAACAACGCGAGGCTGGCCGATGCGCTGCGCCAGGTCATCGATACCGAAGGCCCTATCCCTGAAACCGTGCTGCATCGCCGAGTGGCCCGCGCCTGGGACCTGGAACGCACGGGCGTGCGCATCGTGGAACGCCTGCGCACCCTGACGCCGGCCGACGTGGCCGAAACCCGCGAAGGCGAGGTGACCTATTACTGGCCCACCGGCGTGCAACCGGATGCCTGGACGGGCTTTCGCGGCGCGGGCGACGACGAGGCCACGCGTCGCCGCATCGACGACGTGTGCCTGCAGGAATTGGCTAACGGCGTGTTGCGGGTGATGGCCATGACCGGCAATGCGCCCAAGGCCGATGTCATCAAGTCGGTGTGCCGGCTGCTGGGCCTGTCTCGGACCCTGGCGGATGCGGAAACCCGCATCGGCCTGGCCGTGTCGATGTTGGCCGCTCAGGGCCGCATCGGCGATGCGGCGGGGATCCTGCGGGTGGTTTGACGCCACAATCCTTTGCACAATCGGGTGCATCGTTGCGACGCAGTCGTACGGAAATCCGACGTGTGCGTGTCAGACTGTAATTGCGAATCCGGGGCTGCCAATGTGTTGGCAGCCCTCGTCACATCAGGGATTTGCGCAGGGCGAAGAGGGCATCTGACCGCCGGTTTCTGTCAGCCGCCATTCAGTTTTCCAGCAAGATTTTGATACTTGCCAAGGCTGGGTTCGGCATTTTCGTCCATACTGCGGACGTAGAATCCCGCTTTTCTTCAGTGCCATCTGGCTGAAAGGAACGACCCATGAAAAAAATAATCCTCCTGGCGTCTGCTTGCGCCGCGCTGCTCCAGGCCTGCGCACCGGTTTCCAACCCTGGCCAAGGATCGTCCAATATGCCCACCTCCGCCGCTACCTCGTCCGCGACCTCGTTGAGCCTGCCGGCGTACTACTGGCGCCTGGCGGCTGCGACCGACGCATCGGGCACGCCCATCGCCGCGCTGCAAAAGGGCATCGAACAGCCGCTGCGCCTGTCGTTCTCGGCCGATGCCATGAACATCCGCGGGGGCTGCAACGGTCAGTTCGGCGGCTACACCTATAAAGACGGCGTGCTCCACGTGGCCAACCTGGCATCCACCATGAAGGCGTGCGAGCAAAGCCTGATGCAGCTGGACGCCGAAATCGGCCGTCGCTTGAAGGGCGACCTGCGCGCCACGCTGGCCGGCGACGCTTCGGAACCCAGCCTGACGCTGGTGGCCCAGGACGGCAGCGTGCTCAAGTTCGTGGGCGAGCCGACCCCGGAAACCCTGTACGGCAGCGCCGGTGAAACCATCTTCCTGGAAGTGGCCGCCAAGCGCACCCAATGCAGCCATCCGATGATTCCGAACTACCAGTGCCTGATGGTGCGCGAACGCCGCTATAACGACGCCGGCGTGCAATTGCCGCCGCAGGAAGAATGGCACCCGCTGTACCAGTCGGTCGAAGGCTACGACCACCGCGACGGCGTGCGCACCGTGCTGCGCGTCAAGCGCTACGACTGGAAGAACCCGCCCGCCGACGCGCCGTCCAAGGTGTATGTGCTGGACATGGTGGTTGAGCAGGACGCGTCGGGTAGGAAGAAGTAAGGCGCGAGTCGCGTGCCTCGCGCACGCGACCTACTTGTGTTTGCGCAAGACGCGCATCGACGCCCGGGTTTGATCACGCAATTGCCCGGCCAGGCCTTGGGGCATGGCTTGGGCGATATCTTCCGGAAATGCGGCTTCGATGCGGTCCAGCAGTTTGTCCAGATGGACGGCCGCCATTTCGCGGGAGCGAAAGCCAAAATGAACCGCATCTGCCAGTATCGAATCACGAGAGACATCGCGCCTGCCCAGGGATAGCTGCATCATGAGAGGGGCAGGCCGCGCATCGTCGTCGGCCATGTTGGGCACCACATCAAATGCGGGCGACAGCCGCCAGCAACGGGCGTCTGCATCATAGATTGCGGCATGGTTGCGCGGATGGTCATCGTCGTTGCGCACGACGCCATTGAAAACCATTCGATTGAACAGCTCTTGCAGGTCTTCAGGCGGCGCGCCAATTTTGCGCAGGGCTTGGGCAAGCAGAGGGTAGCTCCAGCGTTCGGTGTCGCCATTGGGGTATTCCGTGCCTAGCAAAGAGGCGGCGCTGATCGCCATGTTGCGATGCCCCGCCATACGGTCAAAACGCCTGATTCGCAGAACTGTCGGTGCATCGGAATCTGCGTGAAGCACCGTTTCGGCGAAGCGCATGCCCGCCTTGGCGCCCCATTGCATGGCGAAATATTCCACCCAGGGAACGTCAGTGATATCGGTATTCAGGCGGGGCTTGACCAGCCAATGGATACCGTCGTCATCCAACACCGTGCTTTTGGGCCTTGCGCCTCCCAAACTTGGCGACGAAGTGAGCGTTTTGCGCATGGCAGCGTCGATCGGGGGCTTGTGCATAGCCATGGCTTGGAGTTCTCTGACCAGAAGTTCAAGCTGGCCCAGGCGCGGAACCCTGAGCGTCGCCACGGCGGGTTTGCGCGACCGTCCCACGGCGAGGGCGCCCCACCGGTCGCTGTTGCCGGCCTTTTCAAGGTAAACGACGTCTGCAGCGTCGTGGCGCAGACCTTCCCTGCGATTGATCAGCGCGCGTCCCCACGCGTCGGGACAAGTATCGCGCAGCACGTCGTGCAGGCCCTGGTAGCGGTGCGCGAGATAGGTTGTGTCGGCAATAAGCGGCAGGTTGGCGGGGTCGATGGCCCACGGGTGCGCGGCCTCAAGATAGCTGGGCGCGTACACGAATGTGCCGAACGTCTCGTCAGCCTTTTTTGCCCATTTCCCTACCGTCACCCACTCGTGCGTATCGGGGCGCTGCAGATAGACGTAGAGCGGTTTCTCAGAAATAGTCATCGTCTGTCGCCGGACTGCGTGCGCGTGCGCGCGGGTCGATAGGTTGCCAGTAGCGGGCATCCAGGGCAGGCGCCGCGGCCTCGAAAATGCCCAATATCCACAGGGCGGTCAGGTACGTCGAGGCGCTTGCCCCGGGGTCACCGCGTTCGATTCGTCGCAGTGTCGCTTCGGAGATATTCATACGTGCGCATAGATCGGCGGCCTTGATGTGTTGGCCGACCCGTTGAGCACGTATGGCGCGGCCCCACATCGTCAGACGGCTCGCGATAGCGGTGGGAACGGCGTCGGAGGCGTGTAGCTTCGTGGGCACGATGAACCATCAAAAAAGTAGGTTTATCGAGATTAAACCTCTATTTATGATGGGTCAATGTCGCTAGATTCAATATCGGACGGGTATATTGTAAATTATAGTTATTCTCATCTAAGCCCGCGCGTCTTCCATGGCTGCCACCGATCCCACCCCGCAGCACACGCTCCATACGCTCTACCAGGACCACCAGGGTTGGCTGCAGGGCTGGCTACGTAAAAAACTGGGGTGCGCGTTCGATGCGGCCGACCTGGTGCACGACACCTATCTGCGGGTGCTCAGCCGCCGGGAGCCCGGCGATATCCGTGAGCCGCGTTCGTATCTGGCCACCATCGCTCACGGTTTGATGGTGAACCATCTGCGGCGCCGCGACCTGGAACGCGCCTACCTGGAAACCCTGGCGCATCTGCCCGAGCCGCTGGCTCCCTCGCCGGAATCCCGCGCGCTTGCCCTGGAAGCGCTTTGCGAGATCGACGCCATGCTCGACGGCCTGCCCGTCGCGGCCCGGCGTGCGTTCCTGCTGTGCCAGATGGAAGGCATGACACATGCCGAGATCGCCAAGACGCTGCGCGTGTCGGTGGGATCGGTGCGCCTGTACATCGCCCGCGCCTTGCGCCAATGCCTGGAACTGGCGCCGTGAGCGGCGGGGGCATCGACCCGCGCGCGCTGGACGGCGCGGTGGAATGGTTTCTACGGTTGACGTCCGGCACCGCTAGCGACGCCGACCACGCAGCCTGGCAGGCCTGGCGCCGGGCCGATCCAGAACATGAACGTGCCTGGCAACGCACCGAAGCCCTGACGCGCCGGTTCGAGGTGCTGCCCAAGGGCGTGCTGCCGGTATTGGGCCGTCCACGCTCGGCGGGGCGCCGGCGCGCGCTGGGCAAGCTGGCGCTGTTGGCCAGCGCCGGCGGTGCCGCCTGGCTGGCGTACCGCGACGACGCCTGGCGCAACTGGGTCGCCGAATACCGCACACCGGCAGGGGCGCGGCGCGAGGTGATGCTGGCCGACCATAGCCGCGTCGTCTTGAACACGTCCACGGCGATGGACGTGCTGTTCGACGCCCAGCAAAGGCTGATCGCGCTGCATGCCGGCGAGATCCTGGTCGAGACCGCGCCCGATCCCGAACGCATCGCCCGGCCGTTCATCGTGCGGACCCGCGAAGGCAGCATCACCGCGCTGGGCACCCGTTTCGTGGTGCGACGCGACGATGGCGTATCGGCCGTGCAGGTGCTGGAAGGCGCCGTGCGCGTGGCGCCGCGCGGGGTGGCTGCCGATGGCGCCGTGGTGGTGCCGGCCGGCATGGGCTTGCGTTTTGGCGACGGCCTGGCCGGCCGCCCCGAACCCATCGCGGGCGATCCGTCGGCCTGGCAGCACGGCATGCTGCAGGTGGACGGCATGCCGCTCAGGCAATTCCTGGCCGAGCTGCAACGCTACCGCAGCGGCTGGATCGAATGCGCGCCGGAAGTGGCCCATCTGCCGATCTCGGGCGCATTCCCGCTGGGGGATATCGACCGGGTGCTGGCCACCGTCGCCGACACCCTGACGCTGCAGGTGCGCTACCGCACCCGCTACTGGGTGTCCGTGCTGCCGCGGGGCGGAAAAACTAATTTGTAACGCGATTAGCACTTTTCGCGTCTCATCTGGCTACGAGGGTAAGACCAACTGTTGGAGTGCCCCGTCATGCCCCCGCGTTTTCCCCGCCTGCGCGCTCGCGCGTCCCGTCGCGCCCTATGCGGCGCCCGCGCATTCGCGCTGCCGCTGGCTGCCCTGGCCGCGCCCGTCCATGCGCAGACGTCCGCCGCGCCGGTCGCGGTGGCGATCGAACCCGGCCCGCTCAGCGCCGCGTTGTCGGCCTACGCCGCGCGCGCCGGCGTGCTGCTGTCGTTCGATCCGGCGCTGACGCGAGACCTGCGCACGGCGGGGCTCAATGGCAGCTATGGCTTCGAAGAGGGCTTGCGCAAGCTGCTGGACGGCAGCGGGCTGGAGCCCTTGAGGCGGACCGATGGCGGCTACACGCTGCGCCGCCAGCCCCAGACGGACGTGACCGCGCTGCCCGCCGTCACCGTGACGGGCAGCCGCGACGGCGACGCGGTCAGCGAAGGCACCGGTTCGTACACGACGCGGGCGGCCTCGTCCGCGACCCGCATGGACTTGTCCCTGCGCGAGACGCCCCAGTCGGTCAGCGTCGTCACCCGGCAGCAGATGGATGACCAGAATCTGACGACCCTGGACGACGTACTGCGCCAGACCCCCGGCGTCGTGGCGGACAGGCAGGACGAGCGCGTCACCATCACGTCGCGCGGCTTCGCCATGAACACCATGATCGATGGCGTGCCCACGTTTGCGTTCAAGACGCCCGCGGCCGAGGTCGGCATGATCAACACTGTCATCTACGACCGCATTGAAGTCGTGCGCGGCGCAGCCGGCCTGCTCAATGGGGTGGGGGAGCCGGGCGGTTCGATCAACCTGATCCGCAAGCGGCCCACCGGCGAATTCGCCGGCCATGTCACTGCCGGCGCGGGCCGCTGGAACAACTACAACCTGGAGATGGACCTGGGCGGCCCGCTGAACAGCTCTGGCTCCGTGCGGGGCCGGGCCATCGCCTCGCGCACTGCGGGCGACAGCTTCATCGACAAGCGCAAGCGGTCCGACGATGTTTTCTACGGCATCCTTGAAGCGGATATCACGCCCAACACGCTGCTGAGCGTGGGCTTCGAACATCAGAAGACCGCTATCGACGGCGCCAACTTCGGCCAGGCGCCCCTGTTCTACAGCGACGGCACGCGTACGGACTTTTCGCGCTCGTTCAACCCCGGCACCCCATGGAGCCAGTGGGACATGTACAGCGACAAGATCTTCGTCACGCTGGACCATCGCTTCGATAACGGCTGGCGCATCAAGATGGACGCCAGCCGCCTGAAGAATGAACGCCGCGCGGTCTGGGGCTACCTTTTCGAATACTTCCCCGTCGAGCAGAACGGCGATTCCACCATCGAGATTCGCAAGAATCCGGCCAACTCCACCAACAAGTCCTTTGACCTGTACGCCACCGGCCCCTTCCAGGCATTCGGCAGGGAGCATCAGGCGTCGTTGGGCGTGAGCGTCAACGACTACACCAGCGAGCTGAACCTGGATTCGGCCAACCCCAACGGCTGGGACCGTCGGCCGCTCAATTTCTACCAGCTGCAGAATTTCCCCAAGCCCAGCCAGTTCTACACCTTCTACAACACCTTCCTGGACGCCAAGGAAACCGCCGTCTACGGTTCTGCCCGCCTGAAAATCGCCGAACCCCTGTCATTCGTGCTGGGCGGCCGCGCCACCTGGTACGAAGAAAAATCCAAGTCCTACAACGGCCCCGCCAATCTCTGGACCACCAATCCCACCGCCAAGGCGAACGGCGAATTCACGCCTTATGCCGGTACGGTGCTGGACCTGAACGACACGTTCTCGGCCTACGCCAGCTATACGCGGATCTTCATTCCGCGCACCGAACGCGACGCCGCCAATGCACTGCTGCCGCCGCAAACCGGCAAGAACTACGAACTGGGCCTCAAGGGCGAGCACCTGGACGGCAAGCTCAACACCAGCTTTGCCGTCTTCCGCACCCAGGAAGCCAATGTGCCGGTCGAAGACCCCAGCGGCACGCCGTTGCCGGACGGCAGTACGCCGTACCGGTCCGTGGCGGGGGCGCGCAGCAAGGGTTTCGAGGTGACGGTGGCCGGCGAAGTCGCGCGTGGCTTGCAGCTGATGGGCGGATATACCTACTTCGCCAAGCGCGACAACGAAGGCGCTTTGCTGTTGCCGAACTACCCCGAGCGTCTGTTCCGGGTGGCGGCCAGCTATCGCCTGCCCGGGGCATGGAACAAGCTCACGGTCGGCGCCAGCGTGAACTACCAGAGCGGGATCTATTACGACGAATCCAGCGGCCTGGGCCGCGCGACGCAGGGCGGGGTGACGTTGTTGGGGCTGATGGCCCGCTATGAATTCAGCCGGCAGGTTGCCGCGTCGATCAACATCGATAACTTGACCGACAAGCGCTACTACAGCGGGCTGGGCGGGTACAACGGGTACAACTACGGGACGCCCCGGAATGTGTGGATGAAGGTCAGCTACAAGTTCTAGCAGACCGCGCCGGGGCCGGATGACGGGGAGCGGAGGCGGACGGATTGTTTGCTTCCATCAATAATGATTACAATTCCCATTCCCGAAAATCTGAAA
>ERZ1032107.279-NODE-279-length-11954-cov-15.781746_pt1 | contig 11954 bp, 13 predicted proteins | sample MGYA00516713_ERZ1032107 | MGnify/ENA primary metagenome ERZ1032107 (study PRJEB33718, sample SAMN03160116) | human skin metagenome | collected 2014-04-10 | study: EMG produced TPA metagenomics assembly of the PRJNA266117 data set (Human skin bacterial metagenome...
CTACACTAGATCGCTCGTCGGCAGCGTCAGATGTGTATAAGAGACAGCTTCATGGATGGCGTCCAAAATTACACTGCACAGTGTAGTTTCGTTTTTCTGAAAAGTATACTGACCGGTGTAAAATCGTTCACATGCCAGCAACCCGTTCATCCCCGCCCCAGACTCCCAGACGCCTGACCGACCGCAAACGCGAAGCCATCCTGCGCGCGGCGGTCGAGGAATTTCGCAGCGCCGGGTTCGACGCCACCAGCATGGACCGCATTGCCGCGGCGGCGGGCGTGTCCAAGCGCACGGTCTATAACCACTTTCCCAGCAAAGATGAATTGTTCGGGCTGACGCTGGAGCATCTATGGGCAAGCAGCGCCGAAAGCGAAGACATGGCGTATCGGGCGGACCTGCCGCTGGACCAGCAACTGCGCCAGTTGCTGATGCAAAAGCTGGCGTTGCTGGGCGACGCCAGCTTCATTGACCTGGCGCGCGTGGCGATCGCCGAGGTCATTCATTCGCCCGAGCGGGCGCAGGCAATGATCTGCCGCATCGGCGAAAAGGAAACCGGCGTCACCGCATGGATCCGCGCGGCCATGGCCGACGGACGGCTGGTCGAGGTGGATGTGGATTTTGCCGGGCATCAGCTGCAAGGGCTGGTGAAAAGCTTTGCGTTCTGGCCGCAGGTCACGCTGGGGCAGCCGCCGCTGGCGTTGCCCGAACGGCAGCGGGTGGCGGACTCGGCGGTGGCGATGTTCTTGGGGTGTTACGCGCGCCAATCGGTGGGCGACAAGGCCTGAAGGGGGCTACCGATTGGATGACCGCTAATGAAGTAACGCCGGTTTGACCGGGATAATGCAATCAGGCGCTTCGGCGCCTTTTTCATGGTCGACAAAAATATTTGATTTAGACCCCTAAACTGATTTCGGACCGGGGGGATAACTTAGGAATGTAGCGGCGCGAAAGGCGCGCCGCGTGTGCTTGCCTGGTTTATCCATGTCCCGCGAAATCCAATGGTTGTGGCCCACTCCGATCATGCATTACAACCTGCGCGAAAGCGGCCAGGTGGATGCAGGTCTGCATGACGCATTGCAGGCGTTCTCGGAACGCAACCAGAGCCGCCTGCTGAACGACGAGAAGCGCTCGGCCACGCTGGAAACGCTTTATACCCGTTATGACACGGGCATATTCAAGCGCACGCGCAATCCGCAACTGAAAGCCATCCGCGAACTGATCCTGTCAGAGTGCGACGACTATGCGGCGCAGGTCTACGGCGACCAAGTGCGGCAAGCCCGGCGCGACCATACCATGTGGTTCGTGGTGCAGCGCTCGGGCCAGGCCAAGGACGCCGTGCACGCGCATTATCACGAAGGCTCGGACCTGGCCTTTGTCTATTACCTGACCATGCCCAAGGACGGCAGCGGCCAACTGGTGCTGATGGACCCCCGCGGCACGGTAGGCCGGGGCGGCTTCGTCGTGCCGCGCCACGCCCTGGTGAACATCATCCAGCCGCGTGAAGGCGACCTGATCCTGTTCCCGCGTTACCTCATGCACTACACCACGCCCAATACCGACAATGTAACAAGGCGCGTGATTGCAGGTAGCGTCAAGTACGAAAGACCGCAGTAGATAAGGCTGAACGCAATGTTCTGCCAGGATTTTTGCGTTCGTTGACAGTTACAACATACATGTTCTGCAAATATAGGTTTCGTCTTGAGATGGGTGCCCAGCGCCTTCAAGCCTCCAAGAATTCGCGCTGATACACCGCAGTCGCCGTTTGCTCCGGGTTTTACATGTACTTCCTGTTCCGTCCCATCAAGCATCTGCATCCCATCCGTGAATGGGCGCTTGCACATGGCGCGGACGCTTCATTGGACCCGTTGACGTTCGAGATGACGCTGCGCTGCGGCGGCCGCACGGTCGTGCTGTATCCGCGCTTCGTGCGCCAGCACGAAGGGCGCACGATGTATCAGCGTCCGTTCGCGGGGGATGGCGATTTCATCGGCTGGATGCCGTATCCGGTGAAGTCCTGGGGCTTGTCCACGGACAAGACGCTGTTCAAGAACTATGCGCTGGCCAACGGCCTGCGTGTCACGGCCAGCTGGACTGACGGGCCCGAACTGGTGCCGGACTACATCGTCAAGCCGGCGATCAGCTCGTTCGGCGTGGGCATACGCGGTCCGTTCGGCCCGCTGGCGCCGCCGGTGGGCGGCCTGGCGCTGGAGTCGGGCGAGTTCTGCGAACAGTTCATCCGTGGCCGCAGCGCCAAGGCCTGGTTCTGGAATGGCGAGCCTGCAGCGCTGGAAGTGCTGACGCCGCCGCAGATCATCGGCGATGGCCGGCGCACGCTGCGCGAGATCGCCACTCAGCCGCGCGGCAATTTCGACCTGGTGATGGACCTGGACGCGTCCGTGCAGATCCTGGCGTGGCAGGGCTATCACCTGGATTCCGTGGTGCCCGCGGGCGAGGAAGTGATGTTGGACTTTCGCTACCTGACGCCGCACGATCGGGTCACGCTCAAGAACCGCGACGTCTGGGACGCCGTGTCGACCGAGATCGCCACGCAGTTCTGTTATGCCGGCCCGCTGCTCCATCGCGGCATCGACGAGCCGCTGCGGCGCAATTCGGTGTTCACGCTGGACGCCGTGATCGACGCCGACGACCGCGTGTGGCTGCTGGAAATGAACAGCCATCCCATGATCCACCCCAACGTGTACCCGCTGATGCTGGCGTCCGTCTTCGCAGACGAGCCGGCACAGGCGGAGCCGGCGCTGGAAATCGGGAGCACGCATGCGGCCTGATCTCGCCATCCAGCTGATGAGCGACCTGTTCTGGACCGGGTTGATGATCTGCGCACCCGTGCTGCTGCTGACGCTGGCGGTGGGCGTGGCCATCAGCATCCTGCAGGTGGTGACCCAGGTGCAGGAAATGTCCCTGACCTTCATTCCCAAGATCGTGGCGGCCGTGGTGGCCATGGTGATCTTCGGCCCCTGGATGCTGCGCACCCTGATGCAATACGCGACCACGCTGTTGCGGGACGTGCCGGGACTTCGCTGAGAGCGCCATGTTTGCCATTGATATTCCTGTCCTGGCGACGGCCGCCCTCGTGTCGATCCGCATCGCGGCGATGCTGGCGTTTACGCCCGTCTTCACGCAGTTTCCCATTCCGGCGACCGCCCGCGTGCTGTTGGTGGCCATGCTGTCCATGACGCTGGCCATGGCCTTGCCACGGACCGGCCAGCCGGTGCCGACCTACCTGGGCGGCTTCATCCAGGCCGCCGCGCTGGAATTCTCGTTCGGTCTGCTGCTGGCCTGCGGCATCTTCTGCGCTTTCTCGGCGATTGCCTTTGCTGGGCGTGCGCTGGACATCCAGATCGGCTTCGGCATCGGCCAGGTGTTCGATCCGGTCAGCCGCGCGCAGGTGCCGATCATGACGTCGGTGTTCCTGTACACCGGTGTCATCGTTTTCTTTCTGCTCGATGGCCACCATGCCTTGCTGCGGGGGCTGGCCTACACATTGACGGTCGTGCCGGTGGGCGGGTTTTCACCGCAGGACGTGAACGTGCGAGCGGTGATCGCGGCCTGGGGCAACGTGTACGGGCTGGGCTTCATGCTGATCGCGCCCGTCGCGGCGCTGTTGCTGCTGGTCGAACTGGGGCTGGGCATCCTGGCGCGTGGGCTGCCGCAGATGAACGTATTCGTGATCGCGCTGCCGATCAAGATCATGGTGGGCCTGGCGGCGCTGGCCGCCTGGGCGCGTTTCATGCCGTCGGGCCTGTCGCGCATTTTCGGCCTGACGTCGGATGTCTGGAACGGGGCGGTGCGCTGATGCAGGAATTCGACAAGAGCGAAGCCGCCACTCCGTTCAAGCTGCAGCAGGCGCGTAACCGCGGGTCGGTGGCGCGCAGCCCCGACCTGACGGGTGCGGTGGCCATGCTGACGGCCGCCGCGGCGATGTATGCGTGGGGCTGGGAAGCCGTGCAGGCGCTGGCGGCGCTGGCGCGTGCGGCCCTCATCCATGGCCTGGGCATGCAGGTATCGGCGGCGTCGGTGGTGTCGTTGATCGGCCGCGTGGGGGGCGATGCACTGCACATCGTTGCGCCGTTCGCGCTGACGGTGGGCGCCGCTGCCCTGATCGCCAACCTGGCGCAGACCGGGCCGGTGTGGAGCGGGTTTCCGCTCAAGCCGGACTTCAATCGCATCAATCCGGCCAGCGGCCTGAAGCGGTTGTTTTCGCTGCGCACGGTGTACGACGCCGTCAAGAGCGTGCTCAAGGTCACCGTGCTGGCGTGGGTGCTGTACCTGGTGATCAAGGACCTGCGGTCGCTGTTCTATCTGCTGGGCGAGCGCACGCCTTTCCTGGCGTTGAGGCAGTTGCTGGAAATGCTGACCTCGATGGCGTTGAAGCTGGCGTTCGCGGCCTTGCTGCTGGCGTTGCTGGACCTGGGCTACACGCGCTTCGAGTTCAAACGCAAGATGCGCATGAGCAAGCGCGACGTGAAAGACGAGGTCAAGAACCGCGAAGGCGATCCGCGCGTGCGCTCGCGCCTGCGCGGGCTGCGCATCGAGATGCTGCAAAAAGCGGCGTCCGTGCGCCAGGTGGGCCAGGCCGATGTGCTGATCGTCAATCCCACCCATATTGCCGTGGCCCTGCAATACAAGCGGGGCGAGATGGCCGCGCCCGTGATGCTGGCCAAGGGCGCCGGCACACTGGCCGCGCGCATGCGGGCCGAGGCCGCCCGCTGCGGCGTGACGGTGGTGCGCAGCCCCGCGTTGGCGCGGGCGCTGTTCTTCCAGGGCGACATGGGCCAGGCGATTCCGACCGCGCTGTATGCCGACGTGGCGCGCATCATGGTGTGGCTGATCGCCCAGCGCAATGCGCGCAACGCGCTGGGGGTGGTGGCATGAACCGGCTGTCTCAATGGCTGGCGAGCAACCGGGACATCGTGATGGTCCTGGTGGTGATGGGCGTGCTGATCGTGCTGTTCATGCCGATTCCGCCGGCCGCGCTGGATTTCCTGATTCTGGCCAATTTCAGCTTCGCCTTCCTGATTCTGCTGCTGACGTTCTACATGACGCGGCCGGTGGAGTTTTCGACGTTTCCGTCGCTGCTGCTGATTGCCACGCTGTTCCGCCTGTCGTTGAACGTGGCCGCCACGCGCCTGATCCTTTCGGAGGCGAATGCCGGCAGCGTGATTTCGGCCATCGGCGGTTATGTGGTGGGCGGCAATTACGTGATCGGGTTGATCGTGTTCCTGATCCTGATCGTGGTGCAGTTCGTGGTGGTGACCAGCGGCGCGCAGCGCGTGTCCGAGGTGGCGGCACGCTTCACGCTGGACAGCATGCCCGGCCAGCAGATGAGCATCGACGCAGACCTGAACATGGGTTTCATCACCCAGGAACAGGCGCAGGTGCGTCGCAAGACGCTGGAAAAAGAAGCCGCCTTCTATGGCGCGATGGACGGGGCGTCCAAGTTCGTCAAGGGCGATGCGATTGCCGGCATCCTCATCATGGCCATCAACATCATCGGCGGCCTGGTGATCGGGGTGATGCAGCTGGGTATCCCCTGGAGCGAGGCGATCCGCATCTATACCTTGCTGACGATCGGAGATGGCATCGTCACGCAGGTGCCGGCGCTGGTGATCGCGGTGGCTACCGGCATCATCGTCACGCGTTCGGCGTCGGACGGCAATTTCAGCCAGGAAGTGGCGCGCCAGATCACGCTGTTTCCCAAGACGCTGTTTCTGGTGTGTGCAGCCCTGTTCGCGCTGATGGCGTTGCCGGGCATTCCGGCGCTGCCGGCCTTCCTGCTGGCGGTGACGGTGCTGGCGCTGGGCTGGGCGGCGCATCGGGCGGCCCGGGCCAAGCGCGCCGCGGACAGTCCCGCCCAGGACGCGTTGCCGGCGGCGGCCGCGGCCGGTGACCCCTACGACGCCTTGAAGGTCGAAGCTGTCGAGATCCAGGCAGGCGCGCACTTGCTGCCGTCGGTGATGGACCACAGCGGTTTCGCCGACCGCATCGCCGCATTCCGCAATCAGTACGTGCAGGAAATGGGCATGGTCATTCCCACGGTCAAGGTGCGCGCCAGCACCCGGTTGGGGCCGGACGACTACGAGATCGTGGTGTACGGCGTGCCGGCGGGCAAGGGCCAGGCCATGGCCGACCGCTGGCTGGCGATCCACCCGGCAGGCGTGACCAAGACCGTGCGCGGCATCGAGACGCGGGACCCGACCTACGGCCTGCCGGCCGTGTGGATCGAGGAATCCGAGAAGGCCAATGCGCAGCAGGGCCGCTACACGCTGATCGACGGCCTGACCGTGTTGATGACCCACCTGACCGAGGTGCTGCGGCGCGAGTCCGCCAACCTGTTGACGCGCGCCGAGACCGACCGGCTGCTCGAGCGTGTGCGCCTGGCGCAGCCCGGCCTGGTGGAAGAGCTGACGCCGGGAATCCTGTCCATGACCGAAGTGCAGAAGGTGCTGCAGGCGCTGGTGCGCGAGAAGGTCAGCATCCGCAATCTGGAAGCGATCCTGGAAGTGCTGGCCGATGCGGGCCGCAACCAGCGGGAACCGGGCTTTCTGGCCGAACAGGTGCGCCAGCGTCTGGGGCAGGCGATCTGCCGCTCGTTGTCGGGCGACACCAGCACGCTGCACGTCATCACGCTGGATCCGCTGACCGAAGCGCATATCGGCAATTCCCTGCGCCATACGGCCGAAAACGGCGGCCGCCTGGCGATCGAGCCGCGCGTGGCGGACCAGTTGATCGGCAGCCTGGTGCAGCAGGCGGAAGCCATGATGAAGGCCAATCTGCTGCCGGTGCTGCTGTGCTCGCCGGATCTGCGGCGCCATCTGCGCATGTTGACCGAGCGGGTGTTGCCGCATCTGCGGGTGCTGTCCATGGCCGAGATCCCCGGCAGCATCGACCTGAAAGCGTTCTCGGCGGTTTCCGTTGCCGCGTTGCAGGAAGCCGCGAACCGCGCCTGAGCGGCTTCGGCGCGACTGAATCAGAAGGAGTGAACCATGGAAATAATGAATCTGATCGGGCAGGGCATGGGCGTGGATCAGGACCGCCTGACGGCGATCGCCGTGAATCTGGCCAACGTGCGCACCCCCGCCTACAAGCGCGAACTGGTCAACGGCGCCGCATTCGAGACGCAGATGGACGCGCTGGAACGGCGCAGCCAGGGCGCCGATGCGCCGTCGCCATCGGCCACGTATTCCGACATGCGGCCCGGCGCGGTGCGCTACACCGGCCGTCCGCTGGACCTGGCGCTGACGGGCGAGGCCGCCTTTCTGGAATTGTCTCGCGATGGCAAGACGCTGTATGGGCGGCAGGGAGCGTTGCATGTGGATAGCCAGGGTCGCTTGGCGACGGCGGGCGGCGATCTGGTCATGGGGCAGGGCGGTGAGATTCGCCTGACCTCGACCGCGCCGCGGATCGACCCGATGGGCAACGTCTACGACCAGGGCCGCTTTGTCGACAAGCTGAGCCTGGCGTCGTTCACCGATCCGCAAGGCCTGACGCGCCTGGGCGGCGGCGTCTACGCGGCGTCGCAAGGCCGCGCGCAACCGGCGCGAGAAGGCGAATCGTCGGTGCTGCAAGGCTACCAGGAAGGCTCGAACGTGGACCCGGCGCGCGAGATGGTCGGCATGATCGACGTCATGCGCCACTTCGAAAGCCTGCAAAAAAGCGCCCAGTTCATCGACGAGATGACCGGCCGCGCCGTCCAGAAACTGGGCGAATTCTAAGGAGACCCCGAATGATCGATTCCCTGTACATCGGCGCCACCGGCATGCATGCGCAGCAGACCGGCGTGGATGTCGTGGCCCAGAACCTGGCCAACATGAATACCACGGGCTACAAGAAATCGTATGTGGTGTTCGAAGACCTGATGACGCGGGCCGCCACGGGTGGGCAGCCCGCCGGCGTGCTGGGCATGGACCCGGCCTCCAACATGGGGCTGGGCGTGGCGATTGCGCGCAACGCCAAGTCGTTCACCACCGGCGAGATCAAGCAGACTGGCAAGCCCTTGGATCTGGCCATCCGGGGCGATGGCTTGCTGGAAGTCAGCATGCCGGATGGCAGCGTGGCCTACACCCGCGGCGGCACCTTGAAGATCGATCAGGACGGCATGCTGTCGACCCTGGCCGGCTTGCCCTTGAAGGCATCGATTTCGGTGCCGGCGGATACCGAGAAGCTGACCATCGCGCCCGACGGCCGTGTCACGGCCTGGCGCAACGGCGGGCGGGATGCCGACGAGCTGGGCAAGCTGGAACTGGCGCGCTTTAACGCACCGGAAGACCTGAATTCGCTGGGCGACGGCCTGTACCAGGCGACGGAGCGGTCGGGCGAGCCCGTGCAGGGACGCCCGGGCGAAGACGGCCTGGGGCTGTATGCGCAAGGTTTCCTGGAATCTTCCAATGTGCAGCTCAATGAGGAAATCGTCAATCTGATGGTGGCGCAACGCGCCTACGAGGCCAACGCCAAAGTCGTGCAGGCGTCGGACGACATGCTCGGCCTTGTCAACAACCTGCGACGCTAGGCGACAACGTGCGCAAGCTGTTCTTCCTGTTGATGCTGTGGCCCTGCGTGGCCGGCGCCGTGCCGCAAGAGGGCGATGCGGTGCTGTTCCTGCGCGCGCAGGTGCGGGTGCCGACGGCGGTGCTGACGCTGGGCGATGTGGCGCGCATAGAGGCGCCGGCCGAAAGGCTGCCGGCGTTGGCAAGCCTGGCCATCGGCGTCGTGCCGCCCGCTGGCGCTACGCGTGAGATCGGCCGCGAGGAACTGCAGCGCTGGATCGATACCGCCGGGCAAGACCTGGGGCAGGTGCAGTGGCGCGGCAACGCCTCGGTGCGGGTGGCGCGCAAGACGGCTGCGCTGGATGCCGACGCCGTGCTCAAGGTGGCGCAGGACGCGGCGCGCCAGGCGTTGCAGGCGCGCTTTGAAGAATTCTCGGTGGAAGCAGCGGGCAATCCGCTGCCGGACGTCGTCTCGGCAGGCGTCTTCGAACTTCGGGCGCGCCCGGTGGCGGCGAGCGACACCCTGGCCTCGCGCCTGGTGGTGTGGGTCGAGCTGTGGCAGAAGGGCCAGTTGTACCGGGCCGTGCCGGTGGCGTTGAAGGTACGGGCCATGGCGCCGGTGCTGCGGGTGAATGCCGGATTGCCGGCGGGCGCATCGGTGTCGATGGCGGACGTGACCGTCGAACAGCGTGACGTGGCAGCCCTGGTCGGCGCGTATTGGCCGGCGGATGAACCGCTGGGCGCGGTACGGACGCGCCAGGCCGTGGCCCCGGGGGCCGTGTTGCTGCGTTCGCAGCTGGACGCGCTGCCGGATGTGGAACGTGGCGACCAGGTGGCGCTGCGCGTGCGCGCGGGCACGGTCACCATCGAGACCACGGCGCAGGCGATGCAGGACGGCTGGGCCAACCGCACGTTGCGCGTGCTGCCGGCCAATGCCACGGACACGATACAGGCGCGCGTGATACGCGGCGGGCTGGTGGAGGTAGTGCAATGAAGTTGAACGCTGTCTTGGCGCGCGCGACCGCCGCGCGGGCAATGGGCCTGACGCTGGTGCTGGCGTTGGCGGCGGTGGCCGCGGCCGCGCATGGCGAAAGCCTGTACGACCCGGCGCTGTACCGGTCCCTGGGCACGGACCGCAAGGCCGCCCGGATCGGCGACGTGCTGACCATCCAGGTGGTCGAAACGTCGTCGGCAACCAGTTCGGCCGACACCTCGACGGGCCGCAAATCCAGCATCGACGCGGAATTCCGCCTGTCGCGCCGGCCCACGACGGCCGGCGGGTTTGAGATCGACAACGATTTCGAGGGCGGCGGCAAGACGCAGCGCTCGGGCCGCTTGCTGGCGCAGATGTCTGTGAACGTGGTGAATATCGCGCCCAACGGCGACCTGTACGTCAAGGGAGATCAGTTGCTGACCGTGAACGACGAGCAGCAGAAGATCCACGTCAAGGGCAGGGTGCGGCCGCAGGACATTTCGCCGGGCAACGTCGTGCTGTCCACGCGGCTTGCGGAAGCCGAAATCATATACATGGGCGAAGGCGAGCTGGCCGGTCGGCAGCGTCCTGCCTGGTGGAACCGTTTTCTTAATTGGCTGGGCTTCTGATGCGCGCGTGGATCGTGGTTCTGATGATGGCAGGGATGCTGGCGACGTCGCACGGCGCCGTGGCGGCGCGCGCGACCGATTCCGAGGTGGTGCGCATCAAGGACCTGGGCAAGCTCAAGGGCTGGCGCGAGAACTCGCTGGTGGGCTATGGCATCGTGGCCGGCCTGGCCGGCACGGGCGATTCGCCGTCGAACAAGACCACGCGGCAGGCGATGGCGAACGTGTATTCGCAGTTCGACCTGACCGTGGCGCCAGAGCAGGTGCAAAGCCGCAACGTGGCGGTGGTGATGGTGAGCGCCATGCTGCCGCCTTTTGCCCGGCCGGGCGACGCCATCGACGTGGTGGTGACGTCGGCCGGCGACGCTCGCAGCCTGGTGGGCGGAAACCTGCTGGTGACGGCGCTGAAGGCGCCCAACGGCAAGATCTACGCGCTGGCGCAGGGCTCGCTGTCGGTGGGCGGCTACCGCTACGACATGAACGGCAACGTGGTGCAGAAGAACCACCCGACGGCGGGCTCCGTTCCCGGCGGGGCGATGGTGGAAGTGGGCGTGAACGCGCAGATGCTGACGGACGAGGGCACGATGACCTTCCTGTTGGCCAACCCCGACTACACCACGGCCGGCCGGGTCGCGGCCGAGATCAACCGCGCGCTGGGCCGGCCGCTGGCCAAGGCGCGCGACGCGGCGGGCGTGGATATCCAGGTGCCGGAATTCGAGCGCGACGATCTGGTCACGTTCGTGTCGCGCATCGAAGCGCTGTCGATCACGCCCGACCTGCGCGCCAAGGTGATCCTGGACGAACGCACCGGCACGGTGGTGTCCGGCGGCAACGTGCGGCTGTCCAAGGTGGCCATTTCGCACGGTGACCTGCGCATTTCCATCGTGACCGACAACCAGGTGTCGCAACCCATCTTCGTGCGCCAGGGCGATGGCGGCGGCATTCGCACCGAAGTCGTATCCAACTCGAGCATCGACGTGCGCGATGGCGAGGCCAGCGCCTTCGTCATGTCCGAAGGCAGCACCGTGGCCGATCTGGTCCAGGCGCTGACCAAGATCCGCACCAGTACGCGCGACATCATTTCCATCCTGCGCGCCATCAAGACGGCCGGCGCGCTGCATGCCGATCTCATCATCCAGTAAACCCAATGAGCCCATCACGCCATGATTGATCCCGTTACGCTCGCCGCCCTGGGCGCTGCCCTGGATGCCGCCAGCCTGCGCCAGCAGGCCGGCGCGGCCAATATCGCCAACGTCAATACCGCGGGCTATGCGCCGGTGCGGGTGAAGTTCGAGGAACTGATGCCGTCGGCCGCCGCCGCGCTGGATCGTAACGGGCGCATCGCCCGGCAGGACCTGGCCGCGCCGCGCCTGGCGGTCGAAAGCCGCGCGTCGAACGTGCCCTACGGCGCCAATGGCGTGGCCATCGACCAGGAAGTGGCGGGCCTGGCCCGCAACGCCTTGCACTACCAGGCGCTGGTCAAGTCGCTCAATGGCCAGTATGCGCTGGTCGAGTCGGCCCTGAACGACGGGAGGCGTTGAGCATGGACTACCAAAGCGCATTCGCCATCAGCGCCGCCGGCATGAGCGCCGAGAAGCTGCGCGCGGACGTTGCCGCCCTGAACCTGGCCAACGCCAATACGCCGCTGTCGGCCAAGGGGGCGGGCTTTCAGCCGCTGCGGGTGATGTCGTCGGCGCGCGCAACGCCCGCCGCCCGTACTTTCGGCGCCATGGTGGAACAGGGCTTGTCGGTGGACCAGAGCTTGAGCGTGGCGCCGTATCGGGCGCCAGCTCGGCGGGTCTACGAGCCCGGGCATCCCCAGGCGGACAAGGACGGCTATGTGTCCTATCC
>ERZ1032107.283-NODE-283-length-11852-cov-12.309570_pt1 | contig 11852 bp, 6 predicted proteins | sample MGYA00516713_ERZ1032107 | MGnify/ENA primary metagenome ERZ1032107 (study PRJEB33718, sample SAMN03160116) | human skin metagenome | collected 2014-04-10 | study: EMG produced TPA metagenomics assembly of the PRJNA266117 data set (Human skin bacterial metagenome...
TTTCTGCCTGTCTCGTGGGCTCGGAGATGTGTATAAGAGACAGTCGCCGTGCAGTTCGTGCTGAACTACGAAGAAGGCGGCGAGAACCACGTCCTGCATGGCGATGCCGGGTCCGAACAGTTCCTGTCCGAGATGTTCAATCCGGCCAGTTATCCCGACCGCCATGTCAGCATGGATGGCATCTATGAATACGGTTCGCGGGCGGGCGTTTGGCGCATCCTGCGCGAATTCGAAAAGCGCCAGTTGCCGCTGACCGTCTTTGGCGTCGGCATGGCGCTGCAACGCCATCCGGAACTGACCACGGCCTTCGTCGAACTTGGCCACGAAATCGCCTGCCACGGCTGGCGCTGGATTCACTACCAGAACGTCGACGAAGCCACCGAACGCGAACACATGCGGCTGGGCATGGACGCCATCACCCAGCTCACCGGCCAGCGCCCGCTGGGCTGGTACACCGGGCGCGACAGCCCGCGCACCCGCCGCCTGGTGGCCGACTACGGCGGCTTCGAATACGACAGCGATTACTACGGCGACGACCTGCCTTTCTGGATGCAGGTGCAAAAGACCGACGGCACGGTCGCGCCGCAATTGATCGTGCCCTATACGCTCGATTGCAACGACATGCGCTTCGCGCTGCCGCAGGGGTACTCGCATGCGGACCCCTTCTTCCAGTACCTGAAAGACAGCTTCGACGCGCTTTATGCCGAAGGCGACGAAGCGCCCAAGATGCTCAGCATCGGCATGCACTGCCGCCTGCTCGGGCGCCCGGGACGCATCACGGCACTGCAGCGCTTCCTGGACCACATCGCCCGGCACGACCGCGTCTGGGTGTGCCGGCGGCTGGATATCGCCCGGCACTGGAAGACCGTTCATCCCTACACCCCCAACCGTTGAGCCCCGCCACCATGGCCCTTACCCTGGAACAACTCAATGCCGCCGCGCCCGATGCGGCTTGCGCAATGCTCGACGGCGTGTACGAGCATTCGCCCTGGATCGCCCGCCAGGCGCTCGCGGCCCGGCCGTTCCGGTCGCTCGCGCATCTGCAGGACCAGTTGCAGCGCGCCGTCGACACCGCCCCGCTGGATGCGCGCCTGGCGCTCATTCGCGCCCACCCCGAACTGGCTGGCCGTGCCATGGTGCGCCAGGACCTCACGGCGGAATCCACCCACGAACAGACCCAGGCGGGCCTGACGCAGTGTTCGCCCGAGGAATTCAACCGCCTGCAGCAGCTGAACGCCGACTACAACGCCCGCTTCGGCTTCCCGTTCATCCTGGCCGTGCGCGGCGCGCGCGGCACCGGCCTCACCCGCGCGCAGGTCATCGATGAATTCGCACGTCGGCTGGACAACCCGCCCGACATCGAACGCGACGAAGCCCTGCGCAACATCCACCGCATCGCCCAATTGCGCCTGGCCGACAAGTTCGCCCAGGACCTGACGCTGGGCAACGACATCTGGGACTGGCAGGAACGCCTGGCCGCCCACAGCGACCCGGGCTACGCCGAAAAGGGCCAGCTCACCGTCACCTACCTGACCGACGCGCATCGCGCCTGCGCACAGCGCATCTCGCACTGGATGCGCGATTGCGGCTTCGACGAAGTCGAAATCGATGCCGTCGGCAATGTGGTGGGGCGCTACCACGCCGATCGGCCCGACGCGCTCACGCTGATGACCGGCAGCCATTACGACACCGTGCGCAACGGCGGCAAATACGATGGCCGGCTGGGCATCTTCGTGCCGATGGCCTGCGTGCGCGAGCTGCACCGCCAAGGCCGTCGCCTGCCCTACCACCTTGAAGTCATCGGCTTTGCCGAAGAAGAAGGTCAGCGCTACCGCGCCACCTTCCTCGGCTCCGGCGCCCTGATCGGCGATTTCAAGCCGCAATGGCTCGACCAGAAAGATGCGCAGGGCATCACCCTGCGCGAAGCCATGCAGCACGCCGGCCTGTGCATCGACGACATCCCCAAGCTGCGACGCGATGCCAGCCGCTACCTGGGCTTCATCGAAGTCCATATCGAACAAGGCCCGGTGCTGTACGAAATGGGGCTGCCGTTGGGCATCGTCACGTCCATCAACGGCAGCGTGCGCTATCAGGTGCAGGTGCTGGGCGTGGCCTGCCACGCCGGCACCACCCCCATGAACCGCCGGCGCGATGCGGCCGCGGCCACCGCCGAACTGGCGCTGTATCTCGAACAGCGCGCCGCCCGCGACGGCGACTCGGTCGGCACCATCGGCATGCTGGAAGTGCCCAGCGGCTCGATCAACGTGGTGCCCGGCGAATGCCGCTTCAGCCTGGACCTGCGTGCGCCCAGCGATCCGCAGCGCGACGCCCTGGTCAATGATGTGCTGGCCGAACTGGCGGCCCTGTGCGAGCGGCGCGGCGTACGCTACTCGCTCGAGGAAACCATGCGCGCCTCGGCCGCGCCCAGCGCCCCCGACTGGCAGCAACGCTGGGAACGCGCGGTCGACGCCCTGGGCGTGCCCGTGCACCGCATGCCCAGCGGCGCCGGCCACGACGCCATGAAACTGCACGAGGTCATGCCCCAGGCCATGCTGTTCGTGCGCGGCCAGAACGCCGGCATCAGCCACAACCCCCGCGAATCCACCACCCGAGACGACATGCAGCTGGCCGCGCAAGCCATGCAAGGCCTGCTGGACGATCTTGCCCACGACATTTCCACTCGCTAGACACCCCATGACCGACTACGCCTGCCTTGACGCCTGGGTCGACGCCCACTTCGACGAAGAAGTCCGCTTCCTGCAATCCCTGGTACGCGTGCCCACCGACACGCCGCCCGGCAACAACGCGCCGCACGCCGTGCGCACCGCCGAACTGTTGCAAGACTTCGGCTTCGACGCCGAAGCGCACGCCGTGCCCGACCAGGAAGTCCGCGACTACGGCCTGCAATCCATCACCAACCTGATCGTGCGGCGTGAATACGGCCCCGGCCTGCGCGTGGCGCTCAATGCGCACGGCGACGTGGTACCGCCCGGCGACGGCTGGCAACACGATCCCTATGGCGCCGAGATCGACAACGGCAGCCTGTACGGCCGCGCCGCCGCGGTCAGCAAAAGCGACTTCGCCAGCTTCACCTTCGCCGTACGCGCGCTGGAAGCCGTCGCCCGGCCCACGCACGGCTCAGTCGAACTGCATTTCACGTACGACGAAGAATTCGGTGGCCTGCTCGGCCCCGGCTGGCTGCTGCGCCAGGGGCTGACCCAGCCCGACCTGCTGATCGCCGCCGGCTTCAGCTATGAAGTCGTCACTGCGCACAACGGTTGCCTGCAAATGGAAGTGACCGTACATGGCAAGATGGCGCATGCCGCCATTCCGGCCAGCGGCGTGGACGCGCTGCAGGGCGCGGTCAAGATCCTGAACGCGCTGTACGCCCAGAACACGCTGTACCAGCAGGTCACCTCGAAGGTGCCGGGCATCAGCCACCCCTACTTGAATATCGGACGCATCGAAGGCGGCACCAACACCAACGTGGTGCCAGGCAAGGTCAGCTTCAAGCTTGACCGCCGCATGATCCCCGAAGAAAACGCCACCGACGTCGAAGCCGACATCCGCCGCATCATCCAGGAAGCCGCGGCGCAATCTCCCGGCATCCAGGTCGAGATCAAGCGCCTGCTGCTGGCCAACGCCATGCGCCCTCTGCCCGGCAACCAGCCGCTCGTCAGCGCGATCCAGAAGCACGGTGAAGCCGTCTTCGGCGAACCGATACCGGCCATGGGCACGCCGCTCTATACCGACGTGCGGCTGTACGCCGAAGCCGGCATTCCCGGCGTGATCTACGGTGCGGGCCCGCGCACGGTGCTTGAATCGCACGCCAAGCGCAACGACGAACGCGTCGTGCTCGAAGACCTGCGCCGCGCCACCAAGGTCATCGCCCGCACACTGGCAGATCTGCTCCAGCCGGCCTGATGGCCAGGATCGGATCGGCAGGATCTGTCGGAGATGATCTGTCCGAAATGTTCTGAACAAACGATCTGACCGGTCGCCGGCCAGCTTTAAGCTGGCCGGCTCCGTGCGCTCTGCACACGCGCTCCCTGCCTGACCGGCCCGATTGCGGGCACCTCGTTGCCGCGCGGTTTTCGCCCCAGAAACCGCAGCACTCCCCCACGCCACAGCCCCCTCATTTCCACCGGGTTTTCCTCTATTCAGCCCGCCAATCATTTTGTATACATTTTCGGTACACAGTAAAGCGCAACAGGAATTCCCCCCCGACCGACACCCCTACTCCGCCAGGAGATTTGGCTATGCAGGCAGCATCCCGCGTGTCCCCCGAGGTTCATCCCGTCGACCAGCGTCTGCCCTCTGGCAAGCTCGCGGCGCTGGGTCTGCAACATGTGCTGGTGATGTACGCGGGCGCGGTGGCCGTGCCGCTGATCGTCGGCCGCGCCCTGAACCTGTCGCCCGCCGAAGTGGCAATGCTGATTTCGGCCGACCTGTTCTGCTGTGGCCTGGTAACGCTGATCCAGGCGCTGGGCGCCACGCAGTGGTTCGGCATCAAGCTGCCGGTGATGATGGGCGTGACGTTCGCGTCAGTAGCGCCCATGGTGGCCATGGCCAACGCCCATCCGGGCGCGGCGGGTGCGCAGACCCTGTTCGGCACCATCATCGGCGCGGGCATCGTATCCATATTGATTGCCCCCCTGATCAGCAGGATGCTGCGGTTCTTCCCGCCTGTGGTCACCGGTACGATCATCACGCTGATCGGCATCACCTTGATGCGCGTGGGCATCAACTGGATCTTCGGCAACCCGGCCGGCCCGACCGCGCCGGTCATCGTCGATCCCGCCTACGCGCAGTGGCTGACGCAGGCAACCTCACCCGGCAGTCCGCTGCCGCCGGTGCCGCAAGGCTTTGCCATCATGCCGTCGATGCTGAACCCGCGCTATGCCGATCCGGCCGGGCTGGCCGTGGCCGCGCTGGTGCTGCTGACCATCCTGCTGATCGTCAAGTATGCGCGCGGCTTTGTCGCCAACATTTCGGTGCTGCTGGGCATCGTGATCGGCGCGGTTGCCGCATCGGCGCTGGGCATCATGACCTTCGAGAAAGTCGGCCGCGCCGAGTGGGTCGATGTGGTGCTGCCGTTTCACTTCGGCATGCCGCAGTTCGACCCGATGCTGATCCTCAGCATGTCGCTCATCATGGTAGTGGTGATGATCGAATCCACCGGCATGTTCCTGGCGCTGGGCGAGATGACCGGCCGCAAGGTCGGCCAGCAGGACCTGGCCCGCGGCCTGCGCACCGATGGCCTGGGCACCGTGATCGGCGGCGTGTTCAACACCTTTCCGTACACCAGCTTTTCGCAGAACGTCGGGCTGGTTGCAGTGACCGGCGTGAAAAGCCGCTATGTCTGCGTGGCCGGCGGCGTGATCCTGATCGTGCTGGGCCTGCTACCCAAGATGGCCGCGCTGGTGGAATCGCTGCCCACGGTGGTGCTGGGCGGCGCCGGCATCGTCATGTTCGGCATGGTGGCCGCCACCGGCATCCGCATTCTGTCCGGCGTGGATTTCAAGGGCAACCGCCACAACGCCATGATCGTGGCGGTGTCGATCGGCATCGGCATGGTGCCGCTGATCGCGCCCGACTTCAAGCAGTGGCTGCCGCACTCGCTGCATACGTTGCTGGAATCCGGCATCTTGCTGGCGTCGATATCGGCCGTGCTGCTCAATGCCTTCCTGAACGGCGCCGCCTGCGACGAACGCGCCGTCATCGCAGCCGCGCTGCAAGCCGAAAAACACTGACGTCGGCCATTGCGGGGACGGGCGGCGCAGCCATCCCGCCCCGCCCGTCTGCCTGCTTTGCTATCGGTCTATGCCAGGCGCATCACGCGGCGCCAGAACAGCACCGCCACCGCCGCAAACACCGCAAGCCCCAGGAACGATGCCGTGCGGGCAAACCCTTCGCCGGCAATCGCCAGCGGCGCATCGGTGCCCGCGGCGCCGATGATGGCGGCCATGACCACCCCCACCAGGCTTTCGCCCACGATCAGGCCCGAGGCAATCAGCACGCCGCGGCGGTTGGCCGCATCGGCGAACTGTTCGTAGGGCTTGCCCGCTGCCTGGGCACGGCGGCGCAGCGCGCGTTCCAGCAGCCAGGCCAGCAGCGCGCCGGCGACGATGGGCGCGGCCACAGTGGGCGGCAAGTAGATGCCGATACCCACCGCCAGCACCGGAATGCGGGCCACCTTGCAAGTGCGCTTCAAGACTTCGTCCACGGCAATCAACGCCACGCCCACCGCCATGCCGATCAGGATCATGGTCCAGTTCAGTTGGTGCGTGAAGATGCCGCGTGCAATCGCCAGCATCAGCGTCGCCTGCGGCGCCGACAGCGCCTGGCCGGGGTCCATGCCTTCGCGCGGCATGGCGTCGGCAAAGCCGTAGGCGTTGTAGAGCAGTTCCAGCACCGGCGAAATCACGGCCGCGCCGACCACGCAGCCAATCAGCAGCGCCACCTGCTGGCGCCAGGGCGTGGCACCCACCAGCCAGCCGGTCTTGAGGTCTTGCAGGTTGTCATTGGAAATCGACGCCACCGCCACTACGGCAGACGTACTGAAGATCGCCAGCGCGATCGCCATCTGCACGCCGTTCTGCACCGCCAGCAGCTCGCCGCCCAGGGCCAGCATCAGCAGCGACACCAGCACGATGGCCACGATGCCCACGCCCGAGATCGGGCTGGTCGACGAACCCACCAGGCCCGCCATGTAGCCGCAGGCGGCTGCCACCAGGAATCCGAACACGAAGGCGAACAGCACGGCATAGGCCACCAGCTTCCAGACCGCGGCGGCCGACAGCGGCGCGCCCGCCAGGAACACCTGGAACGTGATGACCAATACCGCCACCAGCACCAGCGTGACCACCGAAATCCAGCCCGCCGACAGGTCACGCTCGGTGCGCGGCGCCTGGCCGGCACGGGCCGCGCCCGCGCGGGTCAGTGCCGAGAACGACGCCTTGACGCCACGCGCCATCGGCATGAACAGCGTGGCCAGCGTCCAGATGGCGCCCACGCCGATCACGCCGGCGCCAATGAAGCGCACCTGCGAGGCCCACAGGCCGGTGGCGAATTTTTCCAGCGACATGTTGGCGGGAATGTCGGCCATGGCGGTCAGGATGGGCACCGCGATGCCCCACGAGATCAGCAACCCGACCAGCATCGCCAGGCCGGCCACGATGCCGATCAGGTAGCCGGCCCCCAGCAGCGCCAGCGAAAAGCCCATCGGCAGCCGGAACACGGCGCCGCCCAGCGAAAACCAGCCGCTGACACCGTCGCCCAGCACCCGCAGGCCGCTGGCGGCGAAGCTGACGGCCGCCGCCACTACCCCGCCGCTGACGATATCGCCCATGCCGGTAGCGGCCGGCTTGGCCGGCGCACGCCCGGCCTCTTCCGCGGCGTCCTGGGCCCGTTCGGCGCTGCCGACCCGCAGGATCTCGGCCGCGGCCACGCCTTCGGGATACGGCAGGTCGCTCTGCACCACCATCACGTGGCGCAGCGGAATCGTGAACATCACGCCCAGCATGCCGCCTGCGGCGCAGATGCCCAGCGTCTGCCAGAACGGAAAGCCTTGCCAGTGGCCCATCATGACCAGGGCAGGCAGGATGAAAATGATGGAGGACAGCGTGCCGGCCGCCGAGGCCTGCGTCTGCACCATGTTGTTTTCCAGGATGTTGGCGTCCTTGAACAGACGCAGCACCGACATGGAAATCACCGCCGCCGGGATGGCCGACGAGAACGTCAGGCCGACTTTCAGCCCCAGGAACACGTTGGAAGCGGTGAAGATGATGGTGATCAGCGCGCCCAGCAGCACGCCGCGGAACGTCAGTTCCGGTAGCGTGACGTCGGCCGGGACGCGGGTGGGTTGAGTCATTGAAGTCTCCCTTTACTGGCCGGGACGCCACCCGCCGAAAAGACGGGCGCACCCCGGCTATCAGGGCGTGTCCGCCCTGTTGGTTGCCGGTTTGTTTTTTCTGAAGCGCGAATTCTAGCGCTTCAACGTCCACCGGGTGGTCACCAGCCGTAAGCGGCATTCGGCAGCAGATCCTGCCGTCCACCTGAATTTTGACAACCGATTATGCTGAAAGCCAGGGTTTCTCCCCCAGGTTTTGATAACCCATGCCCCTGGGACAGGTCTAGCATGGACGCTACAAGGAGACAAAACCATCATGTGTGACGCCAGCCATTCGCCCGCCGGGCAAGACCTCCGGCAAGACGCCGACCCCGCCGAAACCGCCGAGTGGCGTGAAGGCCTGCAGTCCCTGGTCGAGGCCTCGGGCGCCGACCGGGCGGGCTATGTGCTGGACAACCTGCTGGGCCACGCCGCATCGCTGGGCCTGCGCGCCAACAGCCAGACGCGCACCGCCTACCTGAACACCATTCCCGCCGACCAGGAACCGCCCTTTCCCGGCAACCTGGCGGTCGAAGAACGCATCGCCCGCATCAACCGCTGGAATGCGCTGGCCATGGTGGTGCGCGCCAACCAGGCGCACGGCGAACTGGGCGGCCATATCGCCAGCTATGCCTCGGCAGCCGACCTGTTCGAGGTGGGCTTCAACCATTTCTTCCGGGCCTCGACGCCCGACGGCCCCGGCGACCTGGTCTATATGCAGCCCCACTCGGCGCCCGGCGTCTACGCCCGCGCCTACCTGGAAGGCTTCCTGAAGGAAGACGACCTGGCGCACTTCCGCCAGGAAATCACTGCCACCTCGCGTGGCCTGCGCGGCCTGTCGTCGTACCCGCATCCGTGGCTGATGCCGGATTTCTGGCAGTTTCCCACCGGGTCCATGGGCATCGGCCCCATCAACGCCATATACCAGGCCCGCTTCATGCGCTACCTGGAGCACCGTTCGCTGGTGCCCGGCGGCGACCGCAAGGTCTGGGGCATCTTCGGCGACGGCGAAATGGACGAGCCGGAATCCATTGCTGCCCTGACGCTGGCCGCCCGCGAAAAACTCGACAACCTGGTGTTCGTCGTCAACTGCAACCTGCAACGCCTGGACGGCCCGGTGCGCGGCAATGGCCGCATCATCGACGAACTGGAAACCCTGTACGCCGGCGCCGGCTGGAACGTCATCAAGCTGGTCTGGGGCAGCGACTGGGACGCCCTGTTGCGGCGCGACACCACGGGCGCCCTGGCGCGCGCCTTCGCCAACACGGTCGACGGCCAGTTCCAGACCTTCGCCGCCAACGACGGCGCCTTCAATCGCGCCCACTTCTTCAACCAGAATCCCGAGCTGGCGGCGCTGGTCGCCGACTGGTCCGACGAAGCCATCGACCGCCTGCACCGAGGCGGCCACGACATGGTCAAGATCCATGCCGCGTACCACCGCGCCTCGCGCCACCGCGGCCAGCCCACCGTGATCCTGGCGCAGACCAAGAAGGGCTTCGGCATGGGCGCCGCGGGCCAGGGCAAGATGACCACCCACCAGCAGAAGAAGCTGGACGACGAGGCGTTGCTGGCGTTCCGCGACCGCTTCGCCCTGCCGATCTCGGATGCCGACTGCCTGGCGCTCAAGTTCTACCGGCCGGCCGACGACAGCGCCGAAATGCGCCACCTGCAAGCCCGCCGCGACGCGCTGGGCGGCCACATTCCCCGCCGCAATACCGTGGCGCCGCGCCTGGCCCCGCCCGCGGTCGAGCAATGGGCGCGTTTCGCGCTGGCCGCCGACGGCAAGGAAATGTCGTCCACCATGGCCATCGTGCGCATGCTGACGGCGCTGCTCAAAGACCCCGAGATCGGCTCGCGCATCGTGCCCATCGTGGCCGACGAGGCCCGCACCTTCGGCATGGCCAACCTGTTTCGCCAGATCGGCATCTATTCGGCGCAAGGCCAGCTGTACGAGCCCGAAGACATCGGCTCGGTGCTGTACTACCGCGAAGCGCGCGATGGCCAGATCCTGGAAGAAGGCATCACCGAGGCCGGCGCCATTTCGTCGTGGACGGCCGCGGGCACCAGCTACTCGGTGAATGGCCTGCCGATGCTGCCCTTCTATATCTATTACTCGATGTTCGGCTTCCAGCGCATCGGCGACCTGATCTGGGCGGCTGCCGACCAGCGCACGCGCGGCTTTCTGGTCGGCGCCACCTCGGGCCGCACCACGCTGGGCGGCGAAGGCCTGCAGCACCAGGACGGCTCGAGCCACATCGTGGCGGCCACGGTGCCCAACTGCCGCGCCTACGATCCGGCCTACGCCTACGAAGTCGCCGTCATCGTCGAATACGGCATGCGCCGCATGCTGGATGAGCAGCGCGACGAATTCTTCTACCTGACCGTCACCAACGAAAACCTGGCGCAGCCCGACCTGCCGCAGGACGGCAACGCGGCAGAAGGCATCCTGCGCGGCATGTATCGCCTGCGGTCCGCTCGCAAACAGGCGCAGGTACGGCTGCTGGGCGCCGGCCCGATGCTGCGTGAAGCCGAAATGGCCGCCGACCGCCTGCGCGACGACTACGACGTCGATGCCGAAGTCTGGAGCGTGACCAGCTTTTCCGAGCTGGCCCGCGATGGCCGCGAAGCCGAGCGCGCCCGCGTGCTGGGGCTGGAGACACCCGCGGATGCGGACTGGGTGCGCACCTGCCTGGGCGACAGCAACGCGCCGGTGGTGGCCGCCAGCGACTACGTACGCGCCGTGCCGGAACAGATCCGGGCCTGGGTGCCGGCGCCCTATCGCACGCTGGGCACCGACGGGTTCGGGCGCAGCGACACGCGCGCCCAGTTGCGCGACTTCTTCGAAGTCAGCGCCGACTGGATCGTGTTGCACGCGCTGGACAGCCTGGGCCGCCAGGAGCAGGCCGCGACGTTGCGCAAGACCCTCAACGCCCAATCTCGGACCAATCCGCCCTGGGCGCAATAAGCCCCTGAAAGGCAAAGGAAAAAAGCCCCGGTCGGGGCTTTTTTCTCATTCAACCGTACGCAGCGGCCGCGGCGCGGCTTGATCAAAATCGCGAGATCGCTGCGGTGCAGCAACCAATTGGCGCCGCTTTCTGTTGAAATACGGGTGTTCCCTAAGCATTTCCCAAAGAATACGGCGGGCCGAGAGCCCGCTTTTTGCTTTCCGTTTTCACCCTCCAAAGTTAGCGCCGAAAAGGCTGTATCCCATGGACGAAACCCTCACCAAAATGGCGTTGGATTACCACGCCTATCCCACCCCCGGCAAAATCTCGGTCACCCCGACCAAGCCCCTGGCCAACCAAGACGACCTGTCGCTGGCGTACTCGCCCGGCGTGGCGGCCGCCTGCATGGCCATCTTCGAACAGGGCGACGACGCCGCGTCCAAGTACACCTCGCGCGGCAACCTGGTGGGCGTGATCACCAACGGCACCGCCGTGCTCGGCCTGGGCAACATCGGCCCGCTGGCCGCCAAGCCCGTGATGGAAGGCAAGGGCTGCCTGTTCAAGAAGTTCGCCGGCATCGACGTGTTCGACATCGAACTGGCCGAGAACGATCCGGACAAGCTGGTCGACATCATCGCCGCGCTCGAGCCCACGCTGGGCGGCGTCAACCTCGAAGACATCAAGGCGCCCGAGTGCTTCTACATCGAGAAGAAGCTGCGCGAGCGCATGAAGATCCCCGTCTTCCACGACGACCAGCACGGCACCGCCATCATCTCGTCGGCCGCCATCCTGAACGGCCTGAAGGTCGTGAACAAGGACATCGGTTCGGTCAAGCTGGCGTGCTCGGGTGCGGGCGCTGCCGCCATCGCCTGCCTGGACCTGCTGGTGCACCTGGGCGTGAAACGCGAGAACATCTACGTGGTGGATTCGCGCGGCGTCATCTGGGAAGGCCGCGATGAAAACATGGAAGCCAACAAGAAGCGCTACGCGCAAAAGACCGACGCGCGCACGCTCGC
>ERZ1032107.286-NODE-286-length-11775-cov-12.231911_pt1 | contig 11775 bp, 9 predicted proteins | sample MGYA00516713_ERZ1032107 | MGnify/ENA primary metagenome ERZ1032107 (study PRJEB33718, sample SAMN03160116) | human skin metagenome | collected 2014-04-10 | study: EMG produced TPA metagenomics assembly of the PRJNA266117 data set (Human skin bacterial metagenome...
GGGCTCGGTGATGATGGCTTCCAGCGTGAAGCGCGGGTTCAGCGAAGCATAGGGATTCTGGTAGACCACCTGTACCCGTCGGCGAAAGTCCTGCAACTGGCCGCGGCTGAGCCGGGTGACGTCGCGGCCGTCGAACCAGACCTGGCCGGCGTCGGGCCGTTCCAGGCACAGCGCGATGCGCGAGGTCGTGGATTTGCCGGATCCGGATTCGCCCACCAGGCTGGTGGTGCCATGGCGCGGCACGTGGAACGACACGCCGTCCACCGCCCGCACGTCGCCGAAGCGTTTGGCCAGGTTTTGCACGACCAGCAGCGGCGCGTGCCCGGGGGGCCTGGCCGGCGCCGGCAGGCCGCCCTGCTGCAAGCCGGGCGCAGCGGCCAGCAGCGTTTGCGTATAGGGATGCGCCGGCCGGGCGCGCAAGGGCCGGGCCGCGCCGGTCTCGACGATGCGGCCGCCCTGCATCACGGCCACGCGGTCGGCGCGGTCGAACGCCACGCCCAGGTCATGCGTGATCAGCAGCACGGCGATGCCCTTGCGGCGCACCAGCGCTTCCAGGTGGTCCAGCACCTGCCGCTGCACCGTCACGTCCAGCGCGCTGGTGGGTTCATCGGCAATGATCAGCGCGGGCTCGTGCGCCACGGCCATGCCGATCAGCACCCGCTGGCGCATGCCGCCGGACAGCTCGTGCGGAAAGCTGCGCGCCACCCGTTCGACATCGGCCAGGCCCACGTCGGCCAGAATGCCGGGCACGCGGCGGCGCGCCTCGGCCTTGGACACGCCGTGCACGGTCAGCGCTTCCTCCAGCTGCACGCCGATGCGCTTGACCGGGTCGAGCGACAAGCCTGGGTCCTGCGGCACGAAGCCGATGCGCCGGCCCCGCAGGTCTTGCCAGACGGACTCCGGCGCATGGGCCAGTTCCACCCCTTCGAGTTCGATGCTGCCGCCGCGCCGCTGGGCGTTATCGGGCAACAGGCCGATCAGGGCCGCGGCTGTGGTCGACTTGCCGGAACCGGATTCGCCTACCAGCGCGACGATCTCGCCCGGCTGGATGGCCAGAGACACGTCCGTGACAGCAGCGCGCCAGGCGCCGGTGGCGGCGTCGCGATAGGCGACGTCCAGGTTGCCCAGGGCCAGCACCGGGCCAGCGTGGGGTGCGGTCATGATGATTCTCCCAAGTCCTGCGCGTGGCGGGCGATCTGGTTGGCCGACAGCACCACGGCCGCGACCACCATGCCCGGCATGGTCGTGTACCACCAGGCCGCCGCGATGTAGTTGCGGCCTTCGGCAATCAGCAGCCCCCATTCCGGCGCGGGCGGCGGCGCGCCAAAGCCCAGGAAGCTGAGCGAAGACACGGCCAGCACGGCGGCGCCGAATTCCAGCGCGGCCAGCGCCAGCACCGGGCCGGCAGCGTGCGGCGCGATGTGGCGCAGCAGGATGCCGCGCGTGCCCACGCCCGAGGCCACCGCGGCCTCGACGAACACCGCGCCGCGCCAGCGCAGCACTTCGCCGCGCATCAGGCGTCCGAACGTGGCCACGTACGAGAGCCCCACGGCAATGGCGATACGGACGGTGCCAAAGCCCAGCACGGTCACGATCGCCATCGACAGCAGCAGCGTCGGAATCGCCATCAGCACGTCGGTGGCGCGCATCAGCACCGCATCGACCCGCCCGCCCAGGAAGCCGGCCAGCAGGCCGATGGCCCCGCCCAGGAACAGTGCGATCAGCACGGCCAACGCGGTGGCCTGCAGCGACGTCGACGTGCCATGGACGGTGCGCGCATAGATGTCGCGACCCAGGTGGTCGGTGCCGAACCAGTGGCTGGCCGACGGCGCCAGCAGCGCGTCCTGGGGCACGCCGCGCAAGGGGTCGGCCGAGGTGAAGGCCTGCGGCGCCAGCGCCCAGCCCAGCACCAGCACAATCACGGCCAGGCTCAGCGCCAGCATGGGCTTGGCCCGCAGCGTCGCCAGGAACGCCCACAGGCGGCCAGGGCGTGCGCCGGGCCGGGAAGCCAGGGTTTGCGTCGTCATGCCAGCGCCCTCGCCCGGTTGCGGGTGATGCGCGGGTCCAGCAAGGGATACGCCAGGTCCACCACCAGGTTGACGATGACGAACACGGCGGCCGCCAGCACCACCACGCCCTGTACCACCGGAATGTCCTTGACGGCCACCGCGCCCTGCGCCAGCCGGCCGATGCCTTCGCGCGAAAACACGGTTTCCGTGACGACCGAGCCGGCCAGCAGGTTGCCCATGAGCACACCGGTCATGGTCAGCACAGGGATGGTGGCGTTGGGCAGCACGTGCGTGAACAGCAGCCGCCGACGCGACAAGCCCTTGGCCCGCAAGGCCGCCACGAATGGCTGCCCCCACACGGCCGACAGCGAGCGCGACAGCACCTGGGCCACGGTGGCGGCGGTGGGCAAGGCCAGCGTGGCCGCCGGCAGCACCAGCGATTGCCAGCCTTCATTGCCCATGGCCGGAAACACCGGCAACGTGAATGACAGCCATTGCAGCAGCAACAGCCCGACCCAGAACGTGGGCAGGCACACGCCCAGCGACGGCGCGGCCTGCAAGGCCGAACGCAGGCGCGGATGACGCGCCGAGCTGGCGGCCAGCGCCAGGCCCAGACCCAGCACCAGGGCGGCCGCCAGCGCGCTGAGCGCCAAGGCCGCCGTGGCCGGCGCGGCCTGCGCCAGCATGGCCGACACCGGCTGCCCGGTCTGGATCGATACGCCCAGGTCCAGCCGCAGCGCCTGCCACAGCGCGATGCCGTACTGCACGACAAGCGGCTCGTCCAGGTGGTACTGGGCGCGCAGCGCCGCCACCTGGGCCGGGTCGACCAGGCTGGCATCGCCCTGGTTCAGCATGATGCTGACCGGATCGCTGGGCAGGATGTACAGGATCACGAACGATACGGTGTAGGCCGCCCACAGCACGAAGGCCGACTGGGCGGTGCGGCTCAGGGCGTAGCGCCAGGCATCCGTCGCGGCAGCGGCCGGCAACACGGTCTGCGTCATGCGGCCTCCCTACTTCTGCAGCCAGGTGTCGTAGAACTGCAGCCGCGACGAGGCGTCGTAGTGCAGGCCCTGGACGTGCTTGCCCGTGGCGCCCACCGTGGCCAGTTCCACCAGCGGAATGGCGTGGCCGTCGGCCACCAGCAATTCGGCGGCGCGGGCGATCAGTTGCTTGCGCTGGGCCGGATCCTGCGCGGCGGCCGACTGCGCCAGTACCGCATCCACCTCGGCCGGCGCGCGGAAGTTGACGTTGCGGCCGCTGGCCAGGAACACGGTGCGCAGGATGTCCGGGTCGGCGCGCGTCAGGTTGTAGAACTGGATCGGCATCTTGCCCGTGTCGCGAATGGCGTTGACCTGGCCGATGACGCTTTTCTTCAGTTGCAGGTCCACCCCGATCTCGCGCAGCTGCTGCTGGATCAGTTCCAGGTAGGTCACCGACTGCCAGTATTCCAGCCGCACCGTCAGCCGTTCGCCGTTCTTTTCGCGGATGCCGTCCTTGCCCGGCAGCCAGCCGTCGTCTTCCAGCAGCTTGATGGCGCCCTTGGGGTCGTAGGCCAGCGCCTGCGACTGGTCGACATACGACGGCGTGGTCTTGGCCAGCACCGACGTCGCCGGCTGCTGGTAGCGCGACAGGATGGTCTGCAGTTCGGGGCGGTTGATACCCTTGACCAGCGCGCGGCGCACGGCCGGCGTGGCCCACAGGGGCAGCGATTCGTTCGGGAAGAAGCTGTACACCAGCCCCGGATTGCTGCGCGCCAGGATCGGCAGGCCTTGCGCCAGCAGCACCTTTTCGTCCTGCGGCTGCACGCTGGTGTTCACATCCACCTGGCGCGACAGCAGGCTGCCGTTGCGCACGCCCGATTCCGGAATGATGCGAAATTCAATGCCTTCCAGGTAGGCCTTGTCGCGATGCGTCGCCAACGACGACGGCCAGGCGTAATCGTCGCGCCGTTGCAGCTTGGCGCCCTGGTTGTGCGTGAACGAGGTCAGCACGAACGGCCCCGACCCCACCACCTGCCCCTGGCAGCGCTCTTCGTACGACCTGGCCAGCGTGGCCTTGGACAACAGGCCCAGGCTCATCGTCGACGTGGCTTGCAGGAACTGGGCGTTGGGTTCCTTGAAGACGACCACGACGGTATGCGCGTCCGGCGCCTCGATGCGGTCCACGCCGGCCAGGTAGGTCGACGCCAGCGAGGCGCGCGCGCCCATCTTGACGATGCCGTCGAAGTTGGCCTTGACCGCATCGGCGTCCAGCTTGCTGCCGTCGCTGAAGGTCGCGCCGTCGCGCAGCACGAAGGTGAAGCGGCGGTTGTCCTCTTCGGCCTTCCAGCTCGTGGCCAGCCACGGCACGATGTTGCCCGTCTCGGGGTCCTGGTCGGTCAGCGAATCGGTGATCTGGCGGCCGATGTTCAGCGCGGTGTTGTTGCCGGGCTGCTGCGGATCGACGCAAGCCGGGTCGCCGTCCAGCGCCACCTTGAGAATGCCGCCGTACTGCGGTGTAGCGCCATGTGCCGGGGTCGCCGCCAAGGCGAAGACCGCTGCGCAAAGGGCTGCGCCGACTGGGGCGGCCCACCGGGGCGCGGATGCATCCCGGTGCGGATTCATCAAACTGGCTGTGCTGCGCTGCATTACCCTGCTTCCTTGTCTTGAAAGTGAAGCAATCCACTCTAAACAGGGCCGGGGCCGCGGCTAAATACATTCTTCGGATTTTCAAATCCGGCAGAAACTAATGCCGGCAAACGCAGCAGCCGTCGCGGCGCTTGCCGCGACGGTTGGCCACCCCCGCTTCAAGCGGTTCGTCGCGACGCCGCCAGCCGCTGCACCACCTCCAGCAGGCGGTCGATTTCATCAAAGGTGTTGTAGAACGCCAGCGAGGGCCGCACCGTGGTCTCGACGCCGAAACGGCGCAGGATCGGCTGCGCGCAGTGGTGCCCGGTGCGCACCGCGATGCCCTCTTCGTTCAGTGCATGGCCGACTTCTTCGGTGCTGTAGCCGTCCAGCACGAACGACATGACGCTGGCCTTGTCCGCGGCCGTGCCGATCAGCCGCACGCCCGGGATGGCGCCCAGCCCGCGCATGCCGTAGACCAGCAGGTCGTGTTCGTAGCGGCCGATGTTCTCGATGCCCAGGCGGCTCACGTAGTCCAGCGCGGCGCCCAGGCCGACGGCGTCGGCGATGTTGCCGGTGCCGGCCTCGAACTTGTTGGGAATCGGCTGGAACACCGTTTTCTCGAAGGTCACGTCGGCGATCATGTTGCCGCCGCCCTGCCACGGCGGCATGTCTTCAAGCACCTCGCGCCTGGCCCAGACCACGCCGATCCCGGTCGGCCCGAATATCTTGTGTCCGGAAAACACGAAGAAGTCTGCGCCCAGGGCCTGGACATCCACCGCCAGGTGCGAGACCGACTGCGCGCCGTCCACCAGCACGCGCGCGCCGGCCCGATGCGCCAGGTCGATGATCTGCTTGACGGGCGTGACGGTGCCCAGCGCATTGGACACCTGCGTCACGGCCACGATGCGGGTGCGGTCGTTGAGCAGCTTCTGGTATTCATCGAGCCGCACCTGGCCGCTGTCGTCCACCGGAATCACGCGCAGCCGCGCGCCGCGGGCGGCGGCCAGTTGCTGCCAGGGCACGATATTGGCGTGATGCTCCAGGTGCGACACGATGATCTCGTCACCCTCGCCCACGTGTTGCGCGCCCCAGCTCTTGGCCACCAGGTTGATGGCTTCGGTGGTGCCGCGCACGAAGACCACCTCGTTCACGTCGGGTGCGTTGATGAAGCGCCGCACCCGTTCGCGCGCACCTTCATAGGCGTCCGTGGCGCGCGCCGCCAGTTCGTGCGCGGCCCGATGGATGTTGGAGTTTTCGTGGGCGTAGAAATACGCGATCCGGTCGATCACGCTCTGCGGCTTGTGGGTGGTGGCGGCGTTGTCGAACCACACCAGCGGACGGCCGTTGACGCGTTCCTGCAATATCGGGAAGTCGCGCCGCACCGCATGCACGTCGAACGGCGGGTGCGCGTCGGCGCCGGCCTGGGGCGCCACGCGCGCCTGGGGATGCGCGGGCGTGGTGTAGCCGCTGGGCAGCACCACGGCGTCAACGAAGTAATAGCGCGCATCCGCCGTGGGCGCGGCGGGGGCCAAGACCGGCGCCGCGGGCGGTGCCGCGCGGGGCGGCGTCAGCGGCAGTCCGGCCAATTCGTCGCTGATCCGGGTGCCGCCCAGCACATTCGGCGATGCGGCCGAGTCAGGCGCCGGCTGGCCGTGCCCCGGCGCCAGGAAGTAGTACGGCGGCGGCACGCCCGTCGCGCCCGCGCCGAAGCGGGGTTCGTACGCCGGCACCGTCGCCACGACGCTGTCGGGCACGCCATTGCCCGCCGGCGCATGCGGCAGCAAGGCCGGCGCGCGATGCGCCAGCGACGGCAGTTGTGCCGGGGACGCCGGCACCAGGTTGGCGCCCGGCGCCACGCCTTGCGGAATCGGCGTGCCTGGCACGCTGGGGCCCAGGCCCGCCGGGCTGACCAGCGGCGAGCCTGGCGGCGCCACGTTCAACGGCGCCTGCACCCCGGGCGGCACCGGCGCGGGCGGCGTGACGCCCACCGCCTGCCCCGGCAGCGCCGTGAAGAAGGCATTGGCCAGGCGCGCCAGTTCGCCCGGGTCGATAGGCGCTTCCGGGGCGCCCGGCACTGCGCCGGAAAGCGCGGCGAAGCGCGGAGAAGAATCGGCTTGAGCCATCGTGCCGCCTACTTGTAGGTATCGGGATAGTCGTGGTACTTGCCGATCTCGACCTCGTCGAGCACCGCCAGCGCATCATCGGCCAGCAGGGCCAGCGAGCAATACAGCGAGATCAGGTACGACGCGATCGCGTGGTTGTTGATGCCCATGAAGCGCACCGACAGGCCCGGGCTTTGCTCGCCGGGCAGCCCCGGCTGGTACAGCCCGACCACGCCCTGGCGCTTGTCGCCCACGCGCAGCAGCAGGATCTTGGTCTTGCCGTCGGCCACCGGCACCTTGTTCGAGGGAATCAGCGGAATGCCGCGCCAGGTGATGAACTGCGACCCGAACAGGCTGACGGTAGGCGGCGGCGTGCCGCGGCGGGTCGCCTCGCGGCCGAAGGCGGCGATGGCCAGCGGGTGCGTCAGGAAAAAGGCTGGCTCCTTCCAGACCTTGGTCAGCAATTCGTCCAGGTCGTCGGGCGTGGGCGCGCCGGTCAGCGGAAAGAGGCGCTGCTCGTCGGTCACCTGCGACAGCAGGCCGTAATCGGGGTTGTTGATCAGCTCGCTTTCCTGGTTTTCCTTGATGGTTTCGATCGTCAGGCGCAGTTGCTCCTTGATCTGGTCGTGCGGGCTGCTGTACAGGTCCGAAATGCGGGTGTGCACGTCCAGCACGGTGCTGACGGCGTTCAGGAAGTATTCGCGCGGCTGCTCTTCGTAGTCCACGAAGGTGCGCGGCAACTGGTTTTCGTCTTCGCGCGCGGTGCACGTGACTTTGATGTTTTCGGGATTCTTGACCTTGTTCAGGCGGTAGATGCCCGCTTCGACCGGTACCCATTGCAGCAGATGCGTCAGCCAGCGTGGGCTGATGGTGGAAAGCTGGGGTACGGTCTTGGTCGCATTGGCCAACTGCCTTGCGCCGTTGTCGCCCAATGCGACGGTCCCGCCTACGGTGGCACTCATTGAAATCTCCGAAGTGAACAGACAAGCAAAACAGACGAGCAAAAAAATAGGGCCGAAGCCCTACGAGGATGCGCGGGAAGTGCTGCGGGGGCCGACTTGGGTGACCGTGGCGCCGGGCGCGACGTCATCCGTGATCCACACGTTGCCGCCGATGACGGCGCCCTGCCCCAGCGTCACGCGGCCCAGGATGGTGGCGCCGGCATAGATGACCACGTCGTCTTCGACAATGGGATGGCGCGCCTGGCCTTTTTCCAGGTTGCCCTCGGCGTCGGTCGAAAAGCGCTTGGCGCCCAGCGTCACGGCCTGATAGATGCGTACGCGCCGGCCCAGGCGCGCGGTTTCGCCGATGACGACGCCGGTGCCGTGGTCGATGAAGCAGCCCGGGCCGATCTGCGCGCCGGGATGGATGTCGATGCCGGTTTCGCCATGGGCGATCTCAGCCGCGATGCGCGCCAGCAGCGGCAGGTCCAGCAGGTACAACTGGTGTGCCAGCCGGTGATGGATCAGTGCATGGATGCCGGGATAGCACAGCAGCACTTCATCGACGCTGCGCGCGGCCGGGTCGCCCTGGTAGGCAGCCAGCACATCGCTGTCCAGCAGGCGGCGTACGTCCGGCAGCGCGGCCGCGAAGCGGCGCACGATGGCCGTGGCGTGCTCTTCGACTTCAGGATGGTCGGGCGCGTTGCGGCGCAGTTCCAGCCGCGCCTGCTCCAGCAGGCTGCGCAGCGCCGCGTCCAGCGTGTAGCCGACGTAGAAGTTCTCGCTTTCATGGCGCATGTCCACCGGCCCCAGCCGCATCGGAAACAGTGCACGCTTGAATTTGTCGAAGATGTCCGCCAGCGCTTCGCGTGACGGGAATTCGCGCTCGCCCGGTTCACGCGTGCGCTGCTGCGACGTTCGCCATTCGGCGCGGATGCCGTCCAAGGCCCGCACCACCCCTTCCAGATCGAACACCGCCATATCAGTCCTGCACCCAGGGCAAGCCATGAAAGCGCCAGCCGTCGCGCAGGCCGCGATGCTGGTGGGCATCGAGTTCGCCTTCAAAGCCTTCGAACACATTGAAGACGGCCGAAAAACCTGCCTTGGCAGCGGCCTCGGCGGCCAAGGCGGAACGCTTGCCGCTGCGGCACAGCAGCAGCACCACGGCGTCCTTGCCGCCAGCGCTGGCGACCTTGGCTTCCAGCTCGCGCACGAACCGCGGGTTGCGCGTCAGGCTGGTCCCGGTGGCCCACGGCACGTGCACGGTGCCCGGGATATGGCCCACGAATGTGCGCTCTTCGGCCGAGCGTACGTCCACCAGCACGGCTTCGCCGTTCTGCGCCAGCGTCCAGGCGTCAATCGGCGATACGCCACCGGCATAGGCCAATTGACGGTTGCGCGCATCGGCGCGGGCCTGCTCCAGGGTGGCGGGCAGTTCGGAGATCGCGGAGTCGGGCGTGTCGTAGCTCATGGCGCAAAGGCCTCCAGGCAGTCATCGCATCCAGTGCGACGGAACCCACAATCTAGGCCTGAAACCGCGGAATCCAAATGAATAAAAAGTCGGAAATTAACAACCCTCGGTTGTGAAGCCGGCGCGGCCACGGCGGGCGCGTGCAACGCGCGGGATCAAACAAGCATATGTCTAGATATTCTTTGTCGCGGGGGCCGGGCTTACGTAGCATGACCGCAAGCTATTTCACGTCATTCGGGACCACCAAGCATGAGTTCGTACAAGAAACTGGCGTCGATCGACACCGCACGCCGGCGTTTGCTGTTTCATATCGGCGCCGCCGCGGCGGCCGGCGCAGCGGGCACCCTGCCCGGCGTCACCCTGGCGCAGACCCGCGAACAGGCCACCTTGGCCTCGGGCAGCGCAGGCTACACCTGGGCCCTGCCTTTTGTTGCCGAAAGCGGCGGCTACTGGAAGGCTCGCAACGTCGACCTGAAGGTGCTGGACTTTCCCACCGGCCGCGATTCGATGCAGGCCTTGCTGGCGGGGTCCGCCAACTTTTCCACCACCACCGACACCCCTGTGGTGTTCGCGGTGCTGCAAGGCCTGAAGCCCGGCATCCTGGCCAATTTCAGCCGCTATTCCTACGACATGAAGGTGGTGGCGCGCGAAGGCAGCGGCATCGTCGCTGACCAGCCCGCCAGCATCAAGGGCAAGAAGATCGGCACGCCCGCCGGCACCTCGGGTCAGTACGCGCTTGCCAAATACCTGGAATTCGCCAAGCTGTCGGCCAGCGACATCACGCAGGTCAACCTGGCGCCCACCGACCTGATCGGCGCGCTGGTGCGCGGCGACATCGACGCGTTCTCATGGACCGCGCAGGCGGGCAACGCCGCCCTGCGCCAAAGCGGCGGCAAGGCCTTCTTCCTGACCCAGGCGGGCTACGAAAAGTACTTCCGCAGCCACCAGTTGCTGCTGGTCAACCAGAACACGCTGGACACGCGCCAGGCCCTGGTCAAGGACGCCATCGGCGCGCTGCTGGACGCCGAAAAGCGCATCGCCCAGGACCCGGCCTGGCCCGAGCTGATCGCCGGCCGCATCCGCAGCACGGCCGCCGAGGTCAAGGAAGCGACCTCGGTGTTCGAGTTCAAGGTGGGTTTTGACGACAGCTTCATCGACGACCTGGTCAGCCAGGCCAAGTGGGCCATCGACGCCAAGCTGGCGCCCGCACCGGCCGGCGACCTGCGCGCCCTGTTCCGCGCCGCCATCAAGGACGCGCCGTTGTCTGCCGCCGCGCCCGATCGCGTCAAACTGGCCTGACGGCATGGCTGCGTTGATCGAATTCCAGCGCGTGTCGCAGTTCTTCACGACGCGCGGCGATACGCCGGCCCAGGCCCTGCACCAGGTGTCGCTGGACATCGAGGCCGGCGAATTCGTCTGCCTGATCGGCCCGTCGGGCTGCGGCAAGACGACGCTGCTGCATCTGCTGGCGGGATTTCTGCAACCCACCGATGGTCAGGTGCGCTTTCGCGGTCAGCGGGTCGAACGCCCCGGCCCGGAACGCGGCGTGGTGTTCCAGGAATATGCGCTGTTTCCTTGGATGACCGCGCGGCAGAATGTCGAGTTCGGCCTGCGCGCCCTGGCGGTGCCCGCCGACGAACGGCGCAGCCGGGCGCTGGCTGCCCTGGCGCGCGTGGGCCTGTCGGCCGCCGCCGAACGCTATCCCCACGAATTGTCGGGCGGCATGCGCCAGCGCATCGCCGTGGCCCGTTCGCTGGTGGTCGAGCCCAAGGTGCTGCTGATGGACGAGCCCTTCGCCGCCGTCGACGCCATGACGCGCGCCACGCTGCAGAAAGACCTGCTGCGCCTGTGGCAGGAAACCGGCGTATCCGTCGTGTTCGTCACGCACAACATCGACGAAGCCATTTTCCTGGCGCAGCGCGTCGTGGTCATGGCGCCGCACCCCGGCACCCTCAACGACGACCTGCGCATCGACCTGGACTATCCGCGCCAACGCGGATCCGTTGCTTTCGCCCAGCACTACAACCGCATCGAAGCCGCCCTGGCCGGCGCTCCTGCAAGGCAAGCCGCATGAATTCCCTGACCCTGGGCCGCGCGCCCGACGCCGCCGAGGCGGCCGATCCGCAGGCGAGCGCCGCTGACGCGGGCCATCCCGCCGCCACCATCGCCGAACGCTTCCAGCAGGCGCATCGCCGCCAGACCCGCGCCAAGCGCCGCCAGCGGCTGCTGCTGAACCTGGCCGGCATCGCGCTGTTCCTGCTGGCCTGGGAAGCGGTGCCCTACCTGTTTCCGTGGATGAACCCGGCGCTGTTCCCGCCGCCGTCGCGCGTGTTGCAAGCTGCGCTGCCCTTGATCGCGTCGGGCGAACTGGCCTCGCACATCATCGCCAGCCTGTCCCGTGCCGCGGCCGGCTTCAGCATTGCGCTGGTGCTGGGCATCTCGGCCGGCATCGTGACGGCCCGCGTCGAGGCGCTGCATCACTTGAGCGAGCCCGTGCTGCACGGCTTTCGTTCGGTGCCATCGCTGGCCGTGGTGCCGCTGGCCGTGCTGTGGTTCGGCATCGGCGAACTGCCCAAGATCGCGCTGATCGCCTGGGGCGCGTTCTTCCCGATCTGGATCACCACCTTCATCGGCGTGCGC
>ERZ1032107.288-NODE-288-length-11744-cov-12.111472_pt1 | contig 11744 bp, 11 predicted proteins | sample MGYA00516713_ERZ1032107 | MGnify/ENA primary metagenome ERZ1032107 (study PRJEB33718, sample SAMN03160116) | human skin metagenome | collected 2014-04-10 | study: EMG produced TPA metagenomics assembly of the PRJNA266117 data set (Human skin bacterial metagenome...
GGCCGAAGCGTGTTTCGCCGAACAATTCTTTCTGCTCGCGCGGCTGCGACCGCCAGTATTGGCGCGGCGCACTGACCTGGCCGCCCAGTTGCGCGGCCGCGTGCCACGGCCAGCGCGGGTCGTACAGCATGCCGCGGGCCAGGGCCACCATGTCGGCCTGGCCATTGACCAGGATGTCCTCGGCCTGCTGGGCCTCGGTGATCAGGCCTACGGTGATGGTGGGCAGGCCGACCGCGCGCTTGATCGCGTCGGCGAACGGCACCTGGTAATTCGGCCCCACCGGTATCTTCTGCTGCGACGACACGCCGCCGCTGGAGACGTCGATGAACTCGCCCCCCAGTTCCTTGATGCGCAGTGCAAAGGCCTGGGTCTGTTCCAGGTCCCAACCGCCGCCGACCCAATCGGTCGCCGAGACGCGCACGCCCAGCGCCACCGACGCCGGGGTCACCTCGCGCACCTCGCGGAAGACTTCCAGCGGAAAGCGCATGCGGTTTTCCAGCGAGCCGCCGTATTCGTCGTCGCGCTGGTTGGCCAGGGGCGACAGGAACTGGTGCAGCAGGTAGCCGTGGGCGGCATGCAGCTCGATCGCATCGAAACCCAGGCGGATGGCGCGGCGGGCGCTGTCCACGAAGGCATCGCGCACCCGCGCCAGGCCGGCCGCGTCCAGCGCGCGCGGCGGCGGCTCGGACGCGTTGTGGGCAATCGCCGACGGCGCCCAGCCCTGCCAGCCGCCCTGCTCGGGCGGCACCAGCTGGCCGCCTTCCCAGGGCGCATGGCTGGACGCCTTGCGGCCCGCATGGCCCAATTGAATGCCCAGCTTGATCGGCGAATAGCGCCGCACCGCCTGCACCACCCGACCCAGCGCGGCCTCGGTCTCATCCGACCACAGCCCCAGGTCCCCCGGGGAAATGCGGCCGTCGGCCTCGACCGCGGTCGCTTCGGTGAACAGCAGCGCCGCCCCCGACAGGGCCAGGTGGCCCAGGTGGATCATGTGCCAATCGGTGGCCCGGCCCTCATCGGCCGAGTACTCGCACATGGGCGCGATGACGATGCGATTGACCAGGTCGACATTGCCGACTGACGTGGGACTGAACAGGTGACTCATGCAAGGAACTCCGGGCGATGGACGCGGATGCACAGCATAGCGCCGCCCGGCGCGCGCGCCCGCAAATCCCAACGGCCGCAGCAGGGTTAAACGGCGGGGGCACTGACTGCGGGACACAGACATGTCAACGCCCTGGCCGCCCCGCACGCTGGCGGACGATGCAGGCGGCGCAAGCCGCCTGCGGCCCGGCCGCGCTACTGGCCTTCGATGACGCTATCCAGGAATTGGCGGGTGCGCGCCTCTTTGGGCGAGCTGAACAGTGTCTGCGACTCGGCGTCCTCGACGATGTTGCCCTCGTCGAAAAACAGGGTGCGGTCGGAGCTGCGTTCGGCGAATTTCATCTGGTGGGTGACGATGATCATCGTCATGCTGCGCCGGGCCGCCAGGTCGCGCAGGATCTGCAGGATGCCGCCCACCAGCTCCGGGTCCAGCGCCGACGTCACTTCGTCGAACAGCATGATCTCGGGGCACATGGCCAAGGCGCGGGCGATGCCGACACGCTGCTTCTGCCCGCCCGACAACTGCGCCGGATAGACATCCAGCTTGTCGCCCAGCCCCACCATGTCCAGGTATTCCACGGCGCGCTCGCGGGCCTGGTCGCGCGACATGCCCAGCACGTGCACCGGCGCTTCCATGGTGTTGCCCAGCGCGGTCATGTGCGGGAACAGGTTGAAGTGCTGGAACACCATGCCGATCTTGCCGCGCACGCGACGCAGGTGTTCGGAATTGGGTCCGGCCGGACGGCCCTGCTCATCGGTCCACATGGCCTGGCCATCGATCTCGATATCGCCACTGGTGGGCCGATCCAGCGTCATCAGGACGCGCAGCAGGGTCGACTTGCCCGAACCGGACGGGCCGATCACCGCGACGGTCTGGCCGGCCGGGATCTCCAGGTTGATGCCGCGCAGCACCTCGAGTTCGCCGTAGCGCTTGTGCAGGTTCTTGATGGTGACGCTTGCGCTCATCGCTTTCCTCCGTATCGTTGCAGTCGGGCCTCCAGGCCACGCACGCCCCAGGCCGCGACCAGGCTGAGCACCAGGAACAGCACGCCGACCAGGGTCAGCGGCTCGGTGTAGCGGAAGGTGCTGGAGCCGATCATCTTGCTTTGCTGCAGCAGTTCCACCACGGTGATGGCGGACAGCAGCGGCGTGTCCTTGAACATGGCCACCAGGTAGTTGCCCAGCGCCGGCACCACCGGCGGAATCGCCTGCGGCAGCACCACGCCGACGGCGGTGCGCCAGGGCGACATGTTCAGGGCGCGGGCGGCTTCCAGCTGGCCGCGCGGCACCGCCTCGATGCCGGCGCGGTAGACCTCGGCGCAATAGGTCGCGTAGTGCAGCCCCAGCGCCACGATCCCGGTCGCCAGCGGCGACAACTGCACCCCGGTCAACGGCATCACGTAGAACAGGAAATACATCTGCACCAGCAACGGCGTACTGCGCACGAACTCGATCACGAATGCCGTGGGCAGCGACACGATCGCCAGGCGCGAACGCCGCAGCAGGGCCAATGCCAGGCCCAGCGTCACGGCCACCAGCATGCCCAGCACGGTGGCCTGGATGGTGATGATCAGCGCCGAGCCCAGGGTGGGCAGGATTTCCAGGGCGAAGGACCAGTCGAATATCGGTTTCATCGGACGCGGACCCTCCGTTCAAGCAGGCGCACACCCGCGGTGATCAAGAGCGCCACCGCGAAGTACATCAGCAGCATCAGCGCGAAGATCTCGGTGGTGCGCAGGGTTTCGCTGCGCAGCAACTGGCCGCGGAAGGTCAGGTCGGTGATGGTGATCAGCGACACCAGCGCGGTGTTCTTGAGCAGTTCGATCAGCAGGTTGCCGGCCGGCGGCAGCATGGCCGGAATGGCCTGCGGCACGACGATGCGGCGCATGATCTGGCCGCGCGTCAGGTTCAGCGCCACGCCCGCTTCGCGCTGGCCTGGCGGCACCGCGCGAATCGCACCGCGCACCACTTCCGCACCGTAGGCGCCGGCGTTCAGGGCCAGCACCACGATGCCCACCAGCATGGCCGGCAGTTGCACGCCGAACAGCGGCAGCACGAAATAGAACCAGAACAGCTGCACCAGGGCCGACGTGCCGCGAAAGACCTCGACATAGATCGACGCCACCCAGCGCATGGGCCGTAGCGTCGACAGGCGCCCGATGCCCGCGGCCAGCGCCAGCGGCACGGCCAGCACCACGGCGCCCGCCATGATTTCCAGCGTCACCGCCAGCCCTTCCAGCAGCGGCGGCACCAGCTCGGCGATATGTTCGGATATGAGCTGCATCGGCGCCTCCTATTGGCCGGCGCAGAGCTTGGCGGCCGTGACGCCGTTGGGCAATTCCTGCGGCGTGAAGCCAAACGGCGCCACCAGTTGCTTGTGCTCTTCGGTGCCGATGAACTTGGCCAGCTCGGCGTTGAAGGCATCGGCAAAAGCCTTGTCGTCGGGGCGGAAGGCATAGGCGCCATAACCGCGCACGCCCTTGCCATCGATCACCGGGTCGGTGAACGGATCGGCCTTTTCCAGGCCGCTGCCGGCATCGGTCTTGCCCATCAGGTCGTTGATGGTCAGGGCGGTTGCCGCATAGGCATCCGCGCGGCCCGCCTGCACGCCGGACAGCGCGCTGACCGCATCGGGAAACACCACCATCTGGCCCGGCGGCACCTTGACCTTGGACGCATACTCGGACTCGATGGCGCCCACCACTACGCCCAGCTTGGCGTCGGGGTTCTTCACCACGTCTTCGTAGCTATGCAGGTTCTTGGGGTTGCCCTGCTTGACCAGGAAAGCCTCGCCCACGCCATAGGTCGGGTCGGAAAACGCCACCTGGCCGCAGCGTTCGGGCGTCACGTACATGCCCGCCGCGATGATGTCGAAACGCTTGGCCTGCAGGCCCGGGATCAGCGAGCCGAACTCGGTCAGTACCCCCTCGACCTCGTTGATGCCCATGCGCTTGAGCACCACCCGCGCGATTTCCACGGATTCACCGGTGACCTTGGCCTCTTTGCTATCCATGAAGGCGAACGGCGCCTCGTTGGCATAGCCGATGCGGATCTTGCCGGCCGCCTTGGCAGCCTCCAGCGTGTTGGCCGCAGCAGGCGCGTTGCCGGCCGCGGCCTTGTCGCCGCCGGAATCGGAGCACGCGGCCAACAGGCCCAGGCTCAGGGCCAACAGCAGGCGGCGGGGGGTTCGCAAGGTCATGGTCTTTTTCTCCCGAATTTATTTCTAGGTACATGGCTTCGCTAAAAATGATACGACATTAAATCATTTCACCTCTAATGATATGGACGAAAAAAAGCAGGCCTAAGCCTGCTTTTCCCGTGTGCTGCCCTATGACAGGTTAGAACACGTTACGAAGGGTAGACGACTATGTCGTCCCCTATTTTTGACCCTTGCGGCCCCTATTGCGCGTACGAGAACTTGCCGTCGCGCACGACGCCCATGACACGGGCGCGCTCGTCAAAGCCCTGGTGGTTGTCTTTCGAGATATTGAGCACGCCATTGGGCACAACCAGGTCACGGGTGTTTTCCAGGGCATCGCGCAGGGCTGCGCGGAATTCCGGGGTGCCGGGCTTGGCGCCGGTCTTGAGGGCGCGCGCCACGGCGGAATCCAGCAGCATCCAGGCGCCATAGGCATCGCCGGCGAACTGGGTCAGCGTGTTGGCGCCGTACTGGCGTTCGTATTGGTCGGCAAAGGCCACGGCCACCTTCTTGACCGGGTTGGAATCCGGCAGCTCGCGCGCCACTACGCCCGGGCCGGTGGGAAACAGCGTGCCTTCGACGTCCTTGCCGCCGACCTGCAGGAATTCGAGCGTGCCGATGCCGTGGGTCTGGTAGATGGTGCCGGTGTAGCCGCGTTCAAGCAGCGTCTTCTGCGGCAGGGCCGACGGCGTGCCGGCGCCCGCGATCAGCACGGCATCGGGCTTGGCGGCGATGACCTTGAGCACCTGCCCCACCACCGACGCGTCGGTGCGCTGGAAGCGTTCTTGCGCCACGATCTTCAGGTCGGCGCCGGCGGCGGCCGAGAATTCCTTCCACCAGCTGTCGCCGTAGGAATCGGCAAAGCCGATGAAGGCCACGTTCTTTACGCCTTTCTTTTTCATGTCTTCGACCAGCACCGTCGCCATCAGTGAATCGTTCTGGGGCATCTTGAAGGCCCAGGTGCGCTTGGGGTCGGACATCGGCTCGACAATGACGCTGGACGCGGCCAGCGCAATCATCGGCGTGCGCGTTTCGGCCAGCACGTCCAGCGCGGCCAGGGCCGCGGCGGTGGTGTTGGGCCCGACGATGGCGTCGACCTTGTCTTCGGACGTGAGCTTGCGCAGGTTCTTGACAGCCCGGCTGACGTCGGTGCCATCGTCCAGCACCACGTAGCGCGCCGGCTGGCCGCCCAGCGTGGCCGGCCACAGGCGGATCGCGTTGTTGGTCTGGATGCCGATCGCCGCGGCCGGGCCGGTAGTGGACACGTCCACGCCGATGACGATGTCGGCACGGGCAGACAAGGCGGGGACGACCAGCGCGACCGCGCAGGCGTAACGGAGAAAAGTGCGGGGCATGACGGCAACTCGCGGAAAGGGAGAAATGCGGATGCCGCTATTTTGCCTGACCGGCGCGGGCCTCGTAGACCAGCGCGGCCAACGTCAGGTCTTCGAGGGCGCTGCCCACGGCCTTGAACACGGTGATTTCGAGCCCATCGGTGCGGCCCGGGGCGCGGCCCTGCACCAGATCGGTGAGCGTGCCGCGGATACCTTCACGCGCCAGCACGCCGGCCTGGAACGCAGCCAGCAGATCGCCGGCCTTGGTGGGGGCTTCGTCGGTATCCACGTAGACCGTCGTGCCGTCAAAGCAGGCGGTGTCGGTTTCGATCATGTCGGGCTTGAAGCTGCCGATCAGGTCAAGGTGGGTACCCGGGCGCAGCCAGGCGCCGCGCACCAGCGGTTCGGTGGACAGCGTGGCGCAGCTGACGATATCGGATTGGCGCACGGCCTGTTCGAGGTCTGGCGTGCTGGTGGCATCGAAGCCCTGTTCGCGCAGCGCGGCCGCCAGCGCGTCGGCGCCGGCCGGGCGCAGGTTCCAGACCAGCACTTTGTCGATCGGGCGCACGGTGCGCATGGCCTGGGCCACCAGCCCGGCGATGCGGCCGGAGCCGACAATGGTGAGCACCCGAGCATCGGGCCGGGCCAGGTACGAGGCGCCCAGCGCCGCGGCGCCGGCGGTGCGGAACACCGTGACCTGGTCGCCATCGACCTGCGCCAGCGGCACGCCGGTGCGCGCGCTGTACAGGTTGTAGGTGGCGTGCAGGCCCGGCAGAGACTGACGCGTGTTTTCGGGAAAGATGTTGATGACCTTGACGCCGAAATAGCCCTGCTCGTTCCAGGCCGGCATGATCAGCGTGGTGCCGTGCGCACCGCCCGATTCAATGGCGTGCACGTGGCGCGGCGGCACGTGGGCGCCTTGGCGAAAGGCCTCGCGCAAAGCCGGAATCGCCGCGTCGAACGACAATGCGCGGCGGGTTTGTTCGGTGTCGATCACTACCATCTGTATCCAATGCCTGTTCGGGTTGAGCCAGGGCGAAGTGTGACGGCGCCATGCCCCGCTGGCAAGGCGTAGCGACCGCAATCGTTACATCGGCTTGCCGTTGCGTGGGGCTGTTTTGGGCACCCGCGCCGCGCCGCCGCCTTATCATGACCCATGCCCATTCGGCATTGCGCGGAGCCGCCCCAACGGCCCGCCTCCCCCACCGGACGCGTCCGCGACGGGCGCGTTCCCCTCTACAGGAGTCAACGCATGAAGAAAACCGCAACCGCCGCCTGGTCGGGCGATCTGAAGACGGGCAAGGGCACGATTTCCACGCAGAGCGGCGCGCTCAAGAGCCAGCCCTACGGCTTCAATACCCGCTTTGGCGACACCCCGGGCACCAACCCCGAAGAACTGCTGGGCGCCGCCCACGCCGGCTGCTTCACCATGGCGCTGTCCAACATCCTGGGCGAAGCCGGCCTGGTGGCGCAAAGCCTGGACACCAAGGCCGAGGTCACGCTCGACAAGGCCGATGACGGCTTTGCCATCACCGCCGTGCACCTGACCGTCGAAGCCGTCATTCCCGGCGCGTCGGCCCAGGCATTTGAAGACGCTGCCCGCAAGGCTGAAAAAGGCTGCCCCGTTTCCAAGGTGCTGAACGCCAAGATCACCATGGACGCCAAGCTCAAGTCCTGACCGGCCCGCCAGGCCGGGATGGGGCGGCGCCATTGGGCTGCCCTATCCCGGGCTTGTTGAAAATCAATTTGACGGTCATGCCCGAGTTATGGAAAATGAGAACCATTCTCAGGAAAAATCATGACTCGATTCATCTACGCGATCTCTGGCGGCAAGGCGGCGTACGCACAAGACGCCCAGGTGACGGCCAACCTGCGCCGGGTGGTCGGGTCGGGCCTGCTGGTCGCCGTGGGCTACATCGACCCGGGCAACTGGGCCACCGACATCGCCGGCGGCAGCGGCTTCGGCTATGGCTTGCTGCTGGTCGTGATCGCGTCGGCCATCCTGGCGCTGGGTTTCCAGGTGCTGGTGTCGCGCCTGGCGCTGGCCACCGGCGAAGACCTGGCCACCCTCACCGCCCGCCATCTTTCCCCGCGCATGTCCAAGGCCGCCTGGCTGGCCGGCGAAGCCGCCATCCTGGCTACCGCGCTGGCCGAACTGATCGGCGGCGCCATCGCGCTGCGCCTGCTGTTCAACCTGCCGCTGATCGGCGGCGTGGCCGTCACGGGCGTGGGCACGTTTGCCGTGCTGGCCCTGACCCGCGGCAACGCCGACCGCCACGAACGCGTCATCGCCGTGCTGCTGTCCATCGTGGCGGCCTCGTTCGTGTTCCTGCTGTTCAAGGCCAACCCGGCCTGGACGGAAGTGGCCCATGGCATCACCCAGACGGGCCAGGCGCTGCGCAATCCGCAGGGCTTCCTGATCGCGCTGGGCATCCTGGGCGCGACCCTGATGCCGCACAACCTGTACCTGCATTCCGGCTCGCTGGCGCAACGCGCCCGGGTGTTACCGGCCGACGCCCGCGACATGGCCATGCGGGTGGCGCGCAACGACACCGTGGTGTCGCTGGGCGTGGCCATGCTGATCAACTCGGCCATCATGATCGTCGCCGCCGCGTCCCTGTCCGGCTCGGGCATGATCGTTTCCAGCCTGGATGATGCCCACGCCGTCATCGGCCACACGCTGGGCATCGGCGCCGCCATCGTGTTTGCCGTGGCGCTGTACGCCGCCGGGCAAAGCTCGACCATCACCGGCGTGCTGGCCGGCCGCATCCTGTCGCAAGGCTTCCAGGTGCGCAGCAACTGGTCCGACCGCCGCCGCGCGCTGGCCACCCGGCTGATCGCGGGCGCGACCGCCGTGGGCCTGTTGATCTTCACCGGCGGCCAGGATCCGGACGAACTGCTGGTGCTGAGCCAGGTCATCCTGAGCCTGGCCCTGCCCTTCGCGCTGGGTCCGCTGGTGCTGCTGGCCTGCCGCAAGAGCCTGATGGGCCGCCATGCGCTGCGCGGCGCCTGGGCCTGGGCCGCCGTCATCGCCACCGTCGGCATCGTGCTGCTCGACGGCTACCTGCTGGTCGACATGGTGGTGTGACGTTCACCACACGATGCCGCGCGGCGCCGGCCCCGGCAACGAAGGAAAATGCGGCAGCACTTCCTCGGCCAGTTCCTGGATGATCTCGGCCACCGGCCTTTCCGAGAACTGAATCCCCAACGCAACGTGATTCACCCCCGCGGCCTGCCATTGCCGCAACAGGTCGATCAGGCCATTCCTGCCCGTGCGCAAGATGAAGCCGCCCTGCAACGGCGTACGCGGATGGTGGGGATCCTCGACCAGGTCCAGCCATTCGTTGGTCATGTGCGGGCGGAAACCGCCATCGGGAATGCCGTCGCGCCAGAGGCGAATCTTGTCGGCGAGCCGCGCGGGGCCGCTCTGGTCGTGCGACGGACCGGGATAGCTCAACCAGCCATCCGCATGTTCGCTGATCCAGGCCGGCGACTGGCCGGAACCACCGGTCACGATCAGCGGAATCGCGCCCGCCGCCGGCTTGGGCAGCAACAGCGTGCCGCTCGAGGTCCGGCCCAGCGGCGACTCGATGACACCGCCCGTGCTGCCCAGCAGGCGGCGGAAGTACGCCACGGCATCGCGGAACCGCTCGCCCCGCGCTTCGTGGGGCAGTCCGTAGGCGGGAAACTCCGACGGCCGATCGCCGGATGCGATCCCCATGACCAGGCGTCCGCCCGACAGTTGGTCAATGGTCGCGGCGGCCTTGGCCAGGTCTATCGGATGGCGCAGCGAAAAGATGGCGCTGCCCGTGGCCAGCGCGATCGACGTTGTCCTGGCGGCCAGGAAGGCCAGATACGTGAAGGGGTCGAACACCTGTCCGGCATCGCCGAAGCCCAGGTCCATCAAGGGCACGTCGCGCACCCAGACGGCGGCAAAGCCCCGCCGGTCGATCTCGGCCACGACGTCGGATTGCCCCTCCAATACCGACATATCGCCACCGTAGAAGCGCAGCGGCAGAAATAGGCCGAGCGTGAGTTCGCCCGGCGCGAACATGCGGCGGTAACCCGGATGCGCGGCGAACGCCTGCGAAGACGCGCCGGCCGGCGCGGGGGTATCGAAAGCTTGTGTCGTTTCCAGCATGATGCAATTCCTCTATGAGTCCGGTTTCAGGGGCCAACGGCGGGGGCCGGCAACGTCACGCCACGGCGCACCGCGGGCCGCGAGGCAACACGGTCGTGCCAGGCGCTCAGATGCGCATGGCCGCTGAAGTCAAAATCGATAACCCGCGCGATATGCGTCCAGCCAAAATGCGCGATGTCGGCAATCGAGTAGTCGTGGCCCGCCAGGAACGGGTGCCGCGCCAACTGGCGATCCAGCACGCCGAAGGCCTCATCGCACAAACGGCGGTAGCGCTCGATCGCCGCCGGAAGCGCCGTGGCCGCAAAGATCTCGAAATGCACGCGCTGGCCCAGGATGGGGCCGACGCTGGCGGCCTGGAACATCAGCCACTGAATGGCCTGCCAGCGCGCTTGCGGGTCCGCCGGAAGCAGCCGTCCGCTCTGCTCGGCCAAGTACAGCAGGATGGCCGCGGATTCAAACAACGTCGTGCCCGTGGCGTGATCCACCAGCACCGGGATGCGCCCGTGCGGGTTGAGCCGCAGAAAGTCCGGCAGGCGGTTTTCGCCCTCGTCGATCCGCACGTGCTTCAGGGTGTAGGGCAGCCCCAGCTCTTCCAGCGCGATGGTGATCTTGAAGCCGTTCGGCGAGCTGTCGGTATAGAGGTCGATCATGGCTCGCCTGCGGCGCGGGCCGAGTGTCGGGGTAGTGTCGAAGTCGTCATCAACGAGGTCCTTTTAAATTTAGTTTTTCTGACCTCAATGATGGCTATTCTTCCCTATAATCTGAAGCGATCATTTCTCGCTTAATACTTTAGAAAATCTAAACTCAATGACCTCCGCCATTCCCTTGCAGGCGCTGCGCACCTTCGTGGAAGTTGGCCAACGCGGCAGCATCAAGGCCGCCGCCCAGGCGCTGCACGTGACCTCGGGCGCCATCAGCCAGCAGATCCGGCTGCTGGAGGAACGCGTGGGGATGCCGCTATTCACGCGGGAAAGGCAGGGCTTGCGGCTGACGCAGGCCGGGGTGGAACTGCATCCGTCCCTGCTGCAGGCGTTCGGCCAGATCGACCAGGCGATGGCCGAGCTGGCCGCCAGGCACGGCCAGCAGACTCTGACGATCAGCACCGTGGCCACCTTCGCGGCCTCGTGGCTGGTGCCGCGCCTGGGCGGCTTCAAGCGGGCGCACCCGCACATCGAAATCCGCGTCGAAGCCACGTCGGCCCTGACGGACCTGCGCCGCGACCGGGTCGACATCGCGCTGCGTCACGGCTTGGGCGATTACCCCGGGCTGGACAGCATGCGCCTGATGGCTCCGGTGCTGGTGCCCGTGGCCAGTCCGGAGCACGTGGCGCCCGGCGCCATCCGCAGCCCGGCCGATTGCCTGGACTACCCGCTATTGCATGATTCGGACCGCGCCGATTGGCCGCTGTGGCTGGCCGCCAGCGGCGTGGCGGCGGATGCGCGGGCGCAGCGCGGCACGGCCTTCGAAGACGATTTCCTCTTGATCCGAGCCGCCGAATCCGGCCAGGGGCTGGCACTGGTGCCCCAGCAATATGCCCAACAGGAAATCGCGGCGGGCCGCCTGGTGCAGGTACTGGATAAACCGTGGCCGGCCAGGTTTGCCTACTACGCGGTCACGCTGCCCGGCGCCGCCGCGCGGTCCGAAGTGCGGGCGTTCCTGGACTGGATCGCCGCCGAGGCGGCCGGCACGCCTTGATCCGCCGGGGGCATAAAAAAAAGCCAGCTTGCGCTGGCGTTTTTCCTGGGCCCGGCCGGAGATTCAACGGCGGGCGGAGATGACCGGATGCTGGCGGCGGCCGGCGTCCATGTCGTGCAGCACTTCACCGACGGCGCCGCCCATCTTGGCCAGGCGCAGCTTCAGCCGGCGCCAGCCCATGCGGGAGAACGGGCCGGACAGGGTTTCCGCCTTGATGGCCTCGCGGATCAGGGACCGCTCCAGCGCATCCGACATACGGGCATTTTTCAAC
>ERZ1032107.291-NODE-291-length-11620-cov-12.738608_pt1 | contig 11620 bp, 10 predicted proteins | sample MGYA00516713_ERZ1032107 | MGnify/ENA primary metagenome ERZ1032107 (study PRJEB33718, sample SAMN03160116) | human skin metagenome | collected 2014-04-10 | study: EMG produced TPA metagenomics assembly of the PRJNA266117 data set (Human skin bacterial metagenome...
GTCATAGGGCGCGCCGAACACAGTGACCAGGCGCGCCGCGGCCGGGCCGCCGGCCAACGGACCGGACGCCGCCGACAGCCAGCGCTGCACCGCGGCCGCGCCCACGGCGTCTTCGGGCAGCCAGGCCTGGCCGTTGTAGCGCTTGCACAGGTACACCAGGATGGCGGTCGAATCCGCCACCACCACGCCATCGTCGTCGATGACCGGCACCTGCCCGAAAGCGTTCAGCGTCAGGAAGTCAGGCTGCTTCTGCGCGCCACTGCGCAAGTCCACCTCGACCACGCGGTGCGGCACCTGCAACAGGGACAGCATCAGCGCAACGCGGTGGGCGTGGCCAGACAGGGGAAAGCTGTAGAACGTCAGGGAAGCGGAGGACATGGCGCAATCTCAAGAATGGAAACAGGGTTCCATCTTGAACCGGCCCGGCCCGCCAGAGAACCGTCAGCGGGCGCAAGACACTATTGCGAAAAAAGTGGGTATCGGCAATCAACCCGGCAGCGCCGCCAGGTCTCGCCGCAACGCGTCGACGCAGAAATCGACGAAGCTGCGGACCTTGGCCGAGCTTTTGCGGCCTTCAGGGTAGACGACGTGTACCGGTATCGGCGGCAGTTCGTAGTCGCGCAGCACCACTTGCAGCGCGCCGCTGGCCAGGTGGCGGGCCACTTGATAGGACACCACCTGCGTCAGGCCCCAGTCTTCGCAGGCTGCCTTGATCGCCCCCTGGAACGAGGTGACTGTCAGTTGCGAGGCCATCGGCAAACGCCGCGGCTGGCCGTCCTGCAGGAAACGCCACTGCGGCCCGCGGCCTTCCATGGCGGCCGTGATGGTGCAGAACTGCGCCAGCGCGTCGGGCGTGTCCGGCGTGCCGAAACGCTGCAGGAACGCGGGCGAGCCGCACACCACGCGCCGCACGTGACCCACCGCGATGGCCGTCAGCGACGAGTCGGGCAGCGCGCCGATGCGCACGGCTACGTCCACGCCTTCGTCCAGCAGGTTCACCACGCGGTCCACCAGCAAGGCGCGCACCGAGACCTCGCGATGCTCGCGCAGGTAGCCCAGCACGGCAGGCATGACGTGCAGCTCGCCAAACAGCGACGGCGCGGTGATGTGCAATGACCCGCGCGGCGCGGCCATGGCGCCGGCGGCCGCATCGTCGGCCTGGTCGACGTCTTCGAGAATGCGGCGGCAGTCCTGGGCGTAGCGTTCGCCAGCTTCGGTCAGGCGCAGGCTGCGGGTGGTGCGCACCAGCAGCAGCGCGCCCAGCCGGCGTTCCAGCGCGGAAACGCTGCGGGTGACGGCGGGGGCCGACATCGCCAGGCGGCGGGCTGCGGCGGCAAAGCTGCGGGCTTCGGCCACGGCCAGGAACACGCTCATTTCGTGGAATCGGTTCAAGGCGTCGTGCCTCCGTGATGGCGTAGCGGCCAGTCAGGCCGAGAGGGCCCGTGGCTGGGGTGCGGACGAGACATTGCTGGCCGGCAGGCCGGGCGTGGCGGGCAAGGCGGCGACGCTGTCGCGCACGCATTGGCGCACGATATCTGCCAGGGCCGCGGCGACAGGGCCGGGTTGACGCTGAGCGCCGTACAGCGACAGCGTGAGGCTGGGCAACGGCGGCAGGCCCAGCTCACCCGGTGCCAGCACCCGCAGGCCGGCGGGCAGGCCAAGCGGCGTGCGCACCATCAGCCCCAGGCCGGCGCTGACCGCCGCCCACAGGCCCGCCAGGCTGGGGCTGATGAAGGCCGACGTCCAGGCGATGCCGGCGCGGTCCAGCGCGTCGGTGGCGCGGCTGCGAAAAAGGCACGGCGCCTCGAAAGCCACCAGGGGCAAGGCGCTGCCCGCGCCCGCCCAGGCCAGGCGGGACGCGCCCGGCCCGATCCAGCACATCGGCAGTTCCGCCAACCGCGTTGCGTGCGGCTGCGACGCATCGACATCCCACGCCAACGCCAGGTCCAGTTCGCCTGCGGCGATACGTTCGAGCAGGTCGGCATTGCGCGCCACGCGCGCTTCGATGCGGACCTGCGGGTGCGCGCGCGCAAACTGGCCCAGTACCTGCGGCAGCAGGATTTCACCGAAGTCCTCTTGCAGGCCCAGGCGCACCTGGCCCTGCAACTGCGCGCCGCGCACCGCCACGGCGGCCTGGTCGTTCAATTCGAGCAGCCGGCGCGCGTAGGCCAGCATGGTCTCGCCCGCGTCGGTCAGCGCCAGGCCGCGGCCGGCCTTGCGCAGCAGCGGCACCCCGGCCTGGTCTTCCAGCTTTTTCAACTGCGCGCTGACGGCGGACGTCGATCGCCCAAGCCGGTCGGCGGCGCGGCCGAAGCTGCCCAGTTCGACGCCGGCCACGAAGCTGCGCAGCACGTCCAGGTCAAAAGTGATCGATCGCATGATCGTCCTGTTTTTCAAAACATTCAGTTGAAAATTTCCTGATTTTCAGAACCATCTTACGAGCGCAGACTGAGACGCGTCAATCCTGCCTGGAACGCGCCATGTCCCTGTCCACCCTTTCCGCTCCGGCCGCCCTGCCGGCCACGCCCCCCCTTCGCCCGGCCCACCGTTGGAAGGTGTTGGCGGTGGGCGTGGCCGCCAATGCGGCGTTTTCGGCTGCCGCGGCCGGGCTGCCCGCCACGGCGGTCTTCATGCGCTCGGGCTACCGGCTGGACAACGACCAGTTGGGCCTGGCGCTTGGCCTGATGGGGCTGGGCGTGGCGCTGTTCGAACTGCCATGGGGCATGCTGGCCGACCGCTGGGGCGACCGGCCCGTACTGCTGGGCGGCCTGGGCGCCACGGCGGCGGCGCTGGCCTGGATGAGCGTGTTTGCCGCCCCCGTGCACGGCGCCGCGCCGGCCTTGTGGCTGCTGGCGCTGGGCCTGCTGCTGGTGGGCGTGATGGGCGGCAGCGTCAACGGCGCCAGCGGCCGCGCGGTCATGGCGTGGTTCGACGAGGGCGAGCGCGGCCTGGCCATGAGCATCCGCCAGACCGCCGTACCGCTGGGCGGGGGGCTGGGCGCGCTGGTGCTGCCGTGGCTGGCGTCACAGGTCGGCTTTGCGGCGGTGTTCGGGCTGCTGGGCGGGCTGTGCGCGGGGGCTGCGCTGTTGACGTTGGGATGGTTGCGCGAACCGGATCGGGCACCGGCCAAACCGGCTCGCGCCGCGATTGCGGGCCGTGGGCTAAACGGTGTTTCCCCTGCTGGCGCGCCCTCCGCCCAAGCCACATCGTCCAACGCGCCCCCTGCCTCGCACCCGGCGCCCTCCAGCCCGCTGCGCGATGCCCGCGTCTGGCGGGCATCGCTGGCCATCGGCCTGCTGTGCAGCCCGCAATTCGCGGTGCTGACGTTCGCCACCGTGTTCCTGCACGACTACTGCGGTGCCGGCATCGCCACGCTGACCGCGGTGATGGTGGCGGTGCAGGTGGGCGCGATGGTGGCGCGCATCGCCAGCGGCCGCTGGACCGACCGCCGCGGCAACCGCCGCGCCTACCTGCGCGGCTGCGTCTGGCTGGGCTTCACGTTGTTTGTCGCCTTGGCCGGCGTGGCCTGGGCCGTGCGTGACACGGCGACCGATCCTGCCGCAGTGGCGACGGTGGCGGTGCTGCTGGCGGTGGCGGGCATCTGCGTATCGGCCTGGCATGGCGTGGCCTATACCGAGCTGGCCACGCTGGCCGGTGCCCAGCGCGCCGGCACCGCGCTGGGTCTGGCCAATACCTGCGTCTACCTGGGGCTGTTCCTGACGCCGCTGGCATTGCCGCACCTGGTCGCGGCGTCGTCCTGGCCGCTGGCGTGGGGGGTGGCGGGCGGGTTGATGCTGGCGGCGCTGCCGTTGCTGCCGCGAACGGCGCGGGCTTGAGCGACGGCCACCCATATCGACCTGCCCGGGCCACACATGCACGCGCTCTTGCAGCGTCGGCGCGAGATCTGCCCTTCGGACCTTAGCCCTTGAACTCCTGCCGCAACCACGCCAGGAACGCCTTGACCGGCGGATGCCGTTCCCGCCCCGGCGCGCACAGGGCGGTATAGGCCGCCCCCGGCACGCTGACCTGGGGCCGCAGCGGCACCAGCGTGCCGGCCTTGACGCTGTCGGACACCATCACCGAGCTGGCCAGCACCAGCCCCTGCCCTGCAATGGCAGCCTGCAACGCGTAGTGCTCTTCCTCATAGGCGTGCACCGCGGCCGGCTTGCGCCACGCTGGCAAGCCGGCGGCTGCGCACCATTGCTGCCAACCTTCTTCATACAACGCGGAATCACGCCAGCGTACGGTCACCAGCGCGGGCCGGGTTCGGCCCGCGCGCTGCGCCTGCGCCACCACTGCCGGGGCGCCATAGACGCCAAACCATTCCTGCAATGCGCAGGCCGCGTGCAGCGCCGGATAGCGCCGCCTGCTGTAGCGGATCGCCACATCGACGCTGGCATCCTGCAGCAGGTCGATGGTTTCGGCCTGGGCCGACAGGCGCAATTGGTACTGCGGATACGCCTGGTAGAAGCGCCCCAGCCGCGGCACCAGCCACAACGCCGCGAAGGAATGGGTGGTGGACAGCGTCAGCGCCCCCGCCGCGCTGGCCGGGCGCAGGGCGTCAAGCGTCTGCGCGATATCGAGCAAGGCGCCGTGCGCGCTGGCGAACAGGCGTGCGCCGCTGTCGGTCAGGCGCACGCCCTGTGGCACGCGGTCGAACAGCGCCACCCCCGCGTGGCGTTCCAGTGCCTTGATCTGGTGCGACACCGCCGTGGGCGTGACAGACAGCTCGGCCGCGGCCAGCTTGAAGCTGCGCAGCCGCGCGGCGGCTTCGAACGTGCGCAGCGCCGTGACGGGCAACGAGGCGAACATGAGGGGGCCCTTGTGGATGAATTCAATTCATCGTAGGCGAGAAATGCTCGTTTGTCGCGGCCTGGGCAGGTGCCTACATTTAGGACACGGCAGAGGTGGCCTTGCGGCCCGCCCGCCTTTCCTTCATTCGAGGCACTGAACATGAATTCAAATCATCAGTTGAAGTTGTTGATCCTGGCAGGCAGCCCGCGCCGGGACGGCAACAGCGCCGCCCTGGGCGCCGCCGCCCAACGCGGCGCACAAGCGGCGGGCACGTCAGCCACGCTGCTGTTCCTGGACGACTACATCAAGGGCTTTCTGCCCGACCTGCGCCACGCGTCGGCGCCCGATGACCGCTACGCCGAATTGTTCCTGGACCACTACCTGCCCGCCGACGGCGTGTTGTTCTGCACGCCGCTGTACTGGTATGGCATGTCGGCCCAGACCAAGGCGTTCTTTGACCGCTCGTTCACGCACTATGCCGGCACGGGTCCGGAGCCCGAGCGGGTCAAGGCGGCCATGGCCGGCAAGCGCCTGGGCCTGGCGGTGGCGTCGGAAGAAACCTATCCCGGCGCGGTGCTGGGCGTGGTGCACCAGTTGCAGGAATTTGCCCGCTACACACACGCGGACTTCGTCGGCTGCGTGCACGGGTCGGGCAACACCCGCGGCGAGATCGCGGCAGACCCGCGCCACCCGCTGCTGGCCGCCCAGGCCCTGGGCGCCGAGTTCTTCACGCGGAAATACTCGGACTACCGGCTAGAGACGCCACGCAGTCGCAACGTATGGGCGTCGCCCCCGCCAGCCGACGCTCGCCCCGCGTAAGCCAGCCCAACGCGATGGGCCAGAGCGTGTCGCGGAAGCGTTCGTGGAAGAAGGCGAAATGGCCAATGGCGTCCAGCCCCAGCGAGGCGGGCGCCAGCCGCAGATGGGTGCGCGCGCTGCCCGTGAAATAGCCCAGCAACCGGCCGATGGCGGCCTCGGTGCCGAATTCGTCGTCGGTCACGCTCAACGCCAGGATGGGCGCCGTGACCGCCGCCATCGCGGCTACGCGGCGTGCGCCCGCCGGCCCGCCGCGCGTCTCGAAGCGCGGGCCCATGAAGCTCCAGTCCCGCACCACGCCGCGCGGCGTGTCTTCCAGCCAGCCCAGCCGGCGTCCCGGGAAGTAGCCCAGGCTGGCGGCCAGCAGCGGCATGGCCACGTGCCATTTGGCCAGCATGCGCAGGCGATGCCCTGCGGCGTAATCGCGCCAGTAGGCGTATTGCGCGCCCATGGTGAAGATGCGGCGCAAGCCCTGCGCAGACGGCGCCAGGCCCGTGACGAAGCCGCCGATGCTGTGCGCCACCACGTCCACGGGCTGGCCTGGAAAATGCGCCGCGACAAATCGCAGCACTGCTTCGAAGTCCTGCTCGCCCCAGTCCATCCACGAGGCCTGGAAGCCGCGCAAGGAGTCCGGACGCGACTCGCCGATGCCGCGATAGTCGTAGGTGACGACGTCGAAGCCGTGCTGGTACAGGTAGGCGGCGAAGCGGGCGTAGTAGCGGCAGCGCACGGAAGTGGCCGCGTTGACGACGACGACGGGCCGTCGGGCTGCCCCAGGTTCAGCGTCATCAGGCCGACCCCCATCCGGCCGGATGGCGTCGAACCCGGCCGCCTCTGGATCGGCGCCGCTCGCGGCCGCATCCGCATGGCGCCACACATAGCCCCCCAGCGCCACCCCGTCCGCGGCACGCAAGGTGATGCGTTGAGCTTCCATTTTCACATTCCTTTATATCAATCGATAAAGCAAAGAAATCCAGCGAATGACTCGATTAAAACCGCGTGAAACACCTGCTTCAACCGATTATTCGTTGCTCATCACATGATTTACAGGAATGTATAAAGCCCCATGGCGCGGGCGGCGGACCGGTTCATCACCCCGGGCGGACTGCCGTAGACCTGCTTGAATACCCGGGTCAGATGGGCCTGGTCGGCGAACCCGACCGCCGCCGCGGCCTGCGCCAAGGGCAAGCCGCCGCGCAGCAGCGCACGGGCGCGCGCCACCCGCCAATTGCGCAGCCAGGCTTGCGGCGGCAGACCATAGCGCCGCGCAAACTGCTTGACCAGCGTGCTGCGGTGCTTGCCTTCGGCCTGCGCCAGCGCCTCCAGGTCCGGTGCGCAGGCCGGATCGGACCGCATGCGCTCGAACAGCAGCGCGCAGACATCCGGCTCGGTCGAACCCGTTGCCCCGCCCCCGTCCATCACCTCGCTGGACGGCTGCCCATGCGCGGCCAGCAAGGCGAACAACGCTGCCGACAAGCGGCCGCGGCGCACGGCGTCGCCGGTTTCGTCCGGCGCCAGCGCCGCCAGCCATTGATCGCACAGCGCCGCGTCGCGGATGACCGGCCCCGGCAACACCAGGCCGTTCTCACGCAACGCCCACGCATGATCCCGAAACCAGGCCGGCTCGATATACGCCATGCGATACGCCAGCAGGCCCGCCGAAGTGCCGCCGGTATGCACCTGCCCGGGCGCGATCACCACCAGGTCGCCCTCGCCCGCCTCGAAGGCAGCGCCGCGCACGGTGAAGGTACAGCGACCCTGGGCGATGGCGCCAATGGACCAGGCGTCGTGAAAGTGGGCGTCGAAGCGGTAGGCGCGCAGGTCGGCAATCAGCACGTCGCCGGGCAGGCCCGCGCCGCAATGCCAGATATGTTGGGAAACCGCCATCGAAGACCGCCAGGAAAAAACAGGGCACGCCGCCGTGAGGATGATGGCGGCTATCCGAAATAGTCGGCATCCGACGCCAGCGACCGCGCCAGCAGCCAGGCATTGCGGGGATTTTCGCCCACCCGGCGGATGGCATAGGGCCACCAGTCGGCGCCGAACGGCAGATACACCCTGACGTTATAGCCCAGCCGGCGCAGCGCCAGCTGCCAGTCGGGCCGCACGCCGTAGAGCATCTCGAATTCAAAGGCATCGGGCGCCCAGCCGCGCTCGCGGGCCAGCGCCATGATGGCGCCGGCCAGGCGGTCGTCGTGGGTGCCGAACACCGGCAGAAAGCCAGCCTCGCGCGCGGCGGGCGACAACATGATGGACGCGGCGTCCAGATAGGCGTGATCGATGCCCGCGCGGCCCGGGTGGTCCAGCGCGCGCTCCGGAAAGGCGCCCTTCACCAGCCGCAGCGAGGTGCGCTGGCCGATCGCCCAGGCCAGGTCTTCGGGGGTGCGGCGGCGGCGCGCCTGCAAAGTCAAGCCGATGGGCAGGCCTGCCGCCAGCAGCGTGCGGTGCAGCGCGCAGGTACGGTCGCGGATGGCCGAGTCTTCCATGTCCAGCACCACCCAATCGCGGCCGCCGGCCGCCGCCTGGCGCGCACTGTCGGCGATGCGCCGCGCGTTGCCCGCCCCCAGCGCGTCATCGCGCATATAGCCGATGGCGGTGGGGTCGATGGAGACGTGCACATCCAGCCCCGCCTGGCCCAGGGCCGTTGCCGCCTCGATCGCCTGGCGCACGTTGTGCTCGATGGCGGCCGGGTCGGCCACGTATTCGCCCAGGTAGAACAGCGACGCGCGGATGCCATGCGCTTCGCGCAGCCGGACCGCGGTGCGCACGGCCTGGTCGACGTCGGCGCCGCCGACGAAGCGCCGCGCCAGCGAGGTACGCGCGGCCAGGCCGCGCATGGCCCGGCCGATGCCCGGGCTGCGCGCCAGCGTGATGGCGGTTTTCTGGAAAAGGCTCATGGGCGCTCCGTACGAAAAGCGCCACTATGGAAGGGCCGCGCGGGCCTGTCTTGAACAGGAGTGAATCCCGCGCGGCGTGAACCGATTACGTCAGACCTTGCCGGCGGCCAGCCCCGCCGCCCGGCCGCGGCCGAACAAGGGCCGCTGCACCGTCTGCGCCAGCAACACCCCGGCCAGCGTCACCGCGCCGCCCAGCAGGTGATAGCCGTGCAGTTGTTCGCGCAGCAGCACGAAGGCGGCCAGCGCGGTGAACAGCGGCAGCAGGTTGATGAAGATGCTGCAACGGTTGGGCCCCAGGCGATGCACGCCTTCGATCCACAGGAACGACAGCAGCACCGACGAGAAAATGCCGGCATACAGGATCAGCGGAATCGTCTTCGTGTCCAGCGCGGCCTGCGCCGCGGGCACCTGCAAATACAGCGGCAGCATGTACAAGAGCGCAAAGATCGACTGCACGAAAGTGGACTGCCACGCCGGCACCGGCACCTTCCAGTGGCGCAGCAGCACGCCATACAGCGCATAGGAGAACGCCGCCAGCAGCATCAGGCCGTCGCCTACGTGGATGCCGTGCTGGAACACGCTGAGCATGTCGCCCTGCCCCACCAGGTACAGCAGCCCCAGGAACGACAGCGCGCCCCCGGCCGCCATGCCCAGCGTCAGCGGATCACGCAGGATCACCACGCTGAGCAGCATGCTCAGCAGCGGAATCAGCGCGGTCAGGATCGCCATGTTGGTGGCGGTGGTGGTTTCGGCGGCGCGGTACGACAGCGCCTGGAACAAGGCCGACGACAGCGCACCGTACAGCGCCAGCTTGGGCCAGTGGCGCAGGATGGTCTTGCGGTTGCGCCAGGCGGGCACGGCCGTGAAGAGACTCATGATCGCCAGCGCCAGGATCAGCCGATAGAAGGTGATGGCGGTAGGCGAGATGGCGCTGGCGGCCATCTTGGACACGATGACATTGCCCGCCCAGAACAGGATGGCGAACAATGGAAACAGGTAGGACATGATGGGTTCACTCGCAGGAGGGGAATCGGCACATCCGCGGCGAGGCAAGCGCCCGGCCAGCAGATGACCGCCATCCTATTGAGCGCCCGCGCGCCCGTCTGCCGATGAACTGGCACAGACTATCTTGAAATGGACATTTTTCCAGCCCCGCCGTCACGAGGCAGCGACGCCAGCCAGGATCGCGCCGCGGTCAGGGCCGGAACATCGCCTCGTCCAGCGGCGCCTGCAATCCCGCCATGCGCGCCGTCAGCAGCGCCGCGCTGCCGCAGGCCAGGGTGAAGCCCAGCGCGCCCTGGCCGATGTTCAGCCACAGGTTGTCCGCGGCCGGGCTGCGGCCGATCAGCGGCTTGCCCGTGGGCGTGGCCGGACGCAGGCCTGCCCAGGGAATGGCCTGGCCCAGGTCCAGCGCCGGAAAGGCTTCAGCCACCTGGCGCTTGAGCAGCGCGATGCGCGCGGGGTCGATGTCGGCGTTGCCGCTGCCGATGTCGACCATGGCGGCAATGCGCAGCACCCCGCCGACACGGGCGTAGACGATGCGGCGTTCGTAGTCGGTGACGCTGATGCGCGGCGCCACGGTGTCGTCGTCGGCCAGCGGCACGGTCAGGCTGTAGCCCTTCAGGGGATACAAGGGCACGTCGTGCCCCAGCGGTCGCAGCAGGTCGCGCGTGCCGATGCCGGTGGCCAGCACGATGGCGTCCGCGCCGATATCGCCGTCGCGGGTGTGCACGGCCACGATGCGGCGGCCTTCCCGTTGCAGGCCCGACACCGGGTTGGACATGGCGCACTGCACATTGGCCAGGCCTTGCAGCCGGTCGAACAGGGCCTGCGTGAACTGGCGGCAATCGCCGGCTTCTTCGCTGGGGGTGTAGATGGCGCCTGCCAGGCTGGCGCCCATGCCGGCCAACGCGGGTTCGCGCGCCAGCGTCTGGGCCGCATCCAGCACCTGCTGATCGGACCCGTGGGCGGCCTGGTAGGCCACCAGCGCGCGCGCCTTGTCCAGCAGGGCCGCGCTGCGGTAGGCAATCAGCTTGCCGTTCTTGAGATGGCCGAATTCCAGGTTTTCCTGGTCCAGCAGAGTGTGCATGGCGTCGCGGCTCAAATACGACAGCGCCAGCAGTTGCGCGGTCGAATCGCGCGCCACCGACGCGCGGCAGGCCAGCGCGAATTGCAGGCTCCAGCGCCATTGGTGCGGGTCCAGCCGCGGCCGAAAGCGCAGCGGCGAATCGTTGCGCAGCAGCCAGCCGGGCACGCTGGGCAGCACCCCTGGCCCGGCCAGCGGCGCCACGTAGCTGTAGCTGAGCTGGCCGCCGTTGGCATAGCTGGAGACCTCGGCCGGGTACGCATGCGCATCCACCAGCACCACATCATGTCCCTGCCGCGCCAGGAAATAGGCCGACGTCACGCCCACCACCCCGGCCCCGATTACGCACACGCGCATACCTGCATCCAAATAAAAGATTGGCAACCTTTCTATTCTGGAGGGTGAGACGAACGGTAGCAAATCACCAGGTTCGGGGTGGCCATAACCCAGGCTCATGGGCCCTGTGGGCGCCAGGCGGCCCACGCGACGGACGACATGCGGACGACAAAGCGGGCCGTGCGCCGCGACAGGCGCAGGCCTACGCCGCGCGATGCAGCTTGATGATGGCCGCAGCCGTCGGGTCGCGCACCAGGTCGGCCAGGGTATGGCCGTTAAGGGCGTCATAGAAAGCCTGCAGCGTCTGCGCCAGCACGCCCGCCAGGCGGCAGGCGCCGTCCAGCGCACAGGGCGGCTCGCGGCAGTCGATCAGGGGGCCCTGCTGTTCCAGTTCGCGCACCAGGTCGCCCAACCGGTACTGCCCCGGCGGATGCGCCAGCGCCAGGCCGCCGCCCTTGCCGCGCGACGTGCTGACCCAGCCGCGCTGCGACATGAAGTGCACCACCTTGACCAGGTGGTTGCGCGACACATCAAAGCGCGCGGCGATCTCCGGAATGGTGACCGCCGCGGGCCGGTCGCGGCATTGCGTCAGGTACATCAGGACGCGCAGGCCGAAGTCGGTGAATCGGGTCAGTTGCATGGGCGCCAGGATACACCGGTCAGACGGGTGCGCCGCCGCTGCCGAAGGCCT
>ERZ1032107.293-NODE-293-length-11572-cov-14.903621_pt1 | contig 11572 bp, 12 predicted proteins | sample MGYA00516713_ERZ1032107 | MGnify/ENA primary metagenome ERZ1032107 (study PRJEB33718, sample SAMN03160116) | human skin metagenome | collected 2014-04-10 | study: EMG produced TPA metagenomics assembly of the PRJNA266117 data set (Human skin bacterial metagenome...
TGCTGTACCGCATGACCCGCAGGGACCACCGCTCTTATTACTTACGGCCTCGTCCTTTACATGTCGGTAGCTGTTCTAGCCTTCGGTCTGAATCACACGTCCGCGCCGGTTTCGGTTCGCGAACGCGTGTCCATGCCCGTTGATCTGGTCAAGCCGGCGCTCGAAGGCCTGCGTTCTGCGTTTGGCGGATCGGTGCGCGAAGCGGCCATCCTGTCGACTTGCAACCGCACCGAAATCTATTGCGCTGCCGACGGCCACGTGGCCGACCAGTTGCCCGCGTGGCTGGCCGAGCACAATCGCCTGGACGCCGGCACGCTGCGCCCCCATCTGTATCGCCACCACCAAGACGACGCCGTGCGTCACGCCTTCCGCGTGGCCAGCGGGCTCGATTCCATGGTGCTGGGCGAAACCCAGATCGTCGGCCAGATGAAAGACGCCGTGCGCGCGGCCGGCGAAGCCGGTTCGCTGGGCACGCTGCTGCACCAGATGTTCCAGCGCACCTTCTCGGTGGCCAAGGAAGTGCGGTCGCAGACCGCCATCGGCGCGCAGTCGGTGTCCATGGCCGCCGCTGCGGTGCGCCTGGCCGAACGCGTGTTCGGCAATCTGGACCAGGCCCGCACGCTGTTCATCGGCGCGGGCGAAATGATCGAACTGTGCGCCACGCACTTTGCCGCGCAACGTCCGCGCAGCATGGTGGTGGCCAACCGTACGGCCGAGCGGGCCGAGCTGCTGGCCAACCGCTTTTCGGCCAGCACCATGAAGCTGTCGGACCTGACCGACCGGCTGTCCGAATTCGACGTGATCGTCTCCTGTACGGCAAGCTCCCTGCCCATCCTCGGGCTGGGGATGGTGGAACGGGCTACGCGCCTGCGCCGCCACCGCCCGATGGTCATGATCGACCTGGCCGTGCCGCGCGATATCGAACCCGAAGTCGGCCGCCTGGACGACGTCTACCTCTATTCCGTCGATGACCTGGGCCGCCTGGTGCAGACCGGCACCGATGCGCGCCGCGCCGCGGTGGTGCAGGCCGAGGCCATCATCGAAACCCGCGTCCAGGGGTTCATGCACTGGATGCAATCGCGTGAAGTGGTGCCCGTCATTCGCGACCTGCACCAGGCCGCCGAAGACGTGCAGGCCGCCGAACTCGAACGCGCCCGCCGCCTCCTGGCGCGCGGCGAATCGCCCGAGGCCGTGCTCGAACAGCTGGCCCACGGCCTGACCCAGAAGTACCTGCATGGCCCGCTGGCGGCGCTGAACCGCAGCGAAGGCGACGACCGCAAGCAACTGCTTGCCTGGATGCCGCGCCTTTTCCCCGGCCGCGACTCGCGCCGTTAGCGGCGCTGTCCCACGCCCCGCCTCTCGGCGGGCGTTCGTCTTGTGGGCGCCCGCTATCGTCGTTTTTCCTTTGCAGAATTCCCCATCATGAAATCTTCCATGCGCAGCCGGCTGGAGCATCTGTGCCACCGCCTCATCGAGGTGGACGCGTTGCTCGCCGAACCGGAAACCGCGTCCGACATGGATCGCTTTCGCAAGCTGTCGCGCGAACGCGCCGAGCTTGAGCCCGTGGTCGAGGCCTTCACGGCCTTCGTGCGTGGCGAGGAAGACCTGGCGGCCGCCCAGGAGATGCTGTCGGACCCCGAACTGAAGTCGATGGCCGAAGACGAGATCAAGACCGGCCGGGTCAAGCTGGAATCGCTGGAAGCGGCGTTGCAGCTGTTGCTGCTGCCGCGCGACCCCAACGACGGCCGCAGCGTGTTCCTGGAAATCCGCGCGGGCACGGGCGGCGACGAAAGCGCGCTGTTCTCGGGCGACCTGCTGCGCATGTACACGCGCTACGCCGAACAGCGCGGCTGGCGCGTCGAGCTGATGTCCGAAAGCCCGTCGGAACTCGGCGGCTACAAGGAAGTGATTGCGCGCATCAATGGCGACGGCGCCTATGGCCGCCTGAAGTTCGAGTCCGGCGCGCACCGGGTGCAGCGCGTGCCCGCGACCGAGGCGCAGGGCCGCATCCACACGTCGGCCTGCACGGTGGCGATCATGGCGGAAGCCGACGAGGCGTCGGAAATCGTCATCAACGCCAGCGACCTGCGCATCGACACGTTCCGCGCCAGCGGCGCGGGCGGGCAGCACATCAACAAGACCGATTCGGCCGTGCGCATCACGCACTTGCCGACCGGCCTGGTGGTGGAATGCCAGGACGACCGTTCCCAGCACCGCAACAAGGACAAGGCCATGCAGGTGCTGGCCGCGCGCCTGAAAGACAAGGAAACCCGCGAGCGCCAGAGCAAGGAAGCGGCCGAGCGCAAGAGCCTGATCGGCTCGGGTGACCGGTCCGAGCGCATTCGCACCTACAACTTCCCGCAGGGCCGCGTGACCGACCACCGCATCAACCTGACGCTGTACAAGCTGCAGCAGATCATGGAAGGCGACCTTGAAGAGCTGACCGGCGCACTGATCGCCGAACACCAGGCCGAGCAGCTGGCGGCGCTGGGCGACGACATCTGACGCATCGCGCCGCCATGACCGCCCAGATCAAGAGCCTGCTGCTGGATGCGCGCCTGCCGCGCCTGGAAGTGCGCATGCTGCTCGAGTATGTGCTGGCCAAGCCGCGCGCCTGGCTGCTGGCGCATGACACCGATCCGCTCGAACCGGCCACGGCCGCCGCTTATGAGGCGCTGGTGCAGCGCCGCCTGGCTGGCGAACCCATGGCGTACCTGGTGGGTCAGCGCGAGTTCATGGGGCATACGTTCCGGGTAACGCCCGACGTGCTGATTCCGCGTCCGGACACCGAGGTGCTGGTGGAAACCGCGCTGGAATGCGTGGCCGGGCAGGCCGCGCCCGCGGTGCTGGACCTGGGCACAGGCAGCGGCGCCATCGCGATCTCGATCGCGCTGGCCCGGCGCGATGCCCGCGTGATGGCCAGCGACGTCAGCGCCAAGGCGCTGGCGGTGGCGGCGGCCAATGCCTGGGACCTGACGGCGTCGCTGCGCTTCGTGGAAGGCAGCTGGTACGACGCGGTGCCGGCAGGCGAAGGCTTTGACCTGATCGTGTCCAACCCGCCCTATGTGGCCAACGACGATCCGCACCTGGGGCAGGGCGACGTGCGCTTCGAGCCGCGCGGGGCGCTGACGGACGGCGCCGACGGCCTGGAAGACCTGCGCCGCATCGTGGCCGGCGCCCACCGACACCTGAAGGCAGGCGGGGCGCTGTGGATGGAGCATGGCTGGGACCAGGCCGAGGCCGTGCGGACGCTACTGGCCGACGCGGGCTTTGCCGACGTGCACAGCCGCCAGGACCTGGCAGGCATTGAACGCATATCCGGCGGCCGCTGGCCGGCGCGCCGCTGACGCGGGTTCCAGCGCCAACGGGGCCGGCCGTTGCCGCCGAGTCTTGCAAGACCGCTTGTCCGGACGTCGCCAGGCCGATTTGTAACTGCCGACCGTCCCATTTCCCGGCCCCGTCCCGGGGAATCCGGGCGGTTTTCCCGCCTGTACCTATAATTGGCGTATTCCGTTATGCCTGTCCAAGAGACCACCATGAGCGACGTTCAAGAATTCATCCGCGAAACCGTGACCCAGCATCCCGTCGTGCTGTTCATGAAGGGCACCGCCCAGTTCCCGCAATGCGGCTTTTCCGGCAAGGCCATCCAGATCCTCAAGGGCTGTGGCGTGAAGAAGCTGGTGACCGTGAATGTGCTGGAGGACGACGAAGTCCGCCAGGGCATCAAGGAATTCTCCAACTGGCCCACGATTCCGCAGCTGTACGTGGCGGGCGAATTCATCGGCGGCTCGGACATCATGAACGAGATGAACGAGTCCGGCGAACTGAAGACCCTGCTGGAGCAATCCGGCGCCACGGCCTGATCCCGTGCGGCGTCTGGTTATCGGCATCACCGGGGCCACGGGGTCCCTGTACGCGGTGCGCATGCTGCAGGCGCTGCGCGGCGTGGACGATGTCGAGACGCACCTGGTGGTATCGGCCTCGGGCGTGCTGAACATCAAGCACGAGCTCGATGTCAGCCGCCATGATGTCTACGCGCTGGCCGACCACGTGCACAGCGTGCGCGATGTGGGCGCCACGCTGGCCAGCGGTGCGTTCCAGACGGCGGGCATGGTGATCGTGCCGTGTTCGATGCGCACGCTGGCGGCGGTGGCGCATGGCCTGTCGGACAACCTCATCACCCGCGCGGCCGACGTGACGTTGAAAGAACGCCGGCGCCTGGTGATGATGGTGCGCGAAACGCCTTTCAACCTGGCGCACCTGCGCAACATGACGGCCGTGACCGAAATGGGTGGCATTGTGTTTCCGCCGTTGCCGGCGTTCTATCACCGGCCTGCCAGCATCGAGGAAATGGTGGACCACACCGTGGCCCGCGTGCTGGAACTGTTCGATATCCACGTGCCCGGCCCGCACTGGGAAGGCACGAAGTAAACACCGCGGCGGCCAGCGCCACCGCGGCAAAGCGCCCCGGGGATCCATCCTATCCTCGGGGCGTTTTTCCTGGCGGGGGCGGCGAGCGGCCGCGCGGTTTACTCGACCAGCCCCAACCCGTTCAGCGCGGCCAGGTTTTCGGGCCAGCGGCGCGCGCGCGCATTCTGCAATTCAATGCGGGCCCAGGCCATCCAGCCGGCCCATTCGATGCGCTTGTCCCAGGCGGTGCCCCAGGCTTGCAGGGCGGCCAGACCCGCCGCGGCATGGCGTTCGGCGGCGTCGAAATCGCCGGCGGTCAGTGCCAGCTGGGCCAGCAACAGGCGCGGCTCGCCCACCCACGGATTGTGTTCGACTGCGGCTTCCAGCATGTGGCAGGCGCTGTCCATTTCGGTCAGGGGCTGCATGCGCGTGACCACCTGCCAGTACAGCGCGCTGGCCGCGGCTTCGTCGCGCGGCGTGAGCGTGGCGCGGCAGTGGTCGAAGGCCGGCGGCACGGGTATGCCGGTATCGGCCGGCAGGGAGGCCAGCGGCGCCAGCAGGTGCGACAGCATCGACAGGATGTTTGACGGCGGCTTGAGCGGCCCGGGCCAGAGCGATGCGGCCCAATTCGTTTTCAGGTCGCGGCGCTGCTGTTGCGGATAGCCGGCGAAGATCTCGTCCTGCCAGCTGTGCCATTGCTCGCCGATGTCGGCGGCGGACACCACGATGAAGGCGGCGACCTGGCGCGGCGTGAAGGTGAAGACCTGGCCGTCGGCGCCTTCGAGCGTGAGGCCCTCGGGGCCTGTGCCCTGGCCTTGCAGGATGGCCTGGACGAATCGGGTGCGCGGTATGGCGCAGAACAGGCTGACCCATTCTTCGGCTTCGGCGCCCAGCACGTCGCGCAGGGTGTTGCGTTCGCGTTCGCGGTCGAACAGGGTCAGGTCGACGTATTCGTTGCCATAGACGCTGTGGAACAGGCCCAGCAGCCGGACTTCGCGCGGCTGGTTCCAGAGCGTGAGCGTGCGGTACACGCCCAACAGGTGATGCTTGAACGTGCCGGCCTTGTGCCAGTCTTCGCCGGCGCTGCGGGCGAACAGCAGGTCGAGCAGGGCGGGCAGGTCGGCATCCACCGCGGCGTAGTGATCGGCCAGCAGGGCGCGCGCGTGCGGGTGCAGTTCGGTAGGGGTGGACATGGGCGTAGCGGGTGGGTGATGAAGGTCAGCCGCTATTGTGTCGCGCCAGCGCGAGCTTGTCATGGCGGTGCGTCTTATATGGCTTTGCACATATCAATATGAAAATTCATCGCTTCCGGTTTTGAAGCGTGGTCACTAGAATCCGGGGCTTCCTCTACCCGTTTGATTCGTCGAGACCCGCCATGCGCCTACGCCACACCCTGGCCGCCTTTGCCACCCTTATCGGATTCGCCGCCGCCGCGCCGGCCCTGGCGCAGGACGCCGAACTGAAGGTCGGCGTGACTGTCGGCCCGCACGCCCAGATCGGCGAAGTGGTGCAGCAGGTAGCCGCCAAGCAGGGCCTGAAGGTCAAGCTGGTGGAGTTCAGCGATTTCATCCAGCCCAACGCCGCGCTGGACGCCAAGGAGCTGGACCTGAACATCTACCAGCACAAGCCCTTCCTGGAATCGCAGAACAAGGCGCGCGGCTACAAGCTGGTGCCGGTGGCGACCGCGGTAGTGCAGCAGATGGGCATCTATTCCAAGCGCGTGAAGTCGCTGGACGACCTGAAGCCGGGCGCCAAGGTGGCGATTCCCAATGACCCGACCAACGGCGCCCGCGCGCTGCTGGTGCTGCAGGCCGCCAAACTGATCAAGCTGAAAGACGGCGTGACGGTGACGGCATCGCTGTTCGACGTGGTCGAGAACCCCAAGAACCTGAAGTTCGTCGAGATCGAAGCGGCGCAGCTGCCGCATTCGCTGGCCGACGTGGACGCCGCCGCCGTGAATTCGGCCTACGCGATTCCGGCCGGCCTGTCGCCCGCCAAGGACGCGCTGGCGCTGGAAAGCAAGGATGCGCCGTTTGCCGCCGTGGTGATCGCCGCCCGCGAAGACAACAAGAACGACCCGCGCATTGCGCGCTTCATCAAGGCGTATCAGTCCGATGAAGTGAAGGCATTCGTGGCCAAGCAGTTCCCCGGCGCGTACACCACGTCCTGGTAAGCGCTGCGCCCATGTCTTCGCTGACGATCTATCCGCAGGATGATCCCGCCGCTGGCCGCCGCATCGACGAGGCCGGCGAGATCCGTCGCGAGCTGGCTGCCATCGGCGTGACCTTCGAGCGTTGGCAGGCGCTGGCGCCCGTTGCGCCGGGCGCGCCGCAGGCCGACGTGCTGGCGGCGTATCGGCCCGAGATCGACCGGCTGGTGGCCGAGCGCGGCTACCGTAGCGTGGACGTGGTCAGCCTGGACCCGTCGCATCCGGACCGCGAGGCGCTGCGCCGCAAGTTCCTGGCCGAGCACACGCATGCGGATGACGAGGTGCGTTTCTTCGTGGCCGGCAGCGGCTTGTTTACCTTGCACGCTGCCGGCAGCGTCTATGCGGTGCTGTGTGAAAAAGACGACCTGATCTCGGTGCCCGCCGGCGTGCCGCACTGGTTCGACATGGGCTCTGCGCCCGCCTTTACCTGTATCCGGCTGTTCAACGATCCGGCCGGCTGGGTGGCGCAGTTCACGGGCGACGCGATCGCCGCCCGCTTTCCGGCGCTGCCGTAGCGCGGCCGCCAAGCGTTACGCGTACTTGCCCGTCAGCCCGCCATCCACCAGCAATTCCGTGCCGGTGATGTAGGACGCTTCATCCGACATCAGGAACGCCACCGCGTTCGCCACTTCCCAGGGCGTGCCCATGCGGCCCATCGGCACCTGCCGGTCGCGCGCCGCGCGGGCGGCCTGCAGGTCGTCGGCGTCGAACATGCGCGCCACATTCTTGGCCACCCGCGGGGTGTCGATCAAGCCCGGAATCACCGTGTTCACGCGGATGCCGTCGGCGGCGTACTGCTGGGCCGTCATGCGCGCGAAGTGAATGACGGCGGCCTTGCTGACGCTGTAGGCCAGGTGCGGATAGCCGGTGTAGCGGATGCCGGCGACGGAAGAGACCGTCACGACGGACCCGCCGCCCTGCTGCCGCATCAGCGGCGCCAGCAGGCGCAGGGCGATGAGCAGGCTGGTGACGTTGACCTGCTGGATGCGGTCCCAGTCGGGCAGCGAGATGTCTTCGGGGCCGCCCACCTGGCCGATGCCGGCGTTGGCCTGCAAGGCGTCGATGCGGCCGTAGCGGCGCATTGCGGCGTCCACCGCGGCCTGCATGGCGTCCGGGTCGGCCACGTCGGCCTGCACGGGCAGGGCGCTGCCGCCGGCCTGTTCGACTTCGTGCGCCGCGTCTTCGGCCGCGGCCAGGCTGGCGTCCAGCGCGATGATCGCGGCGCCCTGGCGCGCCAGCGTCACGCAGCTGGCCTTGCCGATGCTCCAACCGGCGGCCGACGCGCCAGCGCCGGCCACCAGCACGACCTTGCCGGCCAAGCGGGCGCCGGGCGCGGCGGGCGTGGGCGTCACGACGCGTCCCCGCTGTTCTGGTGCGACTTGCCCTGGCCGACGTAGGGAATTGCGTGGTCGATGGTTTCCCAGATGTAGCGGCCGGAGGGACTTTGCTGTTCCTCGGCCACGTGCGACACCAGGCCGGCTGCGCGCGAGATGACGGCAAAGCCGCGCATCAGGGCCGTGGGCACGCCGATTTCACTGAGCAGCGCGGCGACCGCGCCAGTAGCGTTGATGGTGATGTGCTTGCCGTAGGCCGCGTCCACCGCCGCCGCCAACAGGCGCAGGGCCTTGAGCGAATCGCCCGGCAGGTCGGGCTCGGCTTCGGCCAGCGCCAGCAGCTTGATCGAACGGGGATCGTCGGGCTTGTGCAGGTGGTGGCCGAAGCCGGGCAGGGCCTGGCGGCTTTGGCGGAATTCACGCGCAATCGCCTGGGCCTCGGCCGCGCCGTCGGCGGCCTGGCGGATGCGGTCCAGCAGGCGCGAGCAGTTTTCCATGGTGCCGACGAACTGGCTGCCCACCGCCATCAGGCCGGAGGCCACGGCGCCTTGCAGGTTTTCGGGCGCGCTCATGTAGATCAGCCGCGTGGCGATGGCGCTGGGCGTCATGCCGTGTTCCATCAGCGTGACCAGCACCGCGTCGACGATGCGCATGTCCACCGGCCGCGCCTCGCGCCCCAGGATCTGCATGATCATCACTTCGGTGAAGCTTTTCTTGCCGATCAGGTCTTCGACCAGGTCGACGTCGCGGTACGACATACCGGTCAGGTGATGGGCGCACAGGCGGGTTTCGGGCGTGTTCATGGGGTCTCCTTCAGTGCCGCGTCGCGCACGGCGTTTTTCAGCACCTTGCCGACGGGTGAACGCGGCAGGCTGTCGTGGATATGGAACTGCTTGGGCGTGGCGACCGGGCCGAGCAGGCCGCGCACGTGGGCCTTGAGCGCGTCGGCCTCCGCCGTGGCGCCGGGGTGGAACTGCACGGCGGCGTGGACGGCTTCGCCCCATTTGTCGTCGGGCAGGCCGAAGACCGAGCATTCGTACACGGCCGGGTGCGCCGACAGGGCATTCTCGACATCCACCGGGTACACGTTGAAGCCGCCGGTGATGATGACGTCGCGCAGGCGGTCTTTCAGGAACAGGTAGCCGCGGGCGTCGATCAGGCCGGTATCGCCGGTGTGCAGCCAGCCGTCGATGAGGGTCTCGGCGGTTTTCTCGGGCAGGCGCCAGTAGCCGGACATGACCAGGTCGCCGCGCACCACCACTTCGCCGATCTCGCCGCGCGGCAACAGTGCGCCGTCGGGCGACATGATGGCCACGTCCGACAGCCAGGTGACGCGTCCGACCGAGGCGCGGTTCTCGGGGGCTTCCAGGTCGGCGGGGCGCAGCACGGTGACGATCTGCGGCGCTTCGGTCTGGCCGTAGGTGGTGCCCAGCACGGGGCCGAAGAACGCGCGGGCGCGTTCGATCTTCTCGGGCGGCATGGGCGCGCCGCCGTAGATCAGGTTGCGCAGACGGGGAAAGTCGGCGCGCGATACGCCCGGCTGCGCCATGATCATGTAGATCAGGGTGGGCGGCATGAAGCTGAGCGTGCCGCCGCGTTCGCGAAAGGCGGCGGTGATGGCGGCGGGCGTGGCGGCATCCAGCAGCACGTGCGCGCCGCCGCTGGCCAGCACCGGCAGCAGGTAGGTGCCCGTGCCGTGCGTGACGGGGGCGGCGACCACATAGCGGTCGTCGGGCGTCAGCCCCCAGCTGATGATCTGGTTGATGATGCCGGCGTTCCAGGCGTGATAAGGCTGCATCACGCCCTTGGGCAGGCCGGTGGTGCCGCCGGTGAACTTGATGGCCTGGGTGGCCTCGCGCGGCAAGGCATGGCGCAGCGGCTCGCGGCCGGCGGCGCCCGCCAGCAGGGCGTCCACGGCCAGGCCGGCCGCGTCGGCCCCCAGGCTGATGCGCTGGCCCACGCCAGCCGGCACCAGCGCGTCGCCGGCCGCATCGACGATGACGATCGACGGCTCGGTGGCATCCAGGATGCGCCCGATTTCACGCGCGGTGCTGCGGTAGTTCAGCGGCACCCAGATCTTGCCGCTGGCCAGCACCGCCAACAGCGCCAGGATATGGCGGCTGGAATTGCCGGCGCACAGGGCCACGCGGGTCTGCGGCGCCGGGGCCAGGTCTTGCAGGGCGGCCGCCAGCGCCCGCACGTCCGCGGCCAGCCGCGCATACGTCACCTGGCCTTCGGGCGCGTCGAGCGCCACGCGGTCCGGGTATTGCTCGGCGGCGCGGAAGAAGAAATCAATCGGGTACACCCTGTGCTCCTCAGTTGGCTTTGATGTCGGCGCTCTTGACCACGGCGCCCCATTTGTCGATTTCGCTGGCGATCATCCTGGCGAAGCTCTCCTGCGTGTTGGGCGGCTGCGGCGCGTAGAAGCCGGATTGCTTGTAGGACGCTTGCAGCGCGGGGTTGGCCAGCGCCTTGTTCATGGCCTGGTTCAGGCGGTCGACGACGGCTTGGGGCGTGCCGGCCGGCGCCATCAGGCCGAACCAGGACTCGACGTCGAAGCCGGCCAGGCCCGATTCGGCCAATGTCGGCACGTCGGGTACGGCGGGCAGGCGCTCTGGCGAGGTGACGCCGATGGCGCGCAGCTTGCCGGCCTGCACGTGCGGCAGCGACGAGGGCAGGTTGTCGAACATGGAATCCACCTGGCCGCCCAGCAGGTCGGCCACGGCCGGGCCGCTGCCGCGGTAGGGCACGTGCAGGATGTCGGTGCCGGTGCGCATCTTGAACAGCTCGCACGACAGGTGGATGGACGAGCCGCTGCCCGACGAGGCGCAGGTCAGCTTGCCGGGGTTCTTCTTGGCGTAGGCGATGTATTCCTGCACGCTCTTGATCGGCACCTTGGGATTGACCACCAGGATGTTCGGAATGGTTGCCAACAGGCCGATGGGCTTGAAGTCTTTGACAAAGTCGTAGTTCAGCTGGCTGTAGAGCGTGCGGTTGATGGTGTTGGCGATGGAACCGACATACAGCGTGTAGCCGTCGGGCGCGGCGCGCGAGACGATTTCGGCGCCGATGTTGCTGTTGGCGCCCGTCTTGTTTTCCACCACGATGGTCTGGCCCAGTTCTTCGGTCAGCGCCTTGGCTACCAGCCGGGCCACGATGTCGGTGGCGCCGCCCGCGGCATAGCCCACCACCAGCGTCACCGGGCGTTCGGGGTAGGGCTTGGCGGCGGTGGCGGGCGCGGCCAGGGTCAGGGCCCCCGCGAGGGCTGCCGCCGCGGCGGTGAGCCGCTTGCTCAATGTCTTCATGGTTGTCTCCGTCCTGTTTGTCTAATATTTGGACAGATCTTTGCCTGCCCGACTTCATAGTGGGCTTTGATAGGCGCGTCATCAACGCAAGGTGTCCAGAAAATGAACAAGACGGAGACAGAGGGCGATGGGCCGCGTGTGCTGCGGCGCGGCCTGCGGGTGCTGGGCGTGTTGCGCCAGGCCGGCGCGGTCGGCATGCACGTGACGGACATTGCGCGGGCGGCGGGCATGCAGCGGTCTACGGTGTACCGCTATCTGGATGTGCTGGCCGAAGAAGGCTATGCGCCTGTCTCTTATACACATCTGACGCTGCC
>ERZ1032107.294-NODE-294-length-11566-cov-11.760316_pt1 | contig 11566 bp, 8 predicted proteins | sample MGYA00516713_ERZ1032107 | MGnify/ENA primary metagenome ERZ1032107 (study PRJEB33718, sample SAMN03160116) | human skin metagenome | collected 2014-04-10 | study: EMG produced TPA metagenomics assembly of the PRJNA266117 data set (Human skin bacterial metagenome...
CTGGAAAAGCAAGGGCGATTGGAAAGGCAAGAGCGACTGGAAGGGCAAAGGCGACTGGAAAGGCGGCAAAGGCAACTGGAAGCGTCGCGACGACGTCGGCGGCTTCGAAGGCCGTCGCACCATGCCGTCGTTGGCCAAGCGCTTGCTGGGACTGCTGCTTGCTCACCCTGAGCTGGTGGACTCCATGGGAGACCAGCAGCTTGAAGTCATCGACCATGGCCCCCATCTAGGATTGGTAAGGGACTTGATCATGCTGGCGCAATCCAGCGGCGCCCGTCATGTGGGTGCCCTGTTGGAGGCGGCAGACCCGGATTCGGACCTGGCGACCGTGCTGAAGGGGCTGCGCGCCGACATCCTGTCGCAAGAGGATCTGCCTGATCCACAGACCGAGTGGGATGACGCCCTGCGCAGGATCGAATTCGATTGGGCCAAGGCCGAAATGGCGAAATTGGCGGCCACGGGTTTGACGACCGACGAGCAGCGCAAGCGCTATCTGGAGCTGTCCAGCCGTATGGCAGTACTGAAAGGTGCCGGTGTGCGGTAAATGCGGTAAAATCAAGGGTTTTCCGCAGCAAACAGGCGTTGGTAGCAGATTTTGCAGTACTGAATATCAGCTGAATCAGTTGGGAAGCCTCGGGCAGTAGCTCGAGAGTAGAGAGCAGGGAAAGAGAGCAGGAAAAAATACGGCGAGCGGAATCTATTTCCGCCGCCGGAATCTAATAGTTATGCAGTTTGACGGGCAGGCAGGCTGAAGTATCCGCCAGTAGGTATTTGCCAGCAGTAATGGCAGTAGTGTCGCCAGTGGCATCGCCAGTAGTTCGGGCGAGAGACCCGGACCAGTACCGGATGATCGGGAAAGTCCCAGGGCGACGCAGCGGAAAAAAAGCGGACGTGCGCGTCAAATTTGTTACATAGTTAATTACTATAGCTGAGCGGTGAATTACGCAGTTCGGCGACGGGTATCTCCGTGTAGCGTTTGTGGTTTGGGTGCTGTGTCTATCTAGCTGCCAAGGGCAATGACCCGTTAGCAAGCACAGCCTATTTATAGGCAGACAGCCCCCCCAACGCCCGGGTTCCGCCGCCGGATGAGGCCATGCACGTCAGGCGCCCAGCCGGTATTGCACCGGAACGGCGCCAAGCGGGCTCGCAAGAGCTGGCGCTGCGAACAACGCAGCCGCAGGGCCTCAGCCGATTCACCAGTTTTACCCGTATTGACGCCGCAAAGGGCCTTTGCCCGGAGGCGGCGTTGTACGGTGCAACATGCCCAAACGGGTTGCGACGACCACGGAAGCGACTATGACCAAATCCACCGGCAAATCCTCCTCTGCAATTGATGCGACCGACACGCAGGCCACGACGGCCAAGCGTGTCGTCAGCATGGCGGCGGAAAAAGCGCCCGCCAAGACGGCGGTGAAGGTCGCCAAGCCTGCAGCCAAGACGGCCGCCAAGAAGGCGGCGGCGAAGACGGCAGCGGCAGACAAGCCCGAGAAGGTGACCAAGGCTCGCGCCAAGAAGGCCGAAGACAAGCTCGCCGACCTGGTCGGCAGCGCGCGTCCGGTCCCTAGCGGCCGCCGCCCGGGCCGCCCCGCCAAGAACGCGAACAACGATTCCGACGGTTTCGATGATGCGATGGACGGCGAAGGCGAAGTGTTGCCTGACCTGAAGCCGCCCAAGCGCGGTGGCAAGCGCGGCAAGGCAGATCCCAAGGATCTGATCGCCCGCGGCCCCGTCACGCCCGAAGAATACGAAGCCCGCCGCAACCGCCTGAAGCAGCTGATCAAGCTGGGCAAGGATCGCGGCTACCTGACGTACGGCGAAATCAACGACCATCTGCCCGACGACCTCGTCGACGCGGAAGCCATCGACGGCATCATCAGCACGTTCAGCGACATGGGTATCGCGGTCTACGACCAGGCGCCCGATGCCGAAACGCTGCTGATGAGCGAAAACGCGCCGGTCGCGTCCAACGACGACGACGTCGAAGACGAAGCCGAAGCCGCCCTGACCACCGTGGACTCCGATTTCGGCCGTACCACGGACCCCGTCCGCATGTACATGCGTGAAATGGGTTCGGTGGAACTGCTGACCCGCGAAGGCGAAATCGAAATCGCCAAGCGCATCGAAGACGGCCTGAAGCACATGGTCATGGCCATCTCGGCCTGCCCGACCACCATCAACGAAATCCTGGCGCACATCCTGCGCGTTCGTGATGGTCAAGCGCAGATCGACGAAGTGGTCGACGGCCTGGTGGATCCGGAAGACGGCGAAGAATACGCCGGCGCCGGTGTCACCGCCGACGAAGACGAAAGCGACGACGGCCCCGCCGGCGGCATGTCCAGCAAGCAGCTGGAAGACCTGCGCGTGAAGGCCTTGGCCAAGTTCGACGAGGTCAGCAAGCAGTTCGACAAGATGCGCCTGTCGTACGAGAAGGACGGCTACAAGTCGGACGTCTACGTGCGCGCCCAGGAATCGATCCAGAACGAGCTGATGGGCATCCGCTTTACCGCCAAGATGGTGGAAAAGCTGGCCGACACGCTGCGTAACCAGGTCGAAGAAGTGCGCCAGCTTGAACGCGCCGTCCTGCACACGTGTGTGGACCGTGCCGGCATGCCGCGCACGCACTTCATCAAGGTGTTCCCGGGCAACGAAACCAATCTGCAGTGGGTCGTGGACGAAGTGGCCGCCGGCCACCCGTACGCCGAAACGCTCGAGCGCCAGATCCCCGCCGTCCAGGAACTGCAGCAAAAGCTGATCGACCTGCAAACGCGCGTCGTGCTGCCGCTCAAGGACCTGAAGGACGTCAACAAGCGCATGGCCACCGGCGAAGCCAAGGCTCGCAAGGCCAAGCGCGAAATGACCGAGGCCAACCTGCGTCTGGTGATCTCGATCGCCAAGAAGTACACGAACCGCGGCCTGCAGTTCCTGGACCTGATCCAGGAAGGCAACATCGGCCTGATGAAGGCGGTGGACAAGTTCGAGTACCGCCGTGGCTACAAGTTCTCGACGTATGCGACGTGGTGGATTCGCCAGGCGATCACCCGTTCCATCGCCGACCAGGCACGCACCATCCGTATTCCGGTCCACATGATCGAAACGATCAACAAGATGAACCGGATCAGCCGTCAGATTCTGCAGGAAACCGGCGCCGAGCCGGATCCCGCGACCCTGGCGCAGAAGATGGACATGCCCGAGGACAAGATCCGCAAGATCCTGAAGATCGCCAAGGAACCGATCTCGATGGAAACGCCGATCGGCGACGACGACGATTCGCATCTGGGCGACTTCATCGAAGACACCTCGACGCTGGCGCCTTCCGATGCTGCGCTGCATGGTTCCATGCGCGACGTGGTCAAGGAAGTGCTAGACTCTCTGACCCCGCGGGAAGCCAAGGTCCTGCGCATGCGTTTCGGTATCGAAATGAGCACCGACCAGACCTTGGAAGAAGTGGGCAAGCAGTTCGACGTCACGCGTGAGCGCATCCGCCAAATAGAGGCTAAAGCGCTGCGCAAGCTGCGTCACCCGAGCCGGGCCGACAAGCTGAAGAGCTTCCTGGAAGGGCAGTAAGTTTCCTGGGCCTCTAGCTCATGCCTGGTTAGAGCAGCGGACTCATAATCCGTTGGTGCCGAGTTCGACTCTCGGGGGGCCTACCAAAGAAATCCTGCGAAATCAGGTACCGACAGCCGCCATTACGGGCGGCTGTTTTATTTTGGGCGTCGGCTAATATCAGCGGCTTCCCACCCCCAACCTGCGCGAGGCCAAGCATGTCCCGTTCGGTGTATCGATCCGGCAACCGGCTGACGTTCTTCATCTTGCTGATCGCGGTGGCGGTATTGGTGGCGCTGACTCGAATTGACTGGCTGATGGTGGGGCTGGGGCCGTACTTCCCGGCGTATTGGGCCGCTGTCCTGGTCTGGCTTGTCTGCGTGGCGCTTGTCATTCGCAGGCAGCGACGCTGGTGGGTGCTGGCCACGGCCGTGGTGGTGCTGTATCCGGCGGCTCGGGTGGCGGGCTTTCTGTACGAATGTTCGCAGAAGGCGTGTGTTTTCTGAGGTGTTCGATTTCGGCCTCATGCAGCATTTCAGGCGCTTGGCCTGTGACTGAGCGCCCACGCCCTGCCTATTTCTATCAAAGCGTTATTTTTGTCTGTTTAAGAATTAAAAAGTTACAAAAACAGCAAAGAACTTAACAAAGCTTAAACAAGTACTCCAACTTGGGCCCGGGCGCGCGCCTATATTCCTGGCTGATTGCTGAATTTAACAAAAATGGCGTTTCAGTCGATTTCGAAAGGGTTGCAGCCTTTCGAGACAGACAGCAGGAACGCAGTTTACCAAGCGCGCCCACCCATGCTGTTGCGATTTCCTCGGTTCATCTGCGGCCTTTGCCGCAGCGCATTGCTATCAATTGCCATGCAACGGGGGACGGGGCGGGCGCTGCTGTCGTTGTCTCGGCCGGCTCATGCCGGCCGCTTGTCTTTGTACCTGTAGGTCCCCCATGCAAATCCTGCACACCCTTTCGGGCCCCAATCTGGGCGGAATGGAGTTTCGCGTCCTGGATCAGGCGCGCTGGCTTCGCGAGCATGGCCATGCCGTGGCGATCGCCGCGCCGCCGGCCAGCGAGACGCTGAGGCTGGCTCGTAGTTGGGGGCTGGCGACGATCGGTATGGATTTCCGTTCACCGTATTCGTGGTCAGGCGCCATGCAGTTGCGCCAGATCGTGAAGGACCTGCGCATCCAGGTCATCGATGCCCATGGCACGCCCGATGCCAAGGCCAGCGCGCTGTGCCGGGATCTGTGCTCGTTGGTCAGGACCTGGCATTTCTCTCGGCCCTTGCGCACGTCGTGGCGCCGCAGGCTGGAGTGGCGCCTGGGGTGCCACCGTGTGATCACCACGAGCGAAGGCGGGGCACAGGATATCGTCACGGCGGGCTTTGCGGGACGTGAGCGCATCAGCGTCGTGGGAGAGTGGGCCGAGCACGGTTTTTTCTCCGACACCGATAAACGGACCGTACGCCAGGCGATGCGCAAAGAGCTGGCCCTGGACCCCGCTGCGTTCGTCGTGGCGACCGTCGGCATGCTGCGTCCCGATAAACGCCAGGAGGATCTGCTGCGGGTCGTGAACGTGTTGCGACAACGCGGCATTCCGGCTCACGCATTGGTGGTGGGCATGCCTACGGGAGCGACGGCGGCGTATGGACAACAGCTGCGAGACCTGGTCGTTGAACTGGGGATGGGTGACTACGTGACCTTCGCCGGACATCGCGAAGACGTGGCCAATGTCTTGCATACGGCTGACGCAATACTGGTGCCGTCCGTGAACGAGGCTTGGTCGCGGGTCGTGCCGGAAGCGTATGCGTCACGATGCCCGGTCGTGGCCAGCGCGGTGGGCGGCTTGCCCGAGATCGTGCATCCCGGCGAGACCGGCTGGCTGGCGCCGGCAGGCGACGTGGTGGGCTTTGCGGATCATCTGGCCTGGATCTGGGCGAATCCGGGGCAGGCAGCCCAGATTGCCGAGCAGGCGCGCCGCTATGCCGACCGGCATTTCATGCTGCCTCAGAAAATGGCGGAAACGCTGGGTGCGTATCAGGTTGCGATGGAGCACGCCAGGCTGGCGCGAAACGTCGAAGCGGTCGTCTGACGACCGAATCGATTTCATAGCGGCTTGTGCAAATACGACAAGGCCGGCTTGCCGATGATTCGGCAGCCGGCCTTGTTGCGTTGTGGCTCAGGGATGCTGGCGGTGCACCATGCGGCCAAAGCAGCGCATCACGGCCGAGACGGTGGTGGCTTCGCGCCAGTATTTGCGGCGCATGGCGCGCAGGGGCAGCCACCAGGGTTTGACGATGATGTTGGCGGCCCAGGCCGGGCGCCAGCGCGGCATGTTGCGAGGGCGGTCGACGATGGTCACGGTAGGCAGGCCGCAGCATGAAGCCAGGTGGCCGATGCCGGAGTCGGTGCCGATGAACCAGCCGGATTCATAGACTTGCGCGGCGACGCCGTCGATGGAGGGCGCCTGGACGTGCCCGGCATGCGCGGGCTCCAGCAGCGGCAGCCAATATTCGCGTTCGGACGGGGCCAGCACGAACACCGGTTCGTAACCCATGGCGCGCAGTCGCTTGGCGACGATGACGTACTTGCCGGGTGTCCAGCAACGTTCCGCCTCGCTGGAGGTCGGATGCAGGATCACCCGCTTGGGGTGGTTGCGGGCCTTGAGCCGGGCAGGGGCCTTCAGCCCGTTGTCGTCGCTCCAGTGGGTCAGGCCGAAGGCGTCGAAAGAGAATCTGCGGAACTCATCCAGGATGCCGTTGGGCGAGCTGTGCTTGCGCGGCGTCGGTTGGGCCTGGCCCCACGCCTTGGTACTGAGAAAGCGCTTGCAGACGCGGCCGAGACCATCGAACGGGCTGTCCGGGTCCATCTGTACGATGGTGTCGTAGCCCGCCAGGCTGTTGATGTCCGCCGGCAGGGGCTGGATGTCGAAATCGGGAAACCATTCCCTCAGGGCATAGCCGTGCACGCCATAGACGGAGATATCCCGACCTGCCTTGCGCAGGTTGTTGGCGATGGTCATCTGGTACAGCGAATCGCCCAGCCGGTTGGACAGCACCAGGGCCGTTTTTTCGGCCGGGAGGGGATGAGCGTGGCTCACGGCAAGTCTTCCAATTTTTCGATGACCCGGAGGATAACCGATCACCGGCCATGCCTGGACAGGCTTGCGCGTCCCGGCGCTGTCAGCGGCGCGTTGGCTGGCCGGGAGTACGATTCAGGCATGCCTGCACCCTCTTCGCAACGCGCCCTGCTCTGGGTGGTCGCCGCCTGTTTTTTCATGCAGACGCTGGATACCACCATCGTCAATACTGCCTTGCCCGCCATGGCGCGCAGCCTGGGCGAAGACGTGTTGGCGCTCAAGCCTGTGGTCGTGGCGTACACGCTGACGATGGCCATGCTGACGCCGGCATCGGGTTGGCTGGCGGATCGCTACGGCACGCGCCGCGTCTATCTGGCGGCGATCCTGGTGTTTGCGGTGGGGTCCGTGTTTTGCGGCCTGGCGCAGAGCCTGACGCAGTTGACGATCGCCCGCGTGGTGCAGGGCGTCGGCGGATCGATGCTGTTGCCCATCGGACGCCTGGCGGTGCTGCGGCGGGTGCCGGGCGATCAGTACATCTCGGCCCTGGCGTTCGTGTCCATCGCGGGGCAGGTCGGGCCGATCTTCGGGCCGACGCTGGGAGGGCTGCTGGTGCAGGTGGCTAGCTGGCATTGGATTTTCATGATCAATGTGCCGATCGGCCTGGCGGGCCTGTTTGCCGTGCGTCGCTATCTGCCGGAGGACGCGTTGGCCGATGTCGCGCCGTTCGATGTGCTGGGCTGCGGTTTGCTGTCGTTGTGCATGGTGGCGTTTTCGTTGGCGCTGGACCTGCCTGCCGGTGAGGGGCGGGCGGCCTGGTCGGTCGGGCTGTTCGCGCTGAGCGCACTGACGGTGGCGCTGTATGTGGCGCACGCTCGCCGGCGCGACAACCCGCTGTTTCAACTGCGCCTGTTTCGCGAGCCCAATTTCAGCGTGGGCCTGATCGGCAACCTGGTTTGCCGCATCGGCAGCAGCGCCGTGCCCTTCCTGTTGCCGCTGCTGCTGCAGTTGCAGTTGGGCTATACGCCGCTGCAGTCCGGCTTGATGATGCTGCCGGCCGCGATTGCCGGCACAGTGTCCAAGCCCTGGATCGCGCCGCTGGTGCGGCGGTTCGGCTACGACACGTTCCTGCTCGCCAACACGGTGCTCGTGGGGGCGTCCATCATGTCGTTCGCGGCCATCTCGCAGGGCTGGCCCATGGCGCTGCAAGTGGTGCAATTGGCCTTGTTCGGCGCGGCCAACTCGATGCAGTTCGCGGCCATGAACAGCGTTACCCTCAAGGGGCTGAGCACGCGCGACGCGGGCAGCGGCAACAGCCTGTTTTCGATGGTGCAGATGCTGGCCATCGGCTTGGGCGTGACGATCGGCGGCGGCCTGGTGGGCATGTTTTCCGGGCCGGGCAATGCCGCGTTGGGCTGGGCGTTCACGCTGACTTTCCTGTGCGTGGGCGCGATCACGTTGCTGTCGGCGCTGGTGTTCAGGCGCCTGGATGCCGACCGCCTGAACGGCTCCACGGGCGGCCGCGCCGCAGCCGGCTGACGGCTGCCCGCGATGGCGCGGCGGGGAATTCACCGCAGGGCAACCCATCCGGGCCGCATCAGCCAGCGACGCATGGGGGCCGAGTAATAGCGGGCTACCAGGCCGCCCAGCATGGCGGCCAGCAGGATCGCCAGCACACTGGCCGCCGTCAGCGCGCCCGCGCGCCACCAGGTCGACACGGCGCCACCGGAATTGCGGCACGAAGCGGCCGCCAGGAGCAGCACCGGGAACATGTGCGTCAGGTATATCTCGTAGCTGTTGTGGCCGATCCAGCGCAGCGCGGCCATCGCGGGGTTGTGCCGCGGCGGGTGGGTGGTACGCAGGCTCCAGCCGATCAGCAGGCAGGCCACGCCGATTTCCAGCAGCGTGACGTTCAATCCCAAGGCGGTCAGGCCCAGCCAGGACGTCGCCTTTCTAAGCAAGAACACCAGCGCGAACAAGGCCGCGCCCGTAAGCAGCAGACCGCGGCGGTATGAGTGGCGAGCGCGGTTCAGGCGTGCCGCGGCCAGCGCGGCCAGGCAACCGATGGCGATGCCGTCCATACCCGAGAGATACGAGTGATCGGCCCAGATCTCGTTCTGGGTGAAGGCGACGCGGGCAAACGGGCCGAGCGCCACGAACAGGAGCAGCGTCAGCCGCAGCGCACGCGGCCCCACCGCCAGGGACACGAGGCAAAGCAGCGGAAAGGCCAGGTAGAAGGCCTCTTCGATGGAGAGCGACCACAGCACGTTCCAGGCTGCGGGCAGATAGCCGACCTGGGCCTCCAGCCAATTCAGGTGCAGTGTCACTGCGGCCGCGGTGGCGCGTGCCACGGAAGTGTCTTCGATCACGAAGCCGGGCATTTGCGCCCAATGCAGGCCCGCCAGCACCAGCAGCAGCAACAGCAGGCAGGGATAGATGCGGGCGAACCGGCGCCACAGAAAAGGCGCCCACGGCACGGCGGCCAGGCTGCCCCAGCGGGCCAGGCAAGTGCGTGTGATCAAAAAGCCCGAGATGACGAAGAAAATGATGACGCCGTAGTAACCGCTGCGAAAGACGATGTTGAACAGCGGCGCGGGCAACACCTTGCCCAGCAGGCTTTGCTCTTGCGGAATGTGGATCTGCACGTGCAGCAGCACGACGCACAGGATGGCGAGGCCGCGCAAGGCATCGATGGCGGGGTTGCGGGATTCGCCCGGCTCGGGGCGTTTGGCCCTGGGCATGGGGGCGTAGGCGGGCATGAGTCGGTCTGTCCAGGGGAAAACCGCCATGCTAGCCACGGCCCTGTCAGGGAATTGGGCGACTGTGTATAGATTTTGTAATGCCGCGGCAGGGGCAGGAGCCCGTTTGCCAGCCCTGGAAATGGAAGAGCGCCTCAGCTCGAGATGAGTCTGAGGCGCTCCTGCCCGGCTTCGCACGCGATGGGTGTCAGACAGCCCGGCAAGTCCAATCTACTGCTGCCCCTATGCCCGGGCAATAGGGAAAACCCCAGTGAAATTAGGGGGTTACAACATTTTTTCCGGTCCAGCCCAAGGCTGGCAGCTTGCGCAGCGAGTTCGTCAAGACCGTCGCGCCGCATTTGTCCGCCTCGGCATCCGCGAATTGTTGGCCCTTGCGGCCAAGCCGACACTGAGACCCTCATTCACAGCGAGCAGAGGTTGAAAATGTTGGCATTTCGCAGGCGTCAGACAGGGCAGGGCATGACCGAATACATCGTGGTCGTGGCCCTGGTGGCGGTGGCGGCTATCGCCGTGTACCAGTACTTCGGACAGGTCGTGCGGTCGCAGACCGCGGCAATGGCGCGCGAGCTGGCCGGCGAAGACGGCACCAAGCAGTCGGGCGATGCGCAGAAGGCCGCGCAAAAGGCCGCTGCGCAGACCAAGGTGCGGTCGCTCAAGTCCTTCACCGGCAACGCCGCGGCCGACAAGTGAACGCCCGGCTCGAGCGCGTTGCGCCATTCGCCTCGCAGCAAGGCCAGGTATTGGTGCTGGGCATGCTGCTGGCGGCCACGGTATCGGTGTCGCTGGTCATGCTCTACAACCTGGGGCGCACGGTGGAATCGCGCTCGAGCCTGACCCACGCCGCGGATGCGGCAGCCTATAGCGGTGCGCTGGAACAGGCGCGCCAGCTGAATTTCCTGGCCTACGTCAATCGCACCCAGATCGCCCATCAGGTGGCGATGGCGCACCTGGTCACCCTGGGGGCCGGGGCGCAGTACCTGCGCACGCTGGCCGGCCAGCGCAATCGCAACAACCCGCCCATGGCGCTGATATCCATGCTGTTCGGCCCGGATGCCGGGCTGGCCTACGCGATGGCTCGGGGGCAGCCTGGCGCAGAGGCCGATCTGGCGCGTGCCTACGCCGAGCACGACCGCATCGTGCACCGGGTGCTGGATGCCGGCGCGGCCGCGGCGGTGAAGCATTTGCCGGCATCGCGTGACCGGCTCATGCGTGCCGTGCTGCACGACAACTACGCCGATGCGGCCGGCAGTTTTGGCCTGTCTTCGTCGGCGCGGGCTGAGCCCGTCATCCGGCTGCTGAGCGACGGTTGGCCGGGTTTCGTTGCGCGCCACGCCGCCACGCGGCAAGGCGGCCTGCGTCCGGCGGTGGAGCAGGCGGCAGGGCGCTTCGGCTTTCTGGATCGCCGCAACGAGACGCGCCGCAACCCCTGGCCGGTCAGCATGTATTGCCCGATCCTGCGCCATGAACTGCGGCGGCGTGGATCGACCTGGCTGGGGCCGGATGGCCGGTGGGGGGCGCTGGACACGCAGTCGTTTCATGCCTTGCGGTCCAACCGGTGGGTCGGGTGCTACTACCGCGAATACGCCATGGGCTGGGGCACGGCGCAAGGCCAGAAATCCAGGCCGCCGCCTGATCTTGATTACGTGGAATCGCCACCCGAGGATTTTTCCGCGCAGGATTTCTGGCGTTGGGTGGAACTGTCCACGAACTGGAACATCTTCGATGGCGCAACCAATCCCATGGCCAATTCCTATGCGATGGCGCAGGTGCAGCGCTGGCCTGGCCTGGGGCTGCCCGGGTATCGCGAGGTCGCACTGAGTCGCCGCGAGACGCCCTTGCGCTTTGCCGTGGCGGTCAGCCTGGCAGGGCGTGCGTTGCCCACCACTGACGCCGCCAGTACGGTTGCTGCGCCGGTCGGCCGGTTTCGTCATGCCGCGTTGGGCGGGGGCGGAACGCTGACGGTCACCAGTGCCGCCGAAACCTATTTCGCGCGTCCGCAGGCCCGGGGCGACGGGCGTGGCGAATGGGCCACGCTGTTCCGTCCGTACTGGCAGGCACGGCTGTCGGCCGTCACCCCGGCCGAGGCCCTGGCGGCCAAGGGGGCGCAATGATGCCCGCCTATCTTCGTCAGCGCGGCCAGGCTCTGGTCGAGGCGCTGCTCATGTTGCCGTTGCTGATGATGGCCTTCC
>ERZ1032107.295-NODE-295-length-11542-cov-12.147558_pt1 | contig 11542 bp, 7 predicted proteins | sample MGYA00516713_ERZ1032107 | MGnify/ENA primary metagenome ERZ1032107 (study PRJEB33718, sample SAMN03160116) | human skin metagenome | collected 2014-04-10 | study: EMG produced TPA metagenomics assembly of the PRJNA266117 data set (Human skin bacterial metagenome...
GATTTCTGCCTGTCTCGTGGGCTCGGAGATGTGTATAAGAGACAGGGCCCTGTACGACCGCGTGGAAGTGCTGCGCGGCCCGGCCGGCCTGCTGCAAGGCTTTGGCAGCCCCGCCGGCACCGTCAACCTGGTGCGCAAGCGCCCGCAGGATGCCTTCAGCCTGACCGGCGCGGTCATGGCCGGTTCCTGGAACAACTATCGCACCGAGCTGGATGCCACCGGCCCGATCACCGAAGATGGCCGCGTGCGCGCCCGCGCCGGTTTCGCCGCGCAGGACCGCGACTATTTCTTCGACAAGGCCAACACCCGCCAGGGCCTGGTCTACGGCGCGCTGGAATTCGACCTCACGGCCAACACCACGCTGACCCTGTCCGCCGCTTACCAGCGCCAGCGCATGGCGCCGTTCGACTACGGCCTGTCGATCTACTCGAACGGCAAGTTCGTCGATTCGCCGCGCAAGGGCTTCTACGGCACCGACTGGGCACGCGGCGACACCACCTTGTCCGAAATCTATACCGAACTGAGCCACCGCTTTGCCAATGGCTGGACCGGCCAGGTCTCCATGAACTACCGCTCGACCGACCTGGACAGCCGCTACGGCTATGTCAACGGCCCGGTCAACCCCGCCAACGACCGCGCCGGCTACCGCCTGCAAGTGCAGAAAGACCAGATCCGCTGGCTGGGCATGGACACCCATGCCACGGGTCCGTTCGAACTCTTCGGGCGCACCCACCAGGCCATGATCGGCGCCAACTACGCCGAGCGTAACCAGGACAGCCGCTCGGGCGGCGCCAACTACACCAACGTGTCGATCTACGACATCGACGTGCCCAACCCGGACCTGCCCTACACCTCGGGCAACAAGTCCACGTCCAGCCAGATGGGCGTCTACGGCCAGCTGAGCTTGAACGTCGCCGACCCGCTGACGCTGATCGTGGGCGGGCGCCAGAGCTGGTATCGCAATTCCACGCAGGCCGTGCTGCCCATGCCGGGCGACACCCGGCGCGACCCCGAAGTGCGCAAGTTCGTGCCCTACTACGGCGCGGTGGCGCAGCTGAATTCGTGGCTGTCCGCCTATGCCAGCTACTCGGACGTCTACGCGTTCTCGGAAGCCTGGCAGATGACGGCCGACGGCAAGCCGCTCAAGCCGCGCACCGGCAAGCAGTACGAAGTCGGCCTGAAGGGCGAATTCCTGGACGGCGCGGCCAACGCCTCGCTGGCGCTGTTCCGCATCCGCGACAAGGACCGCGCCGTGGCGGACGACGCCAACCCCGGCCGCTACCTGGCCCAGGGCGAGGCCCAGAGCCAGGGCGTGGAAGCCGAAATCACCGGCCGCCTGCTGCCCAACTGGGACCTGTACGCCGGCTACACCTACCTGCAGACCCGCTACCTGTCGGACCCCACGCAGGAAGGCCAGATCGTCAACCCCGAAACGCCCAAGCACCTGTTCAAGGTCTGGACCACCTACCGCTTCACCCCCGACGTGCTGCCGGGCTGGCGCGTGGGCGGCGGGGTGCGCACGCAAAGCCGCACCAGCCGCAACAACGTCTCGTGGCAAGGCGGCTACGCCGTCGTCGACGCGCAGGTCGGCTACAAGATCAACCGCAACCTGGATGCCTCGCTGACGCTGAACAACGTCTTTGACCGCAGCTACTACGCCCGCGTGCCATCCAGCTACTACGGCATCTATGGCGAACCGCGCAACGTGATGCTGACGCTGCGCGCGACCTACTAAGCGCCGCAGGCCCGCGGCGGCGCGGGCCTGTCCGCTGTCAAACGGCTGCCTGGATTGATTTGTTAAGGTGTAGCTCCACACCCCTTGACCTCTCATTCCAGGAGTACCGGATGACCGGATTGTTTATCGTGGTGGCGGCGTTGGCATTTCTGATGCTGGCGGCGTATCGAGGCTACAGCGTGATTCTCTGCGCGCCCATTGCAGCCATGGGCGCGGTGCTGTTGACCGACCCGTCGGCGCTGGCGCCCGTGTTCTCGGGCATCTTCATGGAGCGCATGGCGGGCTTCGCCAAGCTCTATTTCCCCGTCTTCCTGCTGGGCGCCGTGTTCGGCAAACTGATCGAACTGTCGGGCTTTTCGCGGGCCATCGTGCAAGCCGTGCTGCGCCTGATCGGCGCTGAGCGCGCCATCATGGCCATCGTGCTGGTGTGCGCCGTGCTGACCTACGGCGGCGTCTCGCTGTTCGTGGTGGTGTTCGCCGTGTACCCCTTCGCGGCCGAGATGTTCCGCCAGGGTGGCATCCCCAAGCGCCTGATGCCCGGCGCCATCGCCCTGGGCGCATTCACCTTCACCATGACGGCGCTGCCCGGCACGCCGCAGATCCAGAACATCATCCCCACCACGTTCTTCGAGACCACCACCTGGGCCGCGCCCTGGCTGGGGTTGATTGGCGCGATCTTCACGCTGACGGCCGGCATCAGCTACCTGGAATGGCGCCGCAAGCGCGCCGCGGCCGCCGGTGAAACCTACGGCACCGACCTGCGCAACGAACCCGACACCCCGGCCGGCGGACGCGAGCATCACCCGCTGATCGCCCTGCTGCCGCTGGTGGTCGTGGGCGTGGCCAACTACCTGCTGACGCGCTGGATTCCCGGCTGGTACCCTGCCGGTTCGCAGGTCGACCTGCCCGGCCTGGCCCAGCCCATGCCCGTCAACGCCGACGACCAGGTCGCGCTGTGGGCGGTGATGGGCGCGCTGATCGCCGGCATCGTCACCATCCTGCTGTTTTCGTTTTCCAGCATCAAGGCGCATTTCGCCGAAGGCAGCAAAAGCGCCGTGTCGGGCGCCCTGCTGGCGTCCATGAACACCGCCGCCGAATACGGCTTTGGCGGCGTCATCGCCGCGCTGCCAGGCTTTCTGATGGTGGCCAGCGCGCTCAAGGCCATCCCCGACCCGCTGGTGGGCGAAGCCGTGGCAGTCACCTCGCTGGCGGGCATCACCGGGTCGGCCTCGGGCGGCATGAGCATCGCCCTGGCGGCCATGGCGCAGACCTTCATCGACAGCGCCAACGCCGCCGGCATTCCCATGGAAGTGCTGCACCGCATCGCCGCCATGGCCAGCGGCGGCATGGACACCCTGCCCCACAACGGCGCCGTCATCACCCTGCTGGCCGTCACCGGCCTGACCCACCGCCAGTCGTACGGCGACATCTTCGCCATCACCCTGATCTCGACGCTGTCCGTCTTCCTGGTGATTGCGGTGTACTACCTGACCGGCATCGTCTGACCAAACGCCTGGCCGAAGATCTCGGCCAGCCACTGGCTGAACACCCGCACCCGCGCCGACACCTGGCGGTTCTGCGGGTACAGCACCGACACCGGCATCGGCGCGGGCGGGCAATCGGGCAGCACCACCTTCAGCTGCCCGCTGGCCAGTTCATCGGCCACGCGGTAGCGCGGCACCTGCGCCAGCCCCAGGCCGGCCAGCGCCGCGCTGGCATACAGCTCGGCGCCCGTCACGCTGACCACCGCCGCCGGGCGCACCAGCACATTGCGCCCGTCCACCATGAAATCCAGCGGCAGGCTGCGGCCGGTGGACGATGACAGGTAGTCCACCGCCTGGTGGCCTGCCAGGTCGTCAAGGGTACGCGGTTCGCCATGGCGCGCCAGGTAGGCGGGGCTGGCCACCGTCACCTGCGGCATCAGCGCAATCTGCCGCCCCACCAGCGACGAATCCTGCAAGGTGCCCGCGCGCAGCACGCAATCGACCCCTTCGCGCACCAGGTCCACCAGGCGATCGTCTTCGCCCAGGTGCAGCACGATGTCCGGATAGCGCGCCAAGAAGGCCGGCAGCGCCGGCACCACGAACACCCGCGCCAACGTGCCCTGCACATTCACCCGCAGCAGCCCCTTGGGCGCCGTGTTCAGAAAGGCGCCATCCGCCTCTTCCAGATCGGCCAGCAGGCGCACGCAGCGGCGGTAGTACGCCTCGCCGTCGTGCGTCAGGCGCACCTGGCGGGTGGTGCGTTCCAGCAGCCTCGCGCCCAGCCGCTTTTCCATGCGCTTGATCAGGTTAGTCACCGTGGCGCGGGGAATCTGCAGGTCTTCCGACGCCTGCGAAAAACTGCGCCGCTCGGCAATGCGCACGAACACCTGCATTTCCTGAAAGCGATCCATAACCGGCCCCGATTATTAAAGTAAATGAAATTATGTTAGCAAAACCAGGGTAATTATCTTTCGTTTGGAATAGTCGAAGATTCGTCTCACCCACTCACCCACGGAGCCTTACATGAACACCCAAGCCCCCCAACGCGTTGCCCTGGTCACCGGCGGATCCCGCGGCATCGGCGCCGCCATCGTGCGCCGCCTGGCCGCCGACGGCTTTGCCGTCGCCATCAACTACGCCACCGGCGCCACCGAAGCCGACGCCCTGGCCGCCGAAATCCGCCAGGCCGGCGGCCGCGCCACCACCGTGCGGGCCGACGTGTCCAAGAGCGCCGACGTGCGCGCCATGTTCGATCACGTCCAAGCCGAACTGGGCCGCATCGACGTGCTGGTCAACAACGCCGGCGTGCTCAAGCTGCAGACGCTGGCCGACACCACCGATGAGCAATACGACCAGACCTTCGACATCAACACGCGCGGCACCTTCAACACCCTGCGCGAAGCCGGCGCCCGTCTGGCCGACGGCGGCGCCATCGTCAACGTGTCCAGCACCACCCTGGCGCTGAACATGCCCACCTACGGCATCTACATTGCCAGCAAGGCCGCCGTCGAAGGCTTCACCCGCGTGTTCGCCAAGGAACTGCGCGGCCGCCGCATCACCGTCAACGCCGTCGCCCCCGGGCCCGTCGCCACCGACCTCTTCAAGAAAGGCAAGAGCCCCGAACTGATCGAGCACTTCGCCAAGATGCCGCCCCTGGAACGCCTGGGCGAACCCGAAGACATCTCCGGCGTCGTCTCCTTCCTGGCCAGCCAGGACGGCGGCTGGATCAACGGCCAGGTGCTGCGCGCCAACGGCGGCATTGCCTGATTCGACGGCCGGGTGCCGCCCGTCCCCCTGATTCAACGGCCTGGTGCCGCGCAGCGACGGCGGCACCGCCGGCCCATTCCTGGAACTTCTCTCATGTCATCCGTCATCCTCATCACCGGCGCCGGCAGCGGCATCGGCAAGCTGTCCGCCGAAACCCTGGCCCTGGCCGGCCACACTGTCTACGCCACCATGCGCGACGTCGCCGGCCGCAACGCCGACCGCGCCCAGGCCATGCGCGACTGGGCCGCGGCCCACCACGCCGACCTGCGGCCGCTGGAACTGGACGTGCTGTCGCAACCGTCCGCCGACGCCGCGGTCGCCGCCATCGTGCAGGCCCACGGCCGCCTGGACGTCGTCATGCAGAACGCCGGCCACCTGGTCATCGGCCCCACCGAAGCCTTCACGGCCGAGGACATGCAACGGGCGTTCGACACCAACTTCTACGGCGCCCAACGCGTCAACCGCGCCGCCCTGCCCCAGCTGCGCCAGCAGCAATCCGGGCTGATGCTGTGGATCAGCAGCACCACCACCAAGGGCGGCTTTCCGCCGTTCATGGGGCCTTACGGCGCGGCCAAGGCAGCAATGGATTCGCTGGCGGTCAGCCTGTCGTACGAACTGACGCGCTTCGGCATCGAAACGTCAATCGTGGTGCCAGGTGCGTTCACGCGCGGCACCGAACACTTTCCCAGCGCCGGCAAACCCAGCGACACGGCGCGCGTGGCGGCGTATGCGCGCTACGACGGCGTGATGGATCGGGTCGGGGAACGGCTCAGCGCGTTGACGCCCGACGAGGCCACGCCGCAGGCGGTGGCCGATGAGGTGGCGCGCATTGTCGGCCTGCCAGCGGGCAGCAGGCCGGCACGGTCGGTAGTGGATTTCGTGGGGGACGGGGCCGAGGAAGTGCTGGCACTGGCCGAGGAATTGCGGATTGCGTTTGCCGAGCGGATCGGGATTGCGGATCTGTTGCGGCCGGTGGTGGCGCCGCAAACCGCATAACAGCTTTGCGCCCCCAGGCCCATCCCCCGGCGCGCACCAACTCCTAGACTGGCTGCAAATCATCGCAGTCAAGGAGAGGTCCGTTGCAATCGCTGTTATCCAACCTGAAAGTGCTCGACCTGAGCCGCGTGCTGGCCGGCCCCTGGGCCAGCCAGATCCTGGCGGACCTGGGCGCTGACGTCATCAAGGTCGAGCGGCCTGGCCAGGGCGACGACACCCGGTCCTGGGGGCCGCCCTTCCTGAAGGACGAGCAGGGCCGCGATACGGCAGACGGCGCCTACTTCGTGGCCACCAACCGGGGCAAGCGTTCCATCACGCTGGACCTGCAGACGGCCGAGGGCCAGGCGCTGGTCAAGCAGCTGTGCCGCGACGCCGACGTGGTGCTGGAGAACTACAAGGTCGGTACGCTGGCGCGGCTGGGGCTGGACTACGCGTCGCTGTCGGCGATCAACCCGCGCCTGGTGTACTGCTCGGTGACCGGGTTCGGCCAGACCGGGCCGCGCGCGGCCGAGCCGGCCTACGATTTCCTGATCCAGGCCATGGGCGGGCTGATGAGCGTGACCGGCGAACGCGATGACAAGCCGGGCGGCGGGCCGCAGAAGGTTGGCGTGCCAATCGTGGACCTGACCACCGGCGTGTATGCCGCGTTGGGCATCGTGGCCGCCTTGCTGCGGCGCTCGCAGACCGGCCAGGGCGAGTACATCGACGTGGCCATGCTGGACGTGCAGGTAGGCCTGTTGGCCAACCAGGCCATGAATTTCCTGCTGGGCGGGCGCGTGCCGCGCCGCACCGGGACGGCTCATCCCAATATCCAGCCGCAGCGCACCTTTGCCTGCGCCGATGGCGACATCGTCATCGTGGTGGGCAACGACGCGCAGTTCGCCACCCTGTGCGAAGCGCTGGGCCAGCCCAGCCTGGCGCGCGATCCGCGCTACGTCAGCAACAGCCAGCGCGTGAAGAACCTGGACACCCTCGATCCGCTGCTGGACGCCATTTTCATCCGCGAGCCGCGCGCCCATTGGCTGGACCTGCTCAAGCGGGCCGGGGTGCCGGCCGGCTCGATCAACACGGTGCCCGAGGTGTTCGACGACCCCCAGGTGCAGCACCGCGGCATGCTGCGGCGCCTGCCCCACCCCGTCGCCGGCGAGGTGCCGCAGGTGATGAACCCGCTGCGCTTCGGGCAGTCGTCGCTGCGGGTGGACCGCGCGCCGGCGCTGCTGGGCCAGCACACCGACGAAGTGCTGGCCGAACTGGGGCTGAGCGCAGCGCAGATCCAGGACTACCGCGACCGCAAGATCATCTGACCGGCCTCGACAGACCGGACAACAAGGAGACACATCATGACCATGCCGGAAAACCTGGCCGGGCCCTACACCGCGCTGGACGTCAGCCTGGACGGCGGCGTCGCCACCCTCCTGCTGGCCAATCCCCCCGTCAACGCGCTCAGCACTGAAATGATGAACGAGCTTGCGTGGGTGCTGGACCGCATTTCCGAGACGCCCGAGGTGCGCGCGGTAGTGCTGTCGGGCCAAGGCAAGACCTTCTGCGCCGGCGCCGACCTGAAGAACCGCGCCGCCACCATCAAGGGGCCGGGCGACCTGCCGCAGCATTCGCGCCGAACGCGCGAGTGCTTCCACGCCATCCGCGAATGCGCCAAGCCGGTGGTGGGCGCCATCAACGGCGCCGCGCTGGGCGCGGGTCTGGCCATCGTGGCCTCGTGCGACATCCTGCTGGCGGCGTCCGACGCGGTGGTGGGCCTGCCGGAGATCAACGTCGGGCTGCTGGGCGGCGGACGCCACGGCATGCGGCTGTTCGGCCATTCTCGCCTGCGGCGCATGATGCTGACCGGCCTGCGGGTGGACGGCAACGAGCTGTACCGGCTGGGCGTGGTCGAGGAAGCGCTGCCGGCCGAGGCCCTGATGCCACGCGCGCTGGAACTGGCGCGCGAGCTGGCGTCCAAGAGCCCGCTGGCGACCATGCTGGCCAAGCAGACGCTCAACGCCATCGAGGACATGAGCCTGCGCGACGGCTACCGCTACGAGCAGGACATGACCGCGGCCATCGCCAAGACCGAAGACGCGATGGAGGCGCGCCGCGCCTTCCTGGAAAAACGCGCGCCGGTGTTCCAGGGCCGCTAGCGGCGCCCCAGGCGGGACGCATGACAGCTATTGCGGTGGCGCCGTCGGAACAAGGCCGGGCGCTGCCTGCACTTCGCAGAAAAAAGACACAAGGAGACGACATGACGAGCGCGTTGGACGGCGTGAAGGTGCTGGACCTGAGCCGGGTGTTCTCGGGGCCGTGGGCCGCGCAGATGCTGGCCGACTTCGGCGCCGAAGTAATCAAGGTCGAGCGCCCCGGGCGCGGCGACGACGTGCGCCACCAGGGCTACCCGATGCCCGGCCGCGACGGCGCGCCCAGCCCGCAGACCTCGTCGTTCGTGGCCATGAACCGCGGCAAGAAGTCGCTGACCATCGACATCTCCCGGCCCGAGGGGCAGGCGTTGGTGCGGCAGCTGGCACAACAGGCCGACATCGTCATCGAGAACTTCAAGGCCGGAGACCTGCGCCGCTACGGGCTGGACTACGCGGCGCTGGCGGCGGTCAATCCGCGCCTGGTGTATTGCTCGATCACCGGCTTCGGCCAGAGCGGGCCGTACAGCCATCTGCCGGGCTACGACCCCATCTTCCAGTCCATGAGCGGGCTGATGAGCGTGACCGGCGTGCCCGACGGCGAGCCGGGCGCGGGGCCGGTCAAGGCGGGCTATTCGGTGTCGGACCTGACGGCGGGGTTCTATGCGGTGTGCGCCATCCTGGCGGCGCTGCGGCACCGCGACCAGGTGTCCGGCACCGGCCAGCACATCGACCTGGCGCTGCTGGACGCGCAGATCGCGGCCTTGTCGCACATCGGCATGAACTACCTGGCCAGCGGCCAGTTGCCGGCGCGCATGGGCTCGGCCTCGCAGATCACCGCGCCGTTCCGTGCGTTCGAATGCCAGGACGGGCACCTGATGGTGGCGGTGGGCAACGACTCGCAGTTCCGCGGCTTCTGCCAGGTGATCGGGCTGCCAGACCTGGCATGCGATGCGCGCTTCGACACCAACCCCAAGCGCGCCGCCGCGCAGCCGGAACTGTCGCGACTGATCGAGCCGGCCATGCGCACCCGCACCGTGCAGGACTGGAACCAGGCGCTGGCGGCGGCCAACGTGCCCTGCGGGCCAATCTACACCATGGACCAGGTGTTCGAAGACCCGCAGGTGCGCCATCGTGAGGTGCTGGGCAGCGTCGAGCATCCGCAACTGGGCACCCTGCCGGTCATCCGCAATCCGATCCATTTTTCCGGCACGCCGATCACGGGCGGCCTGCCGCCGCCCCTGCTGGGCGAGCACACGGCCGAGATCCTGCGCGCCGAACTGGGGCTGGCCGATGACGAGATTGCCCGCCTGCGGGCGGAGGGCATCGTATGAGCAGCATCGACCCTGGCCTGATCGAAGAGATCCGCGACAGCGCGCGCGACTTCCTGCAGCGACGCGACCAGCGCCAGCGCAAGCGCAGCGCGGCCCCGCCAGACCGCGACTACTGGCGCGAGATCGCCGAGGTCGGCTGGCTCGGCATGAGCGTGCCCGAAATGCAAGGCGGCCTTGGGCTGGACTGGCGGGCCATGGCGGCGGTACTGGAGGAAGCGGGCCGCGCGCAACTGCCCGAACCGCTGGTGGCCGCGGGCGTGCTGCCGGCGGCGCTGCTGGCGCGGATCGAACCGGTCGATGCGGCGCGACGCGACGCGCTGTTGCAAGCGGTGTGTGGCGGCGCAACCCTGATCGGGCTGGCCTGGCAAGAGACCGAGGGCCAGCTGGAGGCCGGCGAGGCCGCCACGGCCTTCGGCGTCAGCGTCATCGAACGCGAGGGCGCCTATATGCTCAATGGCGAGAAGCGCCACGTGGTCCCTGGGGCCGGCGTCGACGGCTGGCTGGTCACGGCCGATGGCGAGCGCGGCAGCGCCCTCTTCTACGTCGCGGCGGGCACGCCGGGCGTGTCCGCGCACGTCCACGAGCGCGCCGACGGCACCGTCGCCTGCCACCTGGCGATCGAATCGGCCGTGGTGCCGGCGGACGCGCTGCTGGCAATCGACGCAGTGCTGGACGCGGTGGACGAAGCGCTGGACCTGGGCCGCCTGATGCAGTCGGCGGAACTGGTGGGCGTGGCGCGGCAGGTACTGGCTGATTCGGTGGCCTACTTGAACACGCGCCAGCAGTTCGGCCGGCCGCTGGCGTCGTTCCAGGCCTTGCAGCACCGGCTGGTGGACGCCGCCATGCAGGTCGAGCTGGCGGCCAACAGCCTGCTGGACGCGCTGGACGCGCTGGCCGCGCAGCCGGACGACGCCACCTTGCGCAAGAGCGTGGCCAGCCGCGCCAAGGCCCGTGCAGCGCGCGCCGGCCTGGAAGCGGCGCGGCTGGCGATCCAGCTGCACGGCGCCATCGGCTACACCGACGAATGCGACGTCAGCCTGTATTTTCGCAGCGCGCTGCACCTGGCGGCGTGGCTGGGCAATGCTGCGGCCCATCGCCAGCGCTACGGCGCGCTGGCGGCGCTGCCTGCGCAAGACGCCGAGGACGACGCCGCCGCGCCCGCCATCGACTTCCCGCGCGAGGCCGACTGGAACGGCATGCCCGAAGCCGATTTCCGCCGGCTGGTGCGCGGCTTTTTCCGCGCCCATTATCCCGAGCACCTGCGCCACGTGCCCTGGCGGCTGCACTGGGACGAGATCAAGGACTGGTATTTCACGCTGTCGCGCCAGGGCTGGATCGCGCCGTCGTGGCCGCGTGAGCATGGCGGCATGGCGCTGTCGCCAGCGCGCCAGATCGCCTTCATCGAAGAAGCCGAGCGCCACGGCGTGGCGCGCGCGCCGGACCAGGGCCTGGTGATGCTGGGGCCGATCCTGATCCGTCACGGCACCGCGGAACAGCGCGCCCGCTTCCTGCCGGGCATCCTGTCGGGCGTAGCGGTATGGGCGCAGGGCTATTCGGAGCCGAACGCCGGTTCGGACCTGGCCTCGCTGCGCTGCGAGGCGCTGGTGGACGGCGACGAGCTGGTGGTGAGCGGCCAGAAGACCTGGTCGACGCTGGCGCAGGACGCGACCCACATGTTCATGCTGGTGCGCACCGACAAGACGGTCAAGAAGCAGGCCGGCATCAGCTTCCTGCTGGTCGACCTGGCCAGCCCGGGCGTAAGCCGCCGCCCCATCCGCACGCTGTCGGGGCACGAAGAATTCTGCGAGGTGTTCTTCGACCAGGTGCGCGTGCCGCGCGCCAACGTCGTCGGCGAGCTGAACGCCGGCTGGGGCATCGCCAAGGCGCTGCTGGGCTTCGAGCGCCTGTTCAGCGGCAGCCCCAAGCACGCCAACCATGCCTTGCAGCAGATCTACAGCATCGCGCGCCAACGCGGCCTGCTGGCCGACCCGGCATTCGCCGACCGGCTGGCCGAGTTGCGGCTGGACGCGGCCGACCTGACCGCCATGTACCTGTCTCTTATACACATCTCCGAGCCCACGAGACAGGCAGAAATCT